>Ga0105046_10008412_pt1 | contig 16206 bp, 15 predicted proteins | sample MAT03_FD_78385 | JGI IMG/M metagenome (GOLD analysis project Ga0105046, IMG submission 78385) | Freshwater microbial communities from Lake Fryxell liftoff mats and glacier meltwater in Antarctica - MAT-03 (megahit assembly) | ecosystem: Environmental > Aquatic > Freshwater > Ice > Liftoff...
CAGCAGAACGTGACCGCAGGCGGCAACTACACCGTCACCGGCGGGACCGGGGTTACGCTGGGCGACGCAGAGGCGCGGACGCAAGCGGCGGACGGCGCGGTGACGATCACAGCGACCACCGGCGATGTGGCCAAGGGCACCGGGCGGCTGACCATTGTCTCGAACGCGGATCGAACCGCTGCGAATAACACCGAATCGCTGACGCTCAACGCGGCAGCGGGCAACATCGCGCTGGCGAATTCGCAACTGACCGGCGGCAGCACAGCCGGGCGCGAGAGCGATGTGCGGCTGACCGCACGCGGGATCGTGGTGGGCAAGGTCGACGGGGCGAGCCTGAACGCGCGTGGCACGACTGGCTTCGTAACCACCGAGGCGATCGTCGCGGGCAATGCCACGCGCGCGGCCGATCCGGTTTCGGGCGCCAGCACCGTCGATATCGCGGTGACCGGAGGAACCATCGGCCTGAGCGATGTCACGGCCACGAATACCGGGCACGACATCCTGCTCAACGCTTCGGGGGCGATCAGCGCGGCCAACCTGACCGCGGCGCGGACCGTAACGATCACCGGCAGCCCGGTCACCGTGAGCGGTGCGACCACCGCGACGGCCGGCAATGTCGTCGTGACCGGCGGCAGCGCGGCGGCGCTTGGAAGTGCCACGGCGGGCGGCACCATCGGGGTGACGGCGGGTACGATCAACGTCGGCACCGCGACCTCGGGCGGCACGCTCAACCTCAACGCGACGGGCTCGACGCTGACGCTGGGCTCGGCCACGTCGGGCGGCGACGTGACGCTGGCGGCGGCGACGCGCGCCACGCTCGGCGCAGTGACCGCGACGGGACGGAACGTATCGCTCAGCGCCACCGATGCCGATATCAACGGCAACATCACCGCCAGCCAGATCTCGGTGCTCGACCGGTCGACCGGGACCAACCCGCTGCGGCTGGGCAACTCCGCGCCCGGCACCGGCGGATTTGCGCTCGACCAGGCCGAGGTCAACCGGCTCAACGCGGCGACGGTCATCCTTGATGCCGGGACCAGCGGCACCGGCGCGGCACAGGATGTCCAGATCGGCGCGCTGGCGCTCGATGCGGACACCGGAGCCAACCGCTTCGAGATCCGGGCGACGCGGCGGATCGACCTGACCGGGGCGCTGACCGCGACCGGCACCGGCACGCGGGTTATCCGGATCGGCGGCGGCGCGGCGGATGATACCCGCGCAACCACCTTCCGGATCGCGACGACCGGGAGCGGCGGCGGTCGGGTTATCGTACCGGGGGTCGATCTCGACTTGCGTGCCGATCGGATCGGTGTTGGCCAGGATGCGGGTTTCCTCGCCAGTCTCGGCCTAATCCCGGGCGGAACTCCCGCGGCGGGGGACATCGTGGCGACGAACTTCATCGCCAACGGCTCGTCCTCGCTGTACGTCTCGGACGGTCTCAACGGCGGCACGCCCTATACCGATCAGGTGGTGATCCGCGCCGACAGCCTGACCGTGCGCTACAGCGACTATGCCCTTTTCCAGAACACCGGCGGGTCGGCGTTCAGCGCGGGTGCGGAACTCGCCAGCCTGGCTACTCCGTCGCGACCGGCGCTGACGCTTCTCGGTCCCAATCCGGCAACGGCGGGGGGGTTCGCGATATTCGGAACGATCAACGGCGTTCCGGATTCAGCCGCCGCCGTGCTTGGCGACCAGGTGTTGACCCTCACGCAGATCAACCGGCTGACCGCGCGGGTCAACGGATGCGTGATCGGCTCGGGTTCGGGCTGCATCGCCAGCACCACGGGTCAACCGCCGCTGCCTCCGCTGAACGCCTTCCGGGGCGATATCTTCAGCACGCAGGGCGACCTCTCGATCCCGTTCGACCCGGTGGTCGGCACCAATAACGAATCGCTGTTCGGCGATGTCGGGGCGTTCGGCCTGGCGGATCTCCCGCTCCAGCCGATCGAATGCGAGGCCGACGAAGACGGCAACTGCAAGCCCCAGAACGAGGAAGCCCGGCCATGATCTCCGCCACGTTGCGCCGCCGGTTCCGGCGCTCGGTGTCTGTCGCCTCGCTTTCTCCGATGGCACTGGGGCTGGCGTTGCTGGCGATGCCTGCGCCTGCGCTGGCCAAGCGCCCGACGGTGCCGGACACCTTCGAGCTGGGACGCGATTCGCGCGGCGAACCCTGCGTCGCCAACCGCTATTGGGGCGATCCAGCGGCGACCGACCATTTCGCCGACAGCTTTTCGATCACTTGTCGTGGGGCCACCGCCAACCGTTTTCTCGGTGTGGTCCGGGCCATTCGCCCCAATGATGCCGACAAGGTCGAGGCGCTGATAGAGTGTGGCGGAGCGGGCCAGGCGGCGATCCCCGGACTCGGTGCGGTGCGCGCGCGGCGTTGCTTCGATAGCTTGCTCGGGTTCGAGACCGTGGTCACCACCGTGCCGCTGGGTGGGCGATGGTATGGGGTCAGCGCTATTCCTTCTGCCCAAGGCCCCGCCGAAGAAGCATTGCGAGTGCTGGCGGGTGCTATCAAGATCAACCCCGATCGCAACCGCACCAGCACCCCAGCGCTCGATCTGGCGTCGCTCGCGGCCGGTCCCATGGAAGGCATGGTCAGCACCTTGTCATCGGACAGCGAGAGCGCTCTTATCCAGGGCCTGCGCTTGATCCGCCAGGGCCTGCACATGGAGGCTTCGCGCTCGCTTAACGATGCGATCAGCCGCCTGCCGGCCGATGCTCCGGTTGCCGAGCGGATCGAACTTCTGCTGGTTGCGGGTCTGGCCGATTCGAACCTGCGCTTCTTCGATTCGGGCGAGGACTATTTCAATCGCGCCGATGCGCTGCTCGCCGCCAATCCCGATCTGCCCGGCGGCGAAGTGCTGGTTCGCAAGCGGCGGACTTATGGCGCGCTCGACCTGCTCAATCGACGGAGCTTCGACAACGCGATCGCCGCGCTTGACCGGCTGGCATCTGGCCCGATGGAGCCGGGCCAGCCGCTGACCGATCCGACGACGATCCGCATGATCAACCAGGCCGGCGGGGCCAGTGCGCGCAACGGGGTGATTGCGACGCCGGATGTGGCCGCCTTGTCGCAGCTGGTGGTCGATGCCCAAGCCAACTGGGCGCGCAGCGTCGCCCTGCTGGCGCAGGGCAAGCCAGGCGAATCGATGGCCGCGCTAGAGCAGGCCGACAACTATATCGGGGTGCTGAAGGCCGAGCCGATCGATCAGCAGCAGGTCGCCTGGCTGATTTCGCGGGTAGAGCGCCAGCGCGCCAGGCTGCTGGCGCGTGACAACAAGTTCGATGCTGCGCTGGCCTCGCTCGACCAAGCGGTGACCAGCCTCGAGGGTGCCAATAGCGAAGCGGCGACGTTTGGGCCGACGCTGGCCGAGACCCGGCTGGAGCGCGCCGCGATGGCTTCGCGCGCCGGCCAGCCCAAGGCAATGGTCATGGCCGAGTTCGACAAGGCGATCGATTCGCTGATTGCGTCGAACGCGGCAGGCTCGGTCCTGCCGCCCGCGCTCGAGCAATACCTCGACCTGCTGGTGGCGGAATCGCGCGGCGGTCGCGGGGCAGAACCTGCCGAGAAATTCTTCCGCGCGATCCAGGCGGTCGGCGATCCTGCGGTCGCGCGCCAGTTCGTCCAGCTACAATCGGTGGTGACCGCCGACGGTTCGCTCGCCGCAAAAGTTCAGGACCGCGAGGAACTGGAGCGTGAGATCACCAAATTGCGCTTCCAGATCGCCGCAACGCCAAACGACCAGGCCGCAGGCGTCGCCGAACTCGACCGGCAGCGCGAGGCGCTTGAAAGCCGCCTCGTGGCGGTCGACGCCGAACTGCAATCGAACGCATCGTTTCGTGCGGTCGACGATTCGCCGGTAACCGTGGCCGAAGTGCGCGCCGCGCTGCGACCCGGCGAGGCCTTCTTCAAGGTCACCGAAGTGCGCAATTACGCGTTCGGCATCCTCATCGACGGGCAGGGCGCGCAGATCTATCGCCTGGCGCGCAACAACGCGACGATCAACGCGCTCGCCAGCCGGGTGCGCGCCTCGATCGATGGCGGCGGTGACAAGTTGCCGGTGTTCGACGTGGCGGCGGCCCGCGCGGTGTTCCAGCTAGTCACCGGCCCGGTCGAAGCACGGCTGCTTTCGGCAACGACCTTGATCGTAGATCCCTCCGGCCCGCTGGAAAAGCTGCCGATCGGGGTGCTGGTGACCGACCAGGCCAGCGTCGACAGCTTCAAGGCGAGCCGCCTGCGCGATCGCTACGATTACAGCCAGGTCAATTTCCTGGCGCGGCGGCTCGTGCTCTCTTCGGCACTCAGCCCGCGCTCGCTGACGGTGGCGCGGTCCTTGCGCGAATCGAATGCGCCGCTGCCGTTCATGGGCTTTGCCGAGCACATGCCGGTGGCGATGAGTTCCGAGGTGGCGGGACAGATGCTCGGCATCGGCAATGGTTGTCAGGTCGAGCAATCGACCATCGCGATGCTCAGCCGCGAGCTCGCGCCGATCGACAAGAGCGAGCTGGTCCGCGCCGGCACCGCGCTGGGCCTTGCCGAAACCCCGATGATGACCGGCGCAGCGTTCAGCGATTCGGCCGTCATCAAGCGCACCGACCTCGACCAGTTCCAGGTGCTTCACTTTGCCACGCATGGTTTAACCGAAGGGCAGTGGGGCTGCGCCAAGTCGCCGCCTGCTCTGGTCACCAGCATGGGCGAGGCGGGTTCGGACGGCATCCTCAGCTTCAACGAGATCGCGCGGCTGCGGCTTGATGCCAACCTGGTCGTGCTCTCGGCCTGCGAGACCGCCAGCGGACTCAGCCAGGAAGAAGCGCGCGCATCGGGTCAGGAAGAAGCGGGCAACACGCTAGAAGGACTGGTCCGCTCGTTCCTCGCCGCCAATGCGCGCGCGGTCATGACAACTTACTGGCCAATTTCCGACGAGGGCGAGAGCGAAGCGCTGATCGAGGATTTCTATCGTTCGGCGCGCAGCGGCACGATCGGCGATGCGCTTCGCAGTGCCCAGTCAGAGCTGATGGGGGCTGCATCAAGCTCGCACCCGTTTTACTGGGGCGCGTTCTTCATCGTCGGCGATGCCAACAAGCCGCTCCTTTCGGGCCGTGCCCGGGCGCAACTGCTGGCCCGCCCGGCAGGCGCCACGATACGCTAAGCCGGGGTCGACGCGCTACTTGACGATTCATCAAGGACCGGCGATTCGTCAGGGGATCGCTTGGGCCAAGGTTCGGCCAGGCGGCGGGGGCGGCAATGAATACAGCAACCGACGGGCCGAGCCCGCTTCAGACGCCCAGGCCGCGATCGCTCGTCTTCGGCTGGGTAGTGGTGGTGCTCGGGTTGGTCGCCGCGCTGCTGCTGCTGTGGGGCGGGCAAGAATTTGCCGCGCGATATCCGGTCGATTCGCTCGCTGCCGCGATCGTGCTGTTCTACTTCGCACTGTTCGGTCCGCTGGTCGTGCTGGCGCTGGTGCTGGGTCGGATCGAACGTTTGCGCGTCATGCGGACGGGAGAGGCCCCGCTCAAATGGAGCGTGATCGGTCTCGCTGTCGGTGTGGGCGGTCTGGCGGCGAGCGCCGGCTATGTGTGGCTCAACGGAACGATGGCGCCCGCGCCCAGCCTGTTGGCGGAAGACCTTGCGGACGTGGCTCCGGCCTGGTTCCTCGCCATGGGCCTGGCGATAACCGTGCTGCAGGTCGGAGCCGAAGAAATGCTGTTCCGCGGCTGGCTGTTGTCCTCTCTGCAGCAAAAGCTGGGCCCGGCACTTGCGGTGATCGTATCGGCACTGGCGTTCTCGGCATTTCACCTGCTGGGCGGTGCGTCGTCGCTCCTGAGCCTGGTCAACCTCGTGCTCGGCGGCATCTGGTTTGCCCTGCTGGCGCAGCGCAGTGGTGGGCTTATCGCCCCGTTCCTCGCGCATTACGGGTGGAATGTCACGGAGGATATTGGCCTTGGCCTGGTGCCCAATCCGGGCGTGGGCGAATTCGGCTCGCTGCTGAACCAGGATATGGTGGGAGCGGCATTGTGGGGCGGATCGGATGAGGGGCTCAACGCGAGTATCGCGATGAGCGTGGTGCTGGTGGCCCTGATCGTGCCGTTGCTGCCGGTGTTCAGCCGCTCGCCGAAGTCGCAGCCCCGGGTCCAACCGAATTGAAGGCCGCTACGCCCGGAACCGCTTGCGGCGGCCGCATCGCATATGCCGCAGCCGCGCCGGCGAGAAGGATCGTGAACGAAAGCGCCATGCCGAGCCATCCGGCACGCGCCGGCTCGCCGGGCCGGGGGCGCGGTTCGGATATGGGCGGCGCTGCTGCAACGGACGCGCTGGGCGATGTCCCTTTGGCCGCCTTCCAGGTGCGCGGATCGAAGGAATGGTCTTCCATCATCGCGTTCTCCACCGCACCGCGCGGTCTCCCCCAAAGGTGTTTCAGGTCGCAATCCACAAAAACACGATTGCCCTGACAATAACCTGCCTTTTTCCTAGACGGAAGCTGTGCTTAATTGCACAGCAACAGGGTCGGCGGGGGAGTCCAATGGCGGCGCGCACGGCGAGGTCAGGACGCCACGACCGGCTTGGAAGGTCGCACGCGTTCAAACAGCCATTTCCGCGTTCGCATCGGGGCTCGATGACCCCGAAGCTGGCGGACGAATGGCCCGGCGATAGCCTTGCGACGGAGGAACTGGGATGAGCGGCAGCGACGATCCGGCAATCAGCAGCAACAAGACGGTGTTCCGGCCTTCGCCCCTTTCGGGTCTTGGCCAGCCAGCCGCCGCGCCGCCACCCCCGCCGCCTGCGGAAGCACCGCCTGTTGCAGCTGAGCCAGCCGCGCCGACTTACGCACCTGCGCCAGCTTACACGCCGCCTGCGGCTGTCGCGCCGCCGCCCCCACCCGCTCCGAGCGTGCCGACCGGGCCGCGGCTGACCGACGAGGGCATCCCGGTCCCCCCGACCCCGCGCGAAACCCGCGCGCCGCTGGCAACCGAGGCCGGGCCGGTGCTAGCGCTCGCCGCCTCGATCCGTTCGGGCCGGGCGCGGATCGCGATGGCCGATTTTCACCGTGAGGCACGCGCCGCGATCGACGTCTATGACCGCGCGATCACCCCGCTTTATCCCGACGACACCCGCCGGACCGCGCGCGCGCTGCTCGCCGCGACGGTCGACGATATCGCAACCAATCTGCCCAACCTCGACGGCAGCGCGCCCTGGACCGGACCGTCGCTCGCGGGCGAGTTCGGGGGCGAATTCGACGAAGCGCGGATCTGGGCCGAACTGGAAAAGGCGCTCAAGGAGCCCGAGGACAATTCGGACATCATCGAGTTGGCCCACGCCTGCATCTCGGCGGGGTTCCAGGGCAAGTTCCGCACTGCCACCAACGGCCGCGCCGAACTCTCGGAAATGACCACCCGGCTTTACACCGGGCTCGATCACATCAAGGCCCTGTCGATGCGCTTCGTTTCGCCGCAATGGGTCGGCTACGATGCGCCGCTGGGCAAGGTCGGGGTTGTCGGAGTCGTCGCGCTGGTCGTGGCCGGGGCGCTGGTGCTGGTGCTGGCGGTCTATACCGCGCTCAGCATGATGGCCAGCACGACAGGAGGTGCGGCATGAACAAGCTGCTGGGCAACTGGAATCTGGTCACCGGCCTCTCCGCGCTGGCCGCCGCCACCCTGGTATTCTTCGGTTTGCCGATCGTGCTGCCCGCCGTCGCGACGGTCGCAGTCAGCGGTGGGCTCGCCGCGCTGATCCTGCTGGGCTGGGCGATCGCCGCATTTCTGCGCCGCCGCGCCGCCAAGGCCGCCAACGATTCGATCGCCGATCAGCTCGCCAGCGCCACCGGAGCGCAGGAAGATGCAGTCGTCAGCCAGCGGATGCGCGAGGCGATCGGCCAGTTCAAGGCCGCTTCGGGCGGGGAGCGCGACTATCTCTACAGCCGCCCGTGGTATGTGATCATCGGTCCCCCGGGATCTGGCAAGACCACCGCGCTGCTCAATTCGGGCCTGCGCTTCCCGTTTTCCGACCAGTCGCTCAAGGGCATCGGGGGTACCCGCAACCTCGATTTCTGGTTCGCCGACGAAGCCGCGATCGTCGACACTGCCGGACGCTACACCAGCCAGGATTCCGACGCTTCGGCCGATAGCGCGGGCTGGCGCAGCCTGCTCGAGCAGCTCAAGCGCAACCGGCCCAAGCAGCCGATCAACGGGGTGATCGTGGCGCTCGGGGTGGACGAGTTGCTCAAGACCGACCTCGCAGGGATCGACCGCCATGCCACCGCGGTGCGCCGCCGCCTGATCGAGCTGCGCCGCGCGCTCGATCTCGCCACGCCGATCTACGTGCTGCTGACCAAGGTCGATCTGCTCGCCGGGTTTATCGAATTTTACGACGATCTCGATGCGCAGGGTCGCCGCGCGGTGCTGGGGGTGACGTTGCAGGACCCTGACACGACCCCCGATCAGGCCGAGATCATCTCGGCGTTCGACCGGTTCGTTTCCGCCCAGGGTGCGCGCCAGGCCAAGCGGCTGAGCGAGGAGGGCGACGCCACCCGGCGCAGCCTGATCCTCGGCTTCCCGGCACAGCTGGCCTCGCTGCGCTCGCGGTTGAGCCGGTTCGTGACCGGAGCGTTCGGGCCGGGCGAGCCGGTCGGCACCTTGCGCGGGTTCTACTTCACCAGCGGCGTGCAGGAAGGCGCGCCGCTCGATCGGCTGCTGTCGGGCGTCGCCGAAATCTACGCCAAGCCGCAGACCACCAGCGAATCGGGGAAGACCTATTTCCTCAACCGCCTGCTGCGCGACGTGATCTTCCGCGAGGCTGGACTGGTCCAGACGGGACGCGCCGCGCGCGAGAAGCAGCGCCGCACATTGGTCACCTCGCTGGTTGCAGTGGGGATCGCGACTGTGGTCCTGCTCGGGCTGATCGTGATGAACTTCATGAGCAGCCGCAATGCGAGCAGCGATGCCGCGCAGGTCGCAGTGCACGATGCCGACGGCAGCGACTTCGCGGGTAGCGAGCGAACCGGATGAGGCTGTTCTCCTCGTCCCCGGCCCCGCGCGAGGATGGGGGGGCAAGCGGCCTCGCCGGTTCTTCACGTCCTCAAGGGGCGTGGTTGTTCGGCAAGTTGCCCGCGCACGGCGATTTTATCGGACGCGGGCTGTCACACGAGATGCGCGAACAGCTCGATCTGTGGCTCTCGGCCGATCTTGCCCGCGCCCGCGCCCGCTTCGCGGATTTCGATGAGCGGTACCGTCTCGCCCCTCCGTGGGCATTCACCGACTGCGATTCCGCGGGCGCATGGAGCGGAGGCGCGCTGTGCTTGTCGGTCGATGCGGTCGGACGACGATTTCCGATCATGGTCGCCGTCCCCGCATCCGGGCCTGGCGAAGCAGACGCGGTCGCCGATTCCGCGCTCGATCTGATCTTCAAGGCGCTCGGCGAGGGCTGGGATGCGGTGCAGCTGCACGACGCTTTGGGCGCGATCGGCCCACCCGATGCGACGACATCCGAGGTAACAACCGATCAACCCGGCTGGTTTATCACAGCTGAGGATGGCACCCGTATCGAAGCTCCCGGGCGGTATCCCGACGGGCTGATCGAACGCATGATGGAACTGGTCGAATGACCGGACTTACAACGAAGAACAGGGTATCGCACATGAGGGGTTTGGGCCGATGACGCCGCAATTGCGCATCGAGGACGTCGCGCTCACCGACACCGGTCTGGCGCGCGCGCAGAACGAGGACTGCCACACCAGCCTGCCGCGTGCGCAGGTCTGGCTGGTGGCCGACGGGATGGGCGGACACGAAAACGGCCGCTTCGCCAGTCAGGCGATTGTCGAGGCGACCAATGCGGCGACCATTCCCGATGGGCTGGAACCCGCCTGCGATGCGCTGGGCGGGGCGATCCAGGCCGCCAACGAACGGATCTTTGCCGCCTCGCGCGATGTCGGCAAGATGATGGGCTCGACCGTCGTCGCGATGGTCGTGCGCGACGGCGAATTTGCGGTGATGTGGGCGGGCGACAGCCGGGCCTATCTGTTCCGCGACGACGTGCTGCATCAATTGACCCGCGATCACAGCCAGGTCCAGGAACTGATGGATCGCGGCTTGCTGAGCGCCGAGGATGCCGCCGATCACCCGATGCGCCATGTTCTGGCGCGCGCGGTCGGGGTCGCAGCCGAACTGGAGATCGACGCAATCCGCGACCAGGTGGTCAAGGGCGACCTGTTCCTGCTGTGCAGCGACGGGCTGCACGGCGTGGTTACCGATGACGAGATCGCCCGGATCCTGCGCGAACAGGGCAATGCTGCCGCGCCTGCGCTGATTGAAGCGAGCATCAAGCTGGGTGCGCCCGACAATGTCACCGTGGTGCTGGTCCATGCCAGCGAACCGACCCTGCTGGTGCTGGCCGGCGAAGGGAGCGCCCGATGAGCCAGAGCGAAGGCACCAATCCGGGGACTCCGCCGCCCGACTCTGCTGACGCCACGCAGTTCCAGCCCAGTGCATCTCCACCGGATGCGACGCCGGAGGAGGTCGAAGAGCGCACCCGCTTCATTGCGCCCGAAGATATGGCCCAGGCCACCGGCGCCTCGCCACCTTCGTCCCCGCCGCCGACAGATGCTCCGGCAACGACCAGCGCGCCGCGCGTCACGCAGAATCCGTTCGCCGTGCCGGCCCCCGCGACCGCGCGCAAGATCGAGATCGGAGACGTTCTCAACCACACCTACGAAGTCCGCCGGTTTATCGCGCGCGGCGGGATGGGCGAGGTCTATGAAGGCGTCAACGTCAACGCCGAGGACGATCGCGTCGCCATCAAGGTGATGCTGCCGCATCTGGCCGCCGATCCATTGGTCCAGGCGATGTTCTCGAAAGAGGCCAAGACGCTGACCCGGCTGCGCCATCCGGGGCTGGTTCAGTATCGCCTGCTGGGGCGCGAGCCGGTGCTGGGGGTGACCTATATCGTCACTGAATTCGTCGACGGGGTGAACCTGTCCGACGTGCTGAAGACGCTTGAAGCCACGCCTGAGGACCAGATCACGCTGCTCAAGCGGCTCGCCGCCGCACTGGGCGCGGCGCATGAACTCGACGCGGTTCACCGCGACATTTCGCCCGACAACGTGCTGCTCGATGGCGGTCAGCTCAAGAACGCCAAGATCATCGACTTCGGAATCGCCAAGGATCTCGATGCCGGGGCCAAGACTATCGTCGGCGACGGCTTTGCCGGCAAGCTCGGCTATGTCGCGCCGGAACAGCTGGGGTCCTATGGACGCTCGGTCGGTGGCTGGTCGGACGTCTACAGCCTCGCGCTTGTGATGCTGGCCGTGGCGCAGAAGAAAGACGTCGATATGGGCGGAAGCCTCGCCGACGCTTTCGACAAGCGCAAGGAAGTGCCCGATCTGTCGGCGGCGCCGGAAGAGTTGCGCCCGATCCTCGCCAAGATGCTTCAGCCCGACCCTGCCAACCGGCTGCGCTCGATGGACGAGGTGCTGGCCGAGGTAAATGCGATCGGCAATGGCGGCGGCACGGGGTTCGAGCAAGCGACCCGGTTGCAGTTCGATCCCAACGCAAATGGCGCTGCGCGGGGTCCGGCTCCGGCCGGTCCGAACAAGACAGTGCTGATCGGCGGCGGCGCGGCGGCGCTACTGGTTCTGGCGGTGGGCGGCTGGTTCATGTTCGGCCGCGGCGTGAGCGATCCGCAGGGCACGGCGGAGCAGACGCTGGCTACGGGTTTGCGCAAGGTGTCGTGCAGTTGGCTCGACATCGGCTCCGTGCAGGCGCGTGACCAGACGATCGACGTCACGTTGCGCGGGGTCTCGGGCAAGCCCGAACGGGCCAAGACGACCATTGCCGGGTTGCTCGACAAGGCGGGCCTCGAGGTCGGCGACATCGACTTTACCGACGTCAAGCAGATCGATGCGGCCGATTGCAGCCCGATCGACGCCTTCCGGCAGATCCGTGATTTCGCCGAGACGCGGATGTCGGTCACCAAACGGCAATATGAAATGACCGGCCGGGTCGGCACACTTGCCGCCGATCCTCTGCTCGAGGTCGATCTGAACAAGCTGCCCGAAGATATCGCCTTGTTCGGGCTCGAGGAAAACGGTCAGATCACAACCCTGTTCACCAGCAAGGCCCAAATCAACGATTTCGAGACGACGTCGCCCCGTCCGGGCGTGACCAGCTTCAAGCTCACCACCGATCACAAGGGCTGGTCGGGTGTCCTGCTGCTCAAGGGCAAGCCGCCGTTCGATCCGTCATTGCTTGAAAAGGAACCGGGCGAAGTCAGCGTTTCGTGGGTCAACCGCTTCCTCCAGGCCGCCAAGACGCAGGGCTGGAAGTCGGAAATGATCTGGTATCGGACGGTGAATGAGAAACCGGGCTGAGCTTGATCCTCAGAGCTTCATTGCTGCAATCAGCTTGCCGCCCGTGCCTTGCTGGAGCAGCACTGCGCGCCGCAGCGCGGGATCGACGGGATCGGGCAGGGCGATGCTCAGCGGCTTGCCGGTCCAGGTCCCCGCGACCGCCACTTCGGTCACGATGTTGCGATGCGGCAACGTCTTGCCGGTGTTTTCGCCGGCTTTGATCGGCACGGGGCGCTCGCGCGGGTCGTAAGTCACGAGCAGGACCTTGGCTGGAACCGCGTTCGCCGCCGCGCCAATCGTCAGCCTTGAACCTTCGCGCGACAGCACAGGGCCGCCCGTGAGTGAACCCGCCGCGCGAATCGCCTTTGCCAGCGTCGCGGCATTGGCTCCGACCACAGCGCGGCTCCCGTTGATGACTACTTGCGGGGTATAGACCCCATCGCTCTGTCCGCTCTTGGCGTAGTCGCGCTGGCGCTGGGTAAAGGCGGGCTGGGCGAAGCGATCCTTCCAGCCGAGATGATCCCAATAGGTTACGGCGAAGCTGAGCGCGAGCACGCCGGGCCGATTGGCCAGCACATTGACGTTGGCATTCGCGGGCGGGCACGAGGAGCAACCCTGGCTCTGGAACAGCTCGACTACGACGAGGCTTCCCGAAGAAGCGTCGGTCGGATCTGTGCGGGCCTGGGCCGCAGGCGAGGAATTGCCGGAACAGGCGGCGGCAAGGATCACCGCAAGCGAAAAAAGTATGCGCATAGGTTTCCGTTCGTTTTGAAGGTACGATAGGTTACAAGTGCGACCGTAGCCTGCGCCCTGGTTCCCGCTGGAGGAACCATGCACGCGGCCGGAAGTAAGAGAACTAACGGGTTGCGTGGATACGCTATCGAAGGGGTAAGACCATGGAACGTCACGGCGAGGAAGTCGAAGTTACTACCACCGAGGCGCGTGGCGGTGAAACACCGCATATCGTCCGCTATGTTCTGATCATCAGCCTGGTACTTGCGATCGCGGCCATGTCGGTGATCTGGATTACAGGGGCGCTGAGCAGCGCGCAGCCCGAAAAGGACGGTCCGGTTTCAGGGCAGGCGACGCCAGATCAATAACCGCTCGAGGGCCGTGCGTCCTTTGACCCGTCGCCGGACTGCTGCGTGACTGCGCAGATGTTCGTCCAGTTCGCAGTCTCCTCGGCCTTGATTCTGGCGATGGTGATAATCCACGGCATTGGCCTTGCGACTCTTGCCCATGTGGTTCGCAGCGAAACTCGCGAGGAGCACACCCGCCATCTCACACCGCTGGCGCTGCGCGGCATCGTCTTCACCGTAGTGATCGTGTTCGGGCTTTTTACGCTTCACGGGATCGAAATCTGGGCCTTTGCGCTGTTCTTCCTTGCGGTCGATGCATTGCCGACCCTCGAAAGCGCCCTTTATTTCTCGTCGATCACTTACGGGACGATCGGCTACAGCGATGCGGCGATCGCGCATGAATGGCGGCTGGTCGCAGCGTTCGAGGGTATTGCGGGGATCATCCTGCTCGGCTGGTCGACCGCGTTCTTCGTACGTCTGCTCGGGCGGATCGGCTCGCACTAGGCGAGGATGCTTCCCTTCCGTGCAGGCTCGGCCTAGCGCGGCTGGGCGATGTTGTTCCACGATCCGTTCACGCTGGCCGTCATCGTCATTGCAGTGATCCTGGTGGGCCTCGCAAAAGGCGGATTTGCGGGATTCGGCGCATTGGCAACACCGCTGCTCGCGACGGTCATCCCGCCGACCCAGGCTGCTGCGCTGCTCTTGCCGATCCTGATCGCGCAGGATGGGGTCGCGGTGTGGAGCTTTCGCCGTGATTGGGATCGCTGGATCGTTGCCTGGATGCTGCCCGGCGCACTGATCGGGGTGGCGCTCGGCTGGTTCTATGCCGCCAATGTCAACGAGCGCGCGCTGATGACTGCGCTTGGTGCGCTCACACTGCTATTCGGGGTCTGGCGGCTGGCCGCAACCCGGTCGGGCCGAGTGATCGTTGCCAGTCGTTCGCCGGGCTGGGTCGGGACGCTGTTCGGTATCTTCACCGGAGTCGCCAGCCAGATCGCTCATGCGGGCGGGCCGCCATTCCAGATGTGGGTCGCGCCGCGAGGGCTACCGCACCTGCGCTTCGCTGCCACGCAAGGGGTGATGTTCGCGGTGATCAACCTGGTCAAGCTGCCCGCCTTCGCCAGCCTTGGCGCCTTCAGCCGCCCGGTCGTAGTGACTGCCGCCGTGCTGATGCCCCTGGCGATCGCCAGCACCGTCGCTGGCCTGTGGCTGATCCGCCGGGTCAAGAGCGCGTGGTTCTATGCGGTGGTGTACTGGCTGATGATCGCGCTTGGGTCGTGGCTGCTGTGGCAGGGCCTATCGGGCTGAAAGCGCTGCATCGAGAGGCTCGATGCGGAACGCGATGGGGCGCGTCGGTTGACCTTCCGACCCCCCTCCGGAAGGACCGCACCGATGGTCAAGACCCTCGCAGACATAGCCGAAGCGACGCGCGATATCGATTGCTGCACGCTCGCCACGCATACTGGCGGTGGGGCGATCGAGGGTAAGCGTGGCCTGAAGGCCGCGGTTTAGGCCGCCTGAGCGATTTGGTGTTGCTCGACCGGGCAGAGCTCGTCCCAGCGCGATGCGGGCCAACCGCTGGCGATCTTCCCGATGACGGAATAGATGGCGGCGGCGCGCTCGCCGCCCGCCTTTGAACCGGCGAACAGCCAGTTTTTACGGCCGGTTGCGATGCTGCGCATGGCGCGTTCGGCGATGTTGTTGTCGATCTCGGCGCCGCCTTCGTCGAGGAAACGGGTGAGCGCATCCCGGCGTTTGCGGCCATGGCGAGCGCCTTGGCGATTGCCGACTTGGGCGAGAGGCGGCGCAAGGCATCGTCGATGACGACGCGCAGATCATCGACCAGCGGTCTGGCCTTCTCCTGCCGGCGCTGGCAGCGCAGATCGGGTGGCTGGCCCCGGACGTCTCCCTCGATCCGGTACAGGGCAGCGATGCGGCCCAGCAGATCTGTGGTCAGCGGTGTCGGGCTGGTCTGATGGTTCTCGAATATCTTGCGCCGGAAATGGGCCCCGCCAGGAGCGGCGCTGTCGTCCGCTCCGGGTGGTGCCGGTCGATGCCTTCAAGCAGCATCGAAAGCTGCGCCGGGGTGAGGCTGACCTTGCCCGTCTTCGTCACCGGCCAGACGAACCGCCCGCGATCCATCCGCTTGGAAAACAGGCACAGACCCTGGCCGTCATACCACAGCAACTTGACCAGATCGCCGCGCTTGCCCCGAAAGGCGAACAGCGCCCCGGAATGCGGGCTTTGCTCCAGAACCTGCTGCGCCAGCACCGCAAGGCCATCAAATCCCTTCCTCATGTCGGTCGCCCCGCACGCCAGCCACACCCTACAGGGCTGGTTCCGGCCAGCCCCGGAAATGGCCCCGGAAATGGCCCCGGAAATGGAAATGCGTTCATCGCGCAAAGACCGGGAGGACCAGCCTGAGAGCATCGGCGTCAACGCCGGAATCGACGGTCAACCGTACGCCCGAAGGCAGCTCAATCCCGATCTTCGTCGTGGCCTCAACCGGCGCGGGAAGTGGCAAGGCTGGAACAGCCGCCAACGCATCGGCGATGCCGACCTCGGCGAACACGGGCCCGGATACCGGAAGAACAGGCACGACCATCGACCTGCCGCCCAACTCACCCGACATGGCCTGACGCCGCCATGTGTAAGAGTCCGATTCAAAATTATTCCGTGTGATTGCATAGCCTTGCGATACGCCTGGTAAAGAGCTGCACGGAAGCGGCGAAGAGCCATGCGGTGGCCGAAGAGATGGATTGCCCGAAGTCCTTGGCGAGGCG
>Ga0105046_10008413_pt1 | contig 16205 bp, 12 predicted proteins | sample MAT03_FD_78385 | JGI IMG/M metagenome (GOLD analysis project Ga0105046, IMG submission 78385) | Freshwater microbial communities from Lake Fryxell liftoff mats and glacier meltwater in Antarctica - MAT-03 (megahit assembly) | ecosystem: Environmental > Aquatic > Freshwater > Ice > Liftoff...
AATCGCTTGGGCTGACCCGTGAACGCGTTCGCCAGATTGAAAGCGAAGCTCTCCGCAAACTTAATCGCAACCTCAGTGGCGATGCATAGGGCCCGACGATGCGAGAATACAAACACGATCAAATCACGTCTGCGTTATAATCGGCGGCAACTGGTTCGGCCTGCTCAGCCGGCGTGGCTGCACCGCTGCGATCGGCTTCGGCGATTGGGGTCGGTGTGAAGCCGATGATCAGGAATGACAGCGTCAGCCAGCCAAGAATTGCGCGGCCTTTACCGAGCGGTTCGGAATCGTTTGCAGTGGGCGGATGCCGCAATCCGGTGAGCATCAGCAGGATAAAAAGCAGACTGAAGGTGTATGTGCCCTGAATGAACATCATGGCGACACCGGCTGCGATGACAAGAAACGCGACCGCGTGCGCCTTGCGACCGATCAGGGTGTAGAGAATATGTCCGCCGTCCAGTTGGCCGACCGGCAGCAGATTCATCGCAGTAATGAAGACGCCCACCCAGCCAGCCAACCCGAGGGTGGTAATCATGAATGACTCGCCAGGCAAACCGGGCCCGTGAATCCAGTGGATGATCCATTGCAGCAGCAATGGTTCACCGAACTCCAGCCCGCCACTGAGCGTTGCTTTTTCGTATCCTGACTGATAGATGCCCAGCAGCAGAACTGGAATCGTTACAACAAGGCCGGCGATCGGCCCTGACACTGCAATGTCGAACATCTGCCTGCGGGTTGCCACACCTCGTCCCTGCAGAATGACGGCACCCATCGTGCCAAGCGGTGGAAGCGGGAGCGGAATGAAGTAGGGAAACGACGCGGGGACTCGGTGGCGGACGGATTGCAGATAATGTCCCATCTCGTGACAGAACAGAATTGACATCAGAGGGATCGCATACATCAGACCTGAAAGGACGCTGTCCCACATAACAGCGCTTACCGTTTCCGGAGGTTTCCCGGTCTTCAGTGCATCTTCGAGGATCAGTCGTTCCATGTCCTGTTCATACTGAGGTGACACTTTGGTCGCCAGCCAGCGAAACGGAACGTATCCTGACGAAACCAGAAACGTACTGCACAGCGTCAGTACAAACAGAATCACCGACGTGCGGAATTGTCGGCGTTTATGCACCTGAAATGCGGCTTGCTGACGGCGAAGGTTTTCGCGATCGGCAGAAATCGTGTTGACGTACTGATAAGGCGAAGTTTCAGACTGCGGCAGGTATTCCAGATCGTCATCCAGAGAATCAGGCGAGCGGTCATTGGGGTTATCATTTGCATTGGTCATGGATGCAGCTTCCTCATCTGAATCACAGTCCGTCCGATTCGATGACAAATTGTTCTCCATGCACTTCGACCAGATCTCCCGGCCGCAGCTTTCGACCGCGACGCATTTCCACAGTGCCGTTCACCTGCACCACCCCTGACTGGATCAAATGCTTTGCCGCGCCCCCGGATGGCACAACGCTGGCCAGTTTCAGGAACATATCCAGCGCAATTGTGTCCTGAGCAGGAGTTTCGATTGTCTGATCGGACAATGCCTCACCGGGAAGTTCGTTCGACATGGAATAAGGGACTTGAAGTGAAAGTGATGAAGCCTACGCTTCCGACAGTTAACATTCCGCAGGATAGCAGGCTTTGTCTGTCGTCGAAACGCGCGGACCGAAGGGAAACACGTTTTTTCGGCCTACTTCTGGGGTTTGCGTCGCCTGAATCACGGTATTGAGAATTTTTTCCGAGATTTGTTGCGAAGTGACGAACGATACTCCGCGCGGTCATGCGTGAGACAATTGGCGAGCGGGCTGCTTCGGCTTAGTTGGACAGCGCCACTTTGGCGAAAAACGAAGCGAAATTCTGCCCCGGTAGGGGCGTCAGCACGTAGCCGTGAGCTTCAGCCCACGCACAAGATAGAATTGGCACCAAAAGCCCCGATAGGGGCGACAGCAATTTTTTTCGTGAGTTGCTGTCGCCCCTATCGGGGCTTTGCGAATTGTTTGCAAACGAACCGTGGGCTGAAGCCCACGGCTACGCTGTCGTGGCTGAATCGCAGACGTCTATTGGCAGGAAACATCGGAAAATGCCGCGATTTTGCACAAACTGGCGCTGTCCAATTAGGACCGTTCGAGAAATTCGTGTCGTCTTTTGCTCCGCAAAAACAGCGCTACTTTCGCGGAGCGAAAGGCGACTTTCGGCCAGTAATTTCTCGAGCGGTCCTGACCGGTACGAAAAAAGAGGTACCGGAGGGCTCACGCCGCTCTGCTCGCCAGACTCATTTCCGGTCGCGCGGAGCATTCTTCTGGACGGTGGGTAATTCCAGATCCTGGGGAGGCTGTTTTGTGGCAGTACGCTCGAAAGGAGTCCCGTATTCGGTATAGCCATCAAGGAAGCCTCCGTGACTGAGGAAAAACTTCCCGTTTTCCACTCCCGTGAATCGATCGAACCGATCCTCGCGACCGGTGGGATCGTGGCTGAAGCGGGCGGTGGTGAGTTCCGTCCATTGTCCATCCGGAGTGCGAATCCATTGATTGCCGTACAGTGCTTTTCGCAGCAGATGACCGTTATGGCCACCGAAGTTTTCGCTAAAGCTATGCAATCCTTTGAGTCGTCCGCCTTCTTTGGGCGCGTGCCACGATGAGATCAGCATCCATTTCTTCTGTTCCGGATGAAACCAGTACCCTGAATAATCCGTGTGCGTCCTGTCCGTCGGGATCGCCGTCGCGATAAATCGCTGCGTCTCGCCGGTGTTCCATAAATACTTCAGATGGCTGTGGCCGCCGGTGCCCTCGTTGCCGAAATCGCCTGAGTAAACACCCTCACCCTTGCCGAGTAATCGGACTCGATTCTCGTCAGCCACCTTCTTGCGGTCGATGCCTTCATCGCCGCTGTCCCAGACGCTGAAAATAATGCGGCGTTCTGTGGGACTGTTGACCTGCATTCCGAAGTAGCCTCGATGCCATCCGCAAGCCATGTAAAACGTCGTCGTCGGATCCTCGACGGCCGTGACTTCACAATAAAACGCTTCGACCTCAGTGCCATCCGCGACAGGATACATCAGGTGAACCGAAGCGGCGTTGCGACGTTCTTTCAGATTAAAATGAACGCCTTCAGTCGCCGGACCATCGAGAACCAAGGCATCGATGTCTCCGCTGGGCGAACCATTCTCATTGAGCGATTCCAGTTGAAATCGTCGATGGCCAACCGCTGCGATCGTGAATGTCCCAAAGTCAGCCGTCACTACGTTTTCGCTGCCCGCGCCGGTCACCGTGGTCTCCTGAGACTTACTGTCAACCGTCAGTCGCAACATCGACGTCGATCCCTCAGGCAGTCGAAGCTGAACTTTGGCCGTCAACTCGCCGGTCTCGCTGAACTTGCCATACCAGTTGACAGATTGAGTCGTGTCCGTCCATTTCGTGACGCCGTGTGATTCTGAAATCCGTGTCGATTCCGGATCGGGCAGCATGTAAGCCGTAAATGCCGGGATTCGAAGTTCGGCCGCCGGGAGTGTGTGCGGCGACGACTGAATCAGTATCAGGGCGGTGATTACAGCGAGCAACCGGAATCGAAGTTTCATAGTCAATTCTTATGTAGGATGGACATTCATGTCCGTCGCGAGGCCATGTCAGCGTCACCTGGAAAATCATATTGTGAAAAGCATCTCGTGCGGTAGAAGAGAGTCTTACGGTCAAATCTCGGACATGAATGTCCAAGGTACTGGAAAACATCGCGACTCGGAGAGTTACGTTACGGCCGGATCTGCAGCCCGGACAATCCGTCATCAGGCTGATTCCAAAGTCTCCAGGGATCATGCAGCCGACGCATTTCAGACAACAGCAGCGATTCCATTTCAGCGAGTTTGTCTGCGTACTTTGGATCGGTTGCCAGATTGACCTGATGTGCCTCCGGCGTCGCATGAGACAGCTCAGTGACGGCTACGTCATGGTGTTCAGCGAGGAATTCTTGAGGGTTCTCCTTCAGATTGAAAAGCTGCGTTTCACGGACCTTTCCGTCGAGCACATCATACTTGATCAACTTCCAGTCGCCCTGTTTGACGCACCGCATGCCGGGTTTTGTGCCGCCATTGTAGACGCCGTACATGACATTGCGAACGGTTTGCTGCGTTCCCAGCAAGACGGACCTGAAACTGGTCCCTTCACTGGATTCTGGTGCCGGAACGTTGGTCAGGTCGCACAGCGTGTCAAGCATGTCGAGCAGATAGACGTTGCCTTCGACGCGGCTTCCCGCCTTGATTCCCGGGCCTTTGACAATGAGCGGCGTTCGCCATGTGTGCTGATACAGATTCTGCTTGCCCTGCAGACCATGACGCCCGATCGCCATGCCATGGTCTGCCGCATAAAAGATATAGGTGTTGTCGAGTTCGCCCATGGCTTCCAGTTTCCTGAGCACGCGATCAATCTGAATGTCGATGTTTTCGCTGCAGGCAAACTCACGGCCCAGCTCATTCCGAATGGTGCGTTCATCGCGGTTCTCCCAGACTCCACTCACATCGACTTCGTCCCGCAGACCCGGATGCCCATGATGAAACGGATGCTTCGGAAGATAATTCACAGGCAATGCCGGTGCCTTCGGATTTGCAGGCGGAAGGCTTTCTTTGTCGATGTGATTCACCGCTCCGTACTTCGCCAGCAGTTCCGGCTTGCCGTCGCGCGTGTCGTGCGGATGCGAAAACCCGAAATAGATCAGAAACGGATCACTGTCTTTTTGAAACTCCCGATCCTCCAGAAAATTCAGTACCTGCTCCCCATGCCACGCACTGCCGGTTTCATCATCACCACCGCGTTTGACAGCATCCCTGCGAACCGTGAATTGTTGGTTGGCGGCTTCATAGCTGTTGCCCATCTTGCAGGTCCGCATCGTGTCGTAACCGGCCCGGTTGAACACTGCGGGAATCGTCTGCAATTCCAGATGATCCGGGCAACGATCATGCTCTTTCGCTCCGGGAGAAATCGGCAAGTGCCAAACCGTTCGTCCGCACATCACCATGTGCCGCGACGGAGTGCAGACAGCGCCACTGAACGAACCCATCTGATAGGCACCGTCAAACACCATGCCTTCCGCCGCCAGGCGATCCAGCGTCGGCGTTTCCAGTGACGACTGCGGATTGTAGATCTTCAGATCAAACGGCGACTGATCATCAACAAGAATGAACAGAATATTTGGTCGTTTGACGTCGTCTGCAGTTACGGTCACCGCAATCACACAGGACAGCAGGATGGCAAGCGAGCATCGAATTGTCATATGGGCTCACTTCATTGAAGTGTCGAGGAAAAAAAGTCAGCTTTCCGGCGAAAAGATGTGCGGCAGAAAAATCAATCTCACGGTGTTTATGTGATTGCCGTCCACTTTTCTGCAGCGATTCTTAATGCTGCGTCTGAGTCCAGTCAGCGTGGCTCAAACAGCACATCCGATCCGATGCCGAATTTCGCCGGCAACGGTATGTTCGACCAGTCGGGATCGTCACCGATACGAAACTGCCAGCGACCGTCCAGTAAAAATCGTCGCTTTCCGTTGAAGACTGTCGGGGGCAAAGGAAGATGAACGCCGTCTGCCACAGAATCCATTCGCATCACGAGTAGGTTGATATCATCCGGAACAATGGATTTCCCAGCAATAATCCAGAACTCTGAGTCTGGAGAGGAAATCTCCAGCGGAACTCCATTCATCCAGGCTTCGGTTGCGATGTTAATTTGAGGCACTAAAAGTTTTACGTCAGCGTCGGCCAACCATTCCTTCGTAAAGCGGATAGTGCACCGAATCCAGACAACATTTCGGTGCTGCAGGATTTTGCCGTGAGTCGCTGCATTCCATGTTGTCCCAAGCGGTGCCGTCGTCCATTGATTCTGGAATGTCGCTTGATTGACTGCGGGGACCGGGATTTCCGCTACGTCTTGCTCGGTGCGCGCGTCATACATTGAGCCGAATGGTTTGCCTCCCAGAATCTGATCGCTGGTAATCGTCGGGCACACAAAGCGTTCGACATGCGAGACAATCAGATCATTGCCGGTAAAGTGATCAACAAACGGCCAGCGTTCTGGGTTGTACATACAGTCAGTCATATCACGCATCAGCACGACGTCCTTTCCATTGCGAACCATCTGTCGCAGCCCAAAGGGACGACCGAGTACGCACATGTTCGTATGAACGCCGACAAGAATCACATGCTTGATGCCTCGCGACTGCAGGATATTCCAGACTTCGTCGCCCTTGTCGCTGATGTAGTCGTGATCTCCATCAATCTCAATCAGCGGCGACTGCATCTTCCATGGCATGCCGGGATTGCGGCCAAGTGCGGTCAGCTCCGCCGCCCATTTCGCATGTTCCGCCGGATCATCATCTTCGCCCCCGTCCGACTGATCAATCGGATATTCTGCCAGTTCTTCGGTCGGAATCTGAGAACACCAGTAGGCAATATCCTTCGGCGCCAATTTGTCATGCGGCACTTTGATCACGCGCTGCCGTGCCGGATGCTCTTCGTAGGCAGCCATACAATCGCTCGGCGAATGAATGACTGTGGCACCGCAGCCGCGGAGTTGTTTCAGTACATCATTCATCCGGGGGGCAAATTCTTCCAGTCGGCGCACGGCGTTAAGGCAGTGATGTTTGTCCCAGACGTCACAAACGATAATCGCAGTTTCCGCTGCCGCCCAGGTTTGCTGTAAGGTGGCTCGTGACCAGACGTCGCTCCCAGCCACACGACGCTGCGATCGCAGTTGAAGTTTCAGATCGTCGCCTTGTGACTGCTGGATCCCAAAGGGAAACGCGATGGCGATAAGCATGATTGCCGGCAGGAAGGTTGAGGAATAATTCATAATCGTTACTTTCAGGCGATTAAGCACGGTCTGAGACCGCATCCGTGTGGACAGTCTCGACGATCTTTGCAATGTTTGCAATTCGATACAGGAACTCTCCAGAGGTGTTTCACTCCTGCACGATCGCACCGATATACTCAGCGGCACATCGCTGAGCGAATCACGCAACCTCGGCAATCCTGAAACTTTGTTTGAGTTCCCTCTTTGATCCGCATCGCATACGTCATTCCAACTCTTGACCAGTCTGGTGCGGAACGACAGCTCGCACTGTTGGCCACCAGCCTCCCACGCGAGACGTATTCGGTACGTGTGATTGCGTTGCAGCGCGGCGGGCCGTATTTGAAGCCGTTGACTGATGCCGGAATTGAGGTGCGTGTCCTGGGTAAGCGATTTCGTCTGGATCCATTGACTTTGTATCGGCTGCGTCAGGAATTGCGGTCTTTTCGGCCTGACATCGTGCAGTCTTTTTTATTCGCTGCAAACTCCTACGTTCGGCTGCCAGGAGTAACGCCGTCAACGGCGAAAATTGTCGTGTCAGAACGCTGCGTTGACAGTTGGAAGAGCGGCTGGCAGTTGAGTCTTGATCGACTTCAGATTCCACGCACGCAGGCGATGACAGCGAATTCGAACAGCGTCGCTGACTTCTACACAGGCGTTGGTGTTCCCCGTGATCTCATTTCCGTGATCCCGAACTCAATGCCGATGTCCGAACCTCGCTATTCGAAGCAGGAAGCACGCGCGATTCTGGGGCTGGCGGATGAGCATCGCGTTGTCGGCTTTGTGGGACGTCTGGCACCCCAGAAGCGGCTGCACGATGTGATCTGGGCGTTTCAATTGCTGCATCAACTGGTTGAGAATGCTCGGCTGGTGCTGATTGGTTCTGGTCCGGAACGCGATGCGCTTTCGGATCTGGCGACGAGCTTAGGCTGCCGCGACCGCGTCGTCTTTGCAGGACATCGCGAGGATGCGTCCGCGTTGATGGCAGCTTTTGATGCGTTCGTTCTGGGAAGTGATTTCGAAGGCATGTCCAACAGTCTGATGGAAGCGATGTCACTTGGACTTCCGTGCATCGCCAGCGACATCCCCCCGAATCGCGAACTCATCACAGACGGCGAGACGGGGTTGCTGTTTCCTGTAGGCAAGTGTCCGGATCTCGCGAAGCTGTCAGCGAGGGTGTTGTTGGATGCTGCACTTGCGGATCGACTCGGCCAGACTGCACGTGATTACATCGCGACTCACCACAAGGTGGGGCAAATGGTTGCAGAACATGAATCGATGTATCGGAGGTTGTTGAATTCTTCGGCTTCATAACACACGGGTTTTCCCGCACGACCTCCATCCCACTTTACCCAGTTGCCCAAACTTCAGAAAATTGGTAAGGGATACACGGAAATAAGATTTAAAAATTGCAGTGTTGCACTGCACAATGTTAATTTCTGAAGGTAATCTCCGGATGTCTGCAATCGCGGCCACGCGATCTGCAGTTTTCTTCGCTTTGCACGATTTTCACGGAGGAGAAAGAATGCGATTACAGCCCAGGACAAGTCCTGAAACCGACCGCTGCATGGATTTGATTCAGCAATTGGCCAGTGTTGTGGTCCGTGATCTCTGCGTCGATGTCGGCTTTGAATCAGTTGTCCTGACAGGTCGCGCCGATTCATGGCACGGCAAGCAGGTGGCGACATCAGCCGCGCGCAGCATGTATCCAAAGCATCGGATCGAAAATCTGCTGGAGGTCACGACGGTGCGTTGACATCGTATTGCTTCTCCTGAAGGATACAATCGAGCCTGTAACGTTACTGAAGCCCTCCCGTTCTTCAGTAACGTTGCAGGCTCAGTTTGTTGTTTGTCAACGCAGCCGAAACAGAATTCAACTTTCTGTTGTCCGCAGTCGGGTATCACGCTTCAGCGTTTTGGCATGGGGATGCGGAGCGTATTCAGTGAGCGAGGTTCGGACGAAGGTTCACCGCCGGATACTTGTCCCAATATTGCGCCGGGATTCGAACGGATCTGAGTTTGTCGGACGAAGCCGCGAGTGGACTCTGCGGTCTGTGATCCGGTGCGTTGGCTCGGCAGCATCACCTCTGTCTCGCCAGTCGAGATCTTGCGGCCATCATCCAGAACGAGTTCCACTTTCAGACCACAGTGGACCTGATTTTTTTTGTGGTTCATATAAGGAATAAAGACGCTGTAAGAATGTCCAAAAGTTCCCTGACCCCGATGGGCTTCCCACGCATCAGGATCAAAAGTAAACGTATGCAGCAATTCCGGATCTTCATCTGAATCTGCGCGATAGTTGTCATATTCGTAGATGTTCACGGTGCCATGGACGCGTGCACCGGTTTCGCAACCCGAGCCAAAAAAAAGAATCTGGCCAGCGAACCCCCGTGCTTTTTTGTCGTCAACGCCTTTACCGGTCGACGGCTCCCAGAGTGCCACCACACGCGCGACGTTTTTTTCGATTCGCGGATGGCCGACAAGGCTGCCGGGATCTTTCACCAGTACCGCTGGATCGCGGATCAACGTGGTCGTAGATACGCAGCCGGAGAAAATGACCATCATCAGGATGGCAGTTGCAGGGAGATGAAACGTTGAATCTCTCATGATGCGAATCCCGTGCAAACATGGTGGGCTGACGCTCGCAGGGCTCGCGGGTCCCACCGTAAAATGACTGACTGTTTCACGATTCAATCGTAAAGTAAACTGCCGGGCCTGGGCTCGTGTTGCTCCCTGATCCCACCCTGCATTACGGGAGGTTCGGATCCGGTTGCAGCATTTCTTCGATCTTCATGTCAGGAGTCAGAAATGTGCCTTCCTCTGGTTTCCAGAGTGGTTGTGTTGTCGATCCCGGCACACTGTAGAGCGGACCATGAACTTCCTCGGCGTCCGATTCGATAAAGTGCATACGTTCTGATTCGACCTGTTTGATCAGTTCCGAATCGATATCACTCAGCACGATCCGCGGTGTCAGAAAGATCAGCAGCTCCGTTCGCTGTGTCCTTGTCTTGTCATAGCGAAACGCTCTGCCGACCACAGGCAAGTCGCCCAGCCAGGGCACTTTCCGTTCATCCGTTCCATCTAATTTGGTGATCATTCCGCCGATGACGATGGTTTGCCCGTTCGGAACATTGACCGTCGTCTGAGCCTGTGACTGATCGATAACAGGGGATGTGGTGCCCACACCAGTCGGGACACTGACCGGAGCGAGGGAACTCTTGTCGGCAAAGACGTTCATGGCAATCATGCCGGTCGGCGTGATGCGAGGCGTCACACGCAGTGTGATACCGACGTCTTCGTAAGTAATATCTGAAACCGTGCTGTTGTTGTTCTGTGAAAGGCCCCCGCTCAGCGGAACCCTTTGTCCCACGGTTACGTACGCTTCATTATTGTGAGTTGCACGAACCTGCGGACGACTGAGTATCTGAACCGTTCGACGTGATGCCAGTGCTCGCAGCAATATGCTCACTGCATCCGACTGCGCCGAAAAGATGAAGCCGCCAAAACCGGCGTCCGCATTGTTTCGTCCAATCGAAAAGTTACTCAAACCCTGAGTCGCAACAGTTCCAGGAAAGGGACCGCTGTTGTTTCCCAGTGGACCAACGCTGTTAAAGTTCAACCCGGGCGTGAGTGAAGTCGAAGTGGTGGTGCCTGTTGTCGATGAGGTTAAGCTGCGAGCGAGCAGCAACGGATCCTGCAGGCCCAGTTCAATCCCAAACTCGTCTGTCGAATCCAGAGTCACTTCCACCAGCAGAGCCTGGATGACGACTTCCGGTGGCTGAGCATCGAGCGCTTCGATGACCTGAATGACCGTATCGAAATACTGAGGTGACGCACCGACAATCAGAGAGTTGCTGTTCATGTCGGCCGTGACCACGACTTCCTTGCGAATGCGTTCGACGTTGCTGAACAAATCTGAGCCGCTCTGCCAAAGAGCTTGCTGTTGCGTCAAATAATCCAGTAAGGATGCCGCAACCTGATCTGCCGGAGCGTTTCGCAACGGGATGACGGTGACCAACTGCTGACTTGTGTTTTCCGTTGCACTCGCGTCCAGTCGAAGCAGAATGGCTTCAACCACACTCAATGATTCTGCGCTGCCCACTGCCAGCACGGAGTTTGTGCGAAGGTCCGCCGAAAAACGCAGTGGAATGAGGCTGCTTGATGAACCCTCGGTGCCCGCAAGTTGAATCCCAAGCTGTGTCTCCTGATTCGTGTCCTCAAACATTGTCGTCAGCGTACCGACTGTCTGCTGGGCGTCGGCATTTGTCAAGGTGAAGACCTTGATTTCTGAGGTTGCTTCAGGTGACTGATCCAGGGCTTCAATCAATGCCTCCATCAGGTTCATGCTGGATTCCGGAGCGGACACCAGCAGACTGTTCGAACGTGCATCAAAGTTGACTCGGACGTCGGCCAGAATCCCCGAACGAATCAGATCGCGGACTCCGCCAGTCGTCGTCAGAAACTCCAGTGCTACGGACTTGCTGGTTTGCAGCTCCTGAGAACCCTGCGTCTGTCCGCCTCCGCCTCCGAATCCTCCCTGACCTTGAATCTGCTGCGGTGGATTGATGACGGCCTGAATCGCCTGCGAAATGGTTGTGCTTAACTCTTCGGCAACCGCGTTCCTGAGTTTAATCACCTGCAGGCGATTCACTGCGTCTGGTGCATCTTTGTCGATGCCCTGAATCAGCCTCTTCACTTCCGCCAATTCGCTCGGTCTCCCCTGTACGATCACTGAGTTTGTGCGGACGTCAGCAATCGCCCGGACATTTGTTCCCAGTCCGAGACGTTCTGCGTAGAATGTTGTGAGTGCCGTGACCACTTGAGATGCGATGGCACTCTTCAATGCGAAGACTTCAAATTCAAAGTCCGGTTCAAGCGGTTGATCGAGTTCCTTCGCCAGTTCCAGAATCGACGTTCGTTCGATCTCAGACGAAATAATCAGGATTGCGTTCGGCTGCACAACAGGAAGAAAAGCGGCGGTCTTCCGCGTCGTGCCGCCACGCTGACGAAGTTCCGTCAGTTGCTCGTAAACGCTGGTTAACAGGGTTGCAAAGGCTTCCGAGTCGATGTTTTGGAGCGTCAGTACGTGAATTGCCGGCAATGATCCGACGCTCATTGTCTCCAGCCGCCGAATAATCTCCTGCACCTTTTCTACGTCCGCTGCATTGCCCTTGAGAATCAGGACGCCAATATCCTGCATCGCCTGAATATTGACTTCGCCGCGCAGGTTGATGGCCGGATCGTCTTCATCGCCGGTTGCATCCTGACGTGGATTCGTGCCGCCCGCATCCTGGGCCGTTTCGTCAGCCATTGAGACAAGCTGGTGAATCTGCTCGCTCAGCTGTTTCGCAGTCTCACCCTTGATGCCATTGTTCTGCAGCACTTTGACGGTTTCGCCACCGCCAACGGCTGCAGGCTGATCGAGGATGGTTACCAGCTTCAGAAGCTGGGTCATGCGAGATGCCGGAGCTTCAATCAACACTCGGTTGGTTTCCCTGTCGATGCCGATGCGAAAGAGCGGAGGCACGGCTTTATTCGCCTCACCATCTTCTGCACGTTCGTAAACGGAAAACGTCGGAAGCCCTTCGATCCCCTGCTGCTGCAGCTCGGTTTGTTTTTCGTATGCGAGGTAAATCCTGCGAGTCAGATCGACGGCATTCGCGTTTTCGAGTTCCACTGCCCTTATCGTCGTCGGACTCTGAACCTGTGCCTCGCGCTGCTCGTCAGAGACGGCTCGACTTTTCTGGGAAACTGGTCTTACCGGCGTGCCGAAGCCGTCCGGCGAATGAACCTGTTCGCCAGATCCCGCAGTTTGCCGAATACGACTCGGAAGCGTGCGTGGCGAGGTTACAAAACCGGATGCCGGACGCGAATTCTTTCGCGCTGGTTCAAAACGATCAATGTTCGGTTCCAGCAGCGGTGTAGCCTGACCGTCGTCCGCAGCATCGTCGATTGTTTTTGATGCTGACGCCGAACGGATCAGCTTGTCCATGGACGACGATCGTGCACCAGCCGCGTCAGGTTCCTGTGTGAGTCGTGGACGGGCGTACTCCGTGCGCGCCTTGTCCAGATTCAACACCACCAGAAACTGTTTTTGCCGCAGCAGCCGATAGCCCTGCGACTCAAGTTCGCTGTTGAGAATGCGAATGGCATCGTCCACATCGTAGCTGCGCTTGTCCTTGCGGGCGAAGCGGCCGGGCGGTACTTTATCCATCACCAGCGTCAGCTCGTTATGCTTCGCCAGATCCTGCAGGACGCGGTTCCATGTGGCATCGTAATAGTTGATCCGAAAGCCGTCCTCGACGTCATTGACATCCGCCGCTTCCGTACCGGCCAGTGCCTGGCGGAAGGAGCGTGCTTCTTCTTCAGACGCGGAAAGTCCGTTGTATCGATTAAAGAGCAGACAGACTGCGGTCGCTGACCCAAGAATCCCCGCTGCTAGCAAGCCGTGACGTTTCACCGGCGCATTCCTTTGAAAAAACAGGCTTTCAAAGTACCCCCAGACAGCCATCTGATCCGTGCAGCAGAATTTGCCCTGCGTGAATTTCCAATCTTTCACGCAACGCATCTTGCAGGAGACGCCATTCGAGTTTGACCCGTGGCGCGATTCTCCTGAATAGACAGGATGGACTGATCTTTCTGAGATATCGGATATTGCAGGCTGTAACGATGAGTCCGGTTGGAACGGTTTTCCGGATTCCTCCGTTGGCGCAGCAAAAAACGCCGATTGAAACCAATCGGCGTTCGGGGATTTTTGATATTTGTCGAGGTCGCAGGACTATGGACTCGCTACGGCAGCTGCGTTTTCGTTGTCGTCGAGCGTCAGTGCGAGCGTTGTGGCCACGGCACCACCGATTAACAGGACGCCGAGCGCAGTGCCCCAGCCTCCGTGATGTCCACCAGCGAATCCTTCGCCGCAGCCTTCTGCACACTGGCCGCGTACGACTTCTTCATCAACAACGATCGCCATTCGCGAAACGGCGGCGGGTGGGGCAGCCGTATTACTCCAGAACCGTACGGGCTGCTGTGAGGCTCCCAATTGCACTTTATGTGGACCGTTTCGCAGACCTTGCACGGCGAACTGGCCTTTTTCGTCACTGACCGCTGTCGCAATCACATGATCTTCGTGCAGTACCTGCACCGGCAAACCGGAAACAGGCACGCCGCTTCGATTGAGAACACTTCCCGCCAGTACGCCTTCCTGCCCGAGCAGATAGTCGGATGATCGGATTGCTACTGTCTCGGACGCCAGCAGTGGCGAACCGACCAGCATGGCCATCGACAGTGAAAGACTGACACCAGTTCGCATCGCCTTGAATTTCATCTCATGTCCCCTTGGAAAATGTTGTTTAACGCTGATCATCCAGTCAGGGGAGAGGTCTCAGCCTTCCGCAGCAAAATCCGCAGCATCGCAATTACTGGCATGTGCAGAATTGCTATTAGCCCTGACAGAAACAGATTTATCGACGTTATGGGAATTTTCGGGTTTCCCGGAGATCAGATTCGACTCGAAAAACCATGAAGACCCGAACTATCGTTACAATCTCTGCTCGGCGTTCCGGTATGGAAGACTGGGGGAACTCTGACACGTCCAGAATATCGTACCTGAAAGCAAAGCCATCGTGATTCTTAAATGGTTGCAACTACTAAGCCGATCATTACTTCCCACAGCTGCGAGACCGGACAAGCTGTTACTTCAGTTTGAACGACATCGTGAGTCGCTGGAGTGTCACTACTTCGAACTGGCATCCTCCACCGGACGTCCACGGGGCCTGCGGTGGCTAGGCTGCGAATGGCTGCCATCTCACATCCTGCTCCGCGATCGCACGACGGGGCAGCCAAATCTGCTGGTTTCCATCAACTTAAGGTTTGAGGCAGTCGCAGGAAGTGACATGGAAGACGTTGCCGCCGTCGCCAACGTCCGCGACGCCTGCGCCGTGTTCCAATGGCAAAAAAACGCATGGACCACTTCCGGTCGCACTCTGTTCAATATGAACCCTGAAGAGGCCAGGCAACGCCTCGCCGCATCGTACGAGCCAATCTGAAAAAGACTCCCGACGCCTTCTCAGATAGCCAAATTTGAGACGCCACAAAACCCTGCAGAGAATGGCAAAAATGAAAAAAAGCGTGCCCTTCGTTGATTCCGTTCGGAGCATTCGATTGGCATCCATCCGCTAAATCGTCATAGTTCGGGCTCGGAAAAGTGGTCAGGAACCAATAGCCAAATGGCCCGGAGGGGGCTGCGCACTATTGGTTCCTGACCCCTTTTCAGCCAGCAAAGCCTTTTGCATTATTCAAACAGATGTGTTCGGAGCGATTGCTTCGTGTCGATGCACGTTGCCTGAACATTGCTACCTCGAAAGTTGGTCTCATGGTAATTCGTGCATGTGTCTTGATGTTCCTCATAACAACAGCCGTTCCCGTATTTGCTCAGGATGCGGCCAAAGAAAAAAGTGAAGCTCCAAAATTGGAAACCACCATCGAAAAGGCGAGTTACGCCATCGGTTACAACATCGGCAAGGACATTCTGAAGCAGGGACTTGAAACGAATCCGACAGCACTTGCGGCTGGCATCGCGGCAGCACTTGCGGGTGAGAAGTCCGTCTTAAGCCCTGAGGAAGTTCAGGGGGTCTTCAAAGCGATGCAGGCAGAAATGCAGAAAAAAACCGGAGCTAAAGCCGCAAAGAACCTGGAAGACGGTAAAGCATTTCTGGCAGCGAACAAAGCGAAAGACGGCGTGAAGATTACGAAGTCCGGCCTGCAGTATATCGTCCTGAAAGAAGGCACCGGTGCCGTACCGACTCGCGAGAGCACAGTTTCCACCCACTATCGCGGTAAGTTGATTGACGGCACCGTGTTTGACAATTCGTACGAAGGCGACGAGCCGACTGAAGCTGACAAACCGGCTTCGTTCGGAGTGACTCAGGTGATCAAGGGCTGGACGGAAGCCCTGCAATTGATGAAGGTCGGAGCGAAGTACCGGCTGTTTCTTCCAAGCGAACTGGCGTACGGAGAAAACGGTCCTCCGGGCATCGGCCCGAACTCGGTGCTGGTATTTGACATCGAACTTGTGTCGTCAAAGGAAGGCCAGGCGGACAAGGGCGAACAAAAGTAATACGAATGCCATGGGCTGCTTGGCGCGGGCTTCGCCCGCAACCCAAAGTAGCCATCACGCTCCGCCGTGATGAGCTTTTGTCAATCGACATTCATTAACCGAGACAGGGCTCCACGGTCAGCCCCGTTGCCTAGGGCTGAAGGACAATCAGCGCGGGGGCTGCATTCACGTGGCCCAGTTCAAGGCTCGTCACGGCGGAGCGTGACGGCTACTTTGCGATTTGCCAGTCATCGAGGCCGAACCCTGGTGAGGACGAAGTTTATACACGT
>Ga0105046_10008417_pt1 | contig 16200 bp, 11 predicted proteins | sample MAT03_FD_78385 | JGI IMG/M metagenome (GOLD analysis project Ga0105046, IMG submission 78385) | Freshwater microbial communities from Lake Fryxell liftoff mats and glacier meltwater in Antarctica - MAT-03 (megahit assembly) | ecosystem: Environmental > Aquatic > Freshwater > Ice > Liftoff...
AACAGGGGACGGGCGAGCGGGGGACGTAAGTCCCCTGTTCTGATCGTGACGCAAATGCAAAGAACAGGGGACGGGCGAGCGGGGGACGTAAGTCCCCTGTTCTGATCGTGACGCAAATGCAAAGAACAGGGGACTTACGTCCCCCGCTCGCCAAGACCATCATGTTATCGCCGGCGCTGTCTTGGGAACTCGACTTTGCTGAGGTGATCGGCGAGCGCTTCGTCGGGGTCGGGCTGAGCATCGCGGAGTTTGGGCAGGATTGCGCCGGGTGTCGGGTTCGTTCGTAGCGTTTGGAGGTAATCGAGTAGCACTTTCTTCGTGGCCAGGTCGCCGCGGAGCATGAAATGCACCCACGCCCAGGCTTCGCGATACTCGGGCTTCTGCATCTGCGCCACTTTGTCGAACTTCTCCAACCGGGCGAGGTCCGGCTGGAATGGGCCGCGTCGCAGCGTTTCGAGATGCTGTAAGTTCACGCCGTCCTGCGTGGGGGGCAACTCGAAGTAGCCTGCCAAACCCTCGTCGAGCCACAAGGGCACATCCTTGAGGACGCCGTGAAGCAAGGCGTGGGTGAGTTCGTGCCGCAGGTCGGTGCGCAGGTCGCCGCCCATCCAGGTGAAGACTTTCAGATCGTCGTTGCCGCCGATACGCGGCTCCACGAAGAAGTACGCCCGGCGGGGTGGTTGGCCCCGGTAGCGGCCGACTTTGGGGTCGAACATGTAGCGTTCGTAGCGGTCTTGCGTGTCGAACAGGAACACTTGCACCACGGCGTTACCGGGCGGCAAGCGGAGTTCGCCGAACACCTGATCGGGAAGCGCTTCGAGTTCCGCGAACAGCGGGTCGGATTTGTCGAGTTCAAAATCGTGGTAGAAGACACAGCAACCGCGGCGGGTGGCGTGCCGTCCGGGCGGCGTAGTCGGCACGGACACCACTGCGGCCGGGGCGGGGTCCGCAGCGCGGGCCAACGGTTCCGGTAGCTCGATTCGCCCAGGCCGGACGCTTTCGCACCCGGCGGGCAAAGCGAGCAACCCCGCGAGGAGCGCGAACTTGCTTCGCATCGCGGTGAGGCTGGAGCGTGGTCGGTGCGACGGAGATTGCATACGGGTCGCCCCGGAACCGGGTAGCCGCCTGACGTCAGGCGTGCCTTCTTTCTTCGGCCGCCGGATGTGCGGCACTTCACAATTGCAGCGGGAATGCGGATTCTGCCTGCTCAACCGAGTACGCGGCCGGTGCGGCGGTTCCGCGCCACCTTGGCGACGGTGGCCCGTGATACCATCTTCCACCAGCTTTTCCAGTCCCCTTGGAGGGTAGGTCCGGCGCGAAGATATGCCCACAAGAATTGCAACCGGGCGGAGTGCGTGGCGGTGGGGTCGGCCGCGAAACTCGCGCTGAGGCGGGCGAGTTGCTTGACTCGCTTCGCAATGGTGAGCGTCACCCGCGTCCGCACGCCGACCAGATCGATAAGTGTGGGATCGGTGCCATACGCCAACAGGATGTTCGGTGCTTTGAGATCGCGGTGAGAAACGCCACGGTCGTGCATCGCGCGAAGAATGCGTGCCAGACTGATCGCGAGGCCGTTGCAGCCTGTGCGAAGTGGCTCGGCGTTCGGCACGACTTCGGTGAGCAAATACCCTTCGGCGGGCAAGCCACGGCGGTAGCGGTGGAACACGGCGAGCGGGCGAGGCGTGGGCAGCCAGCGGTCGCGGAGTGCGTGCCCGTTCGCCCACGACCGCACGACTTGCGACCGGCGGAACAAGTTCTTCAGCGGGTCGGTCCAATGTGGGGCGTTCACTCGCTTGAGGACCACTGCGACCGGGCCGTTCGGCGTGGGCATCTCCAGCACGGCGACGGTCGAACCTGGGCTATCCTTGAGGATGCGGGCAGTCGAATCCGGGGCGAACGCGGCGTCCGGGTTCTCCAACATTTGGCGGAGGAAGTCTTCGGGCAAGTCGCGGACAGCGAGGCCACGGAACGGGCCGCGCGATAACTTGCGGATTTCACGGCCCGCACCGGTCCAGCGGCGTTCGCGGCCAACCCAGAGCCGGAGGTTCGAGGCGAGCGTGTCGCGTTCGAGTTCCTTGGCGTCAGCGGTGAGTTCGTCCCGACTTGGAAGCGGCAGCGTGACGCGGGAACGGCGGTAGACGTGCCAGAATCGCACGCGGTCGGTGCGTGTGGAACGCATCTGGAACCAGCGATTGAAGAGCGCCAAGTTGTGGCGACTCTCGGCGGCATCAAGGGGCGAACCAATCTGCACATCGTGCAGGTCAGTGAGGGTGAAGTGGGGCATCCGCGCCGCGGACATCTCGACGAGCAGGTTGCCGGGGTGCGGGTCGGGGTGCGTCACCCCGGCGTCGTGGAGATTCGCCAGGAATTGGGCGAACTCGACCGCGACTTGCCGACGAACAGCCTGTTGTTCATCATGCGGGAGTGCGGGCAGCACCTGTTCCAGGTAATGGCGGAACGGGATGGCAGCGGTCACGGCGCGGGTGATGAGGAAGCTCTCACCGGGCCAGCGCGAATCCGGTGCGCCCCACGCGAGTGGTTCGACTGCCGGCACGCCACGTTTCCGAAGCGTGCGGGCGTTCTCGAACTCCAGGCGAGCCTTGGGCATGCGGATGACCTCGCGCCCCCAGGCCCGCAACCCCTTCACCCGGCAATGCTTCACGAAAACGGGGCCGTTCGGAAGTTCGACACGGTAAACCGTGCGGGCCGGATTCGCCTTCACCACCGTGGCCTTACCCTCAGCGACCCAGCGTTCCGGTGCCGGGCAATCCGCGCCGAAGAACTCTGCCCCTGTTTCCGTGAGATGCCAGACCCGCCCGCAGCCCCGGATGACGGGTAAACCGCTGGTTTGCGTGTACGCGGCGAATTTCCTCAGCAGGTCGGCGAGCATGAATCCTGATCCCGCCTTGCCTGCGAATCGGAACACAACCGCTCCAGAGCCGCGAGCCACGCCCGCGCCCCAACCGCAACGCTATAACGGTCTTCAACTTGCCGACGCCCCGCAAGCCCGAGTTGTCGGCGCAACGCCACATCGGCCGCCAATTCTCTCACGGCAGCCACCCACTCATCGGTGGTTGTCGCCAGGAAGCCCGTTTCCCGATTGCGGACCATCTCAGGTTGCACGCCGACGGGGTTCGCAATCACAGCCAACCCCGCCGCCTGATACTGGAGAATCTTCAGGCCACACTTGCCCTGGCTCCACGGGTCGTCGGGCACCCAGGCGATTCCGACATCCGCCGCGGCAATTTCCGCGCCCTCAGTGTCCTCGCTCCAGACGCATTCATCGACCGTTAGCCCAGGAATCTTCAGGAAACGGTCGCAAATCAGTTTGAGGCGCACCCCGTGAACGGCCTCCCCAACGGCGCTGAGGGCGTGCGTGAATCGCTCTAGCCCGCGTAACGTGCTGTGCGACCCGACCCACACCAGTTGAAGCGAAGGTACTCGCTGTGGAATCTGGGTTTGAGTGTGGTCCGCTCGCTCCGCGAGCGGGTATTTCGGAATTATTGTCGCCTGAACGTGGCTTACTCCTCCAACCGCTCGCGGAGCGAGCGGACTACACTCAAGCGAGGCACTCTGCGACTCGTGCCGCGAGGCGGGGTACTTCGCGGGGTCCACGCACGTTGGCACGACGATCACGCGATCCGGTGCCGTGTGCCGTCGCGCTTCGGTGGCGAGGAAGTCGTTGCCCGCCACAACGAGATCGCACGCGGCCAGTGTCGCCCGGAATCGCTCCAGCCGTTTCGAGTCGTCAAAGCCTTTGGGCGAGTACGAGTCTCGCAGCCAGACGGCATCATCGAAGTCGAACACGAGTCGGCGGACGCGGCGACGCAGCAGCGCAATCGTCCAGCGTGGGAGGAGCTTTCTCTGAAGGATGACGGTGTCGGCGTCCCGAAGACCGCGGCCAAGCATGAGACGGCCGAAGGTGCCAGTGGGAAGTGACTGGATGTCGAACGTGTGGCCAGCCGCGGTGAACGCGGCGCGGAACGCCGCCAGTCGGTAGCGACAGCAGACGTGATCGACGGATTCCACCAGCGAAACGACCCGCACGGACGGCCCTCCTTGGCCTATGGTCGGGATCGGGTGTCGGGTATCGAGAAAAAGGATGCGTTCAACCGCTGTCGGCCTTTCCGGCCTTTCCGGTCCCCGCCATACCCGATCCCCGATACCCGTTCCCTCAGCGTTTCCGCCGCGATGCGAGGGCGCGGTCGATCTGCCGTTTGGCGTCGGCTTTCTTGAGCGATTCCCGCTTGTCGTGAACCTGCTTGCCCTTGGCGACGGCAAGTTCCACCTTGGCTTTGCCTTCCTTGAAGTACATCCGCAGTGGCACGAGCGTCAGCCCCTTCTCGGCGGCCTTGCCCGCGAAGGTGCCGATCTCACGGCGGCGCAGGAGCAACTTCCGAGGCCGCTTCGGCAGATGGTTCAGACGGTTTCCGAATGCGTATTCCGGGATTTCCGCACCGATCAGCCAGACCTCGGCGTTATCGATTCGGGCGTATGCGTCCTCAATGTTGCCGAACCCGGCGCGCAGGCTTTTCACTTCCGTGCCGACGAGCACGATGCCGCACTCGATCTGGTCGATGATCTCGTAATCGTGGAACGCACGGCGGTTACGGCAGATATTCACCGTCGGCTCGTCCGCGTCGCGTTTGGTTTTCTTGTCGCCCTTTGCCATTGCAACCTTTATCCCGTGTGCCCGCTACTCCCCGTATCTTAGCATTGGTGCCAGCGCGGGCGTAGTCCATTCCGCCACACCTTCCCGGCCGGCCGACTAACCTCGGCACAATCCATGCCCCGATTCGTGATCCTCGAACACGACTGGCCCACGCCGCACTGGGATTTACTCCTGGAAGCCGGCACCGTGCTGCGTGCCTGGCGACTGCTACGCGACCCCGCTTCCAACCTTGCGAGTGAGATCGTCGCCGAAGCGAACGCCGACCATCGACTATTCTATCTCGATTACGAAGGGCCGGTCTCCGGCGGTCGCGGCGTTGTTCGCCGATGGGATGCCGGCACCTTCGCCTGGATCGCCGATGGAGGAGAGATTATCGTGGAATTGCACGGCGAGAAGCTGCAAGGCCGGTACGCAATCCGGGGGAGGCGGTTCGGCCCTGTGACGGGATGAACTCCCCGCCACTTGCGACATCGCCACCGAACGATGAATACCGCTTTGGTGTCACTTGCCCGGCACCGGGGCGACCAGCGCATCCGTCGTCGAACGGCCAGCGACCACGATTTTGCTATCCCGGACTTCGAGTGTCAGGATTTGCGACACGGGCCGCGGTTGATCCGGGAAGAAGCGGAACAGCCCGACGGGGTTGCCATTATGCCGATACCACGTCACCTCGATGTTCGCTCCCCGCGCCGCATCGCTGATCCCGTCGATGACCGATTGTGCCCCTACGCCGAGGCGACCGGCCCGCAAGTCGCACACTTCGAGGGCCATCAGGTTCGTCTCGTCGGCCACCAACCACGCCCGCACTTCTACCCAAACGACGGTACTCCAGAAGCCTTCACCGTAACGATACCCGAGCTTGAGGCGATCACCTTCGACAGCCACCCGTGGCGAATGCGCTCCCTTGGGCAACAACCCTGGGAAGTTGCCGGTAGCCGTCACCATCTCCACCAAAAAGCAGTTGACATCCTCGGCGGTGAGCGTCTCGCCCCACTCGGCCTTCGTGCGGATGTCGTTCTTCAAGTCCTGAAGGCGGGTGAGAAGCCGGGAAGCGCGTTCCCGGGTGTCGTAGTCGGCCGGTCGCTGCGCCGCGGTGTAGAACGCCGGTTCGCGTTTGACCAGGTAACCGAGAACCCCGATCACGGTCGTGACGAGGAGCAGAAGCAACCCCAGAGCCATCAAGAGCGGTCGGCGACGGCGGAACATGCGGTGGCTCCGGTACGGAGAAGCGACCGGGCGGCATACCGTGCGCCGCGAAGCGGGTCAACGCCGACAGGACGACAGCCCAACAGCGCTTTCTCGTAAAGGTGTTACGCACAAATATACTCCGCGCGGTGGGGAATGAGCCATTTTTGCATTAAAGCGTTTGGCGTCAGGACATTCTTCGTTGGCCCGCCTGGGGTTACGCTTCGCTTCACCCCAGGCTACACTCGGTCGCCCTGTTCAGGGCTGCAAAGACATAGACCAATCACCCTCTTGCAGTCGCGGATGCGACGACCGATACGCGCCAGGGGTGGAGCGCTTCGCGCAACCCCTGGTGTGAGGCTGAAATATCAAAGTTTTGCGATTGACAAGGCGGGACACACCGGAAACACTCAGGAGTGTGGTGTTCAAGTTAGCACCCGCGCCGTCTTTTCGCTCGTTCATAGCTCTTGGGGCTTCACCCATCAGCATTGATACCGTTCGGGGTTCTCGCATGACGTCTGATTGCCTCTCGTGGCCACACAACCGCGCTCGAGTGTTCTCCCTCGCTGCGCTCGGGTTTGCGCTCGTCTTCGCTGCCGGCTGCGGCGGTGGCAAGACGGATGTGCCACTCATCAAGGTAACTGGAACCGTGAAAGTCGGCGGTGCCCCGCTGCAGATGGGCACGGTCGAGTTCCACCCCGACGCCAATAAGGGGAACACCTTTAAGGCGAAGGCAAGCGGAACGATTAAGCCCGACGGAACGTACTTGCTCGTCACTGATACCAAAGAGGGAGCGCCGGCCGGGTGGTACATGGTGAGCATCAGCGGGCAGGGCATGCCCGATCCGTCGAAAATGCCGGAGCCGGGCAAAGCGACCACCACACCCGCGATAAATGCCAAGTACACCAAGCCGGAGACATCCGGGTTTAGTTTCGAGGTTAAAGAAGGTGCCCCCGCGGGCGCATACGATTTATCGCTACTTAAATGAACAACGAGCCGAGGAAAAAGCTCCCAAGATTCCCCAGGGTTGAACGTGAAGCGGGCGCACCCTGGGGCAGCGCTAACTCTGGCCCGCTGAAATGAAGCCTTTACCGCCGGCGTCTACCGGCGTAGTTGTTATTGTTCTCCATTCCTTTCCCCTCTCGGAGACTGTCATGCGAGGTCGCGTCCGACGAACGACGTCCGGGTTCACGCTCATCGAACTTTTGGTCGTCATTGCCATCATTGCGATTCTGATCGGGTTGCTACTGCCGGCGGTGCAAAAGGTGCGGGAAGCCGCCGCCCGCATGTCGTGTTCCAACAACGTCAAGCAAATCAGCCTTGCCGTCCACGCTTTCGCCAGCGCGCAACAGGACCTAGTTCCCCCGGCCTGGAGCCCGGACAGCGGCCCCGACACGTTCAACACAGGGAGGAACATGATGGGGCCTATCCGCGGAACGATCTTCTTCTACCTGCTGCCCTACATCGAGCAAGGTCCCGTGTTCACGACCGCGGGCAACGAGGCGAACAACCAGCGAGCCACCATCATCAAAACATACCTCTGCCCGTCGGACCCGTCGCTCCCAAGCAACCTCCAACGGTCCGGAGCCGCCTCGGCGAACTACGCCGCGAACCTCCAGGTGTTCGACCCGCGGGGGCCGGGCACATTGATGACCGCCATGCCCGACGGAACCTCGCAGACCGTCATCTTCGCCGAGCGTTTCAAGTTATGTAACCCGTCATCTGGTGGATACACCGGGGCCGGATGGGCATTGCACCCAGCATACATTGGCCACGGCTGGGACACACCGGTCATCGGGTGGCGCGACATGGGAATCCCTCGCGACCCGAGCTTCGCCGGTGGCCAGTCCATTCCGTTCCAGATCGCTCCCGCCGTCAACGCTTGCAACTGGTACGTCGCGCAGAGCGCGCACACCGGTTCGATGCAGGTCGGGCTTGGGGACGGCAGCGTCCGCAGCGTCTCAGCCGGTATGTCAACGATAATCTGGACATTCGCTGGCAACCCGAAGGACGGCAACCCGCTCGGCGGCAACTGGTAAACCGTGAGTTGATGTGAGAAGCGAGCGCGGCTCCGGGTAACGCCGGGGCCGCATTCGTTTATACTCCGCGCGGTGGGGAATGAGCCATTTTTGCCTCAAGGCGTTTGGCGTCAGGACATTCTTCGTTGGCCCGCCTGGGGTTGCGCTTCGCTTCACCCCAGGCTACACTCGGTCGCCCTGTCCAGGGCTGCAAATACAAAGACCAATCACCCTCTTGCAGTCGCGGATGCGACGACCGATTGTAGCCTGGGGTGAAGTGCAGCGCAGCGGAACGCAACCCCAGGCGTGAGGTGTCCTGAGACACGCAATAGTGAGTGTCATACTGATGTTGGCGGCTTGACAAATGTCTCAATCCCGGCCGCATTCGTTTAACAACCCGATTAAGAACCTTGCGCGAAATAAGTCCCCGGCAAGCCGCAGTATAAATGGCCAAGGGTTTCATCTAGCCCCGCTTGCCGGGGGTGGATTTACGCGCAACACCTTGAAGCGGGTCACGGCTTCATCCCGCCAATCTTCTCAAGTAGCGATTTGGCCCGAGTATCGTTTGGTGCCGCCAGGCGGGCCGCCGTTTCCAGGTGTGGCACGGCCTCTGTCGGCTTGTCCATCGCGATCAGCACTTCCGCCAGTCCCAGGTGCGCATCCGCGAACTGCGGACTGGCCCGCACCGCCGCCCGGCACTGGTCCGCTGCTTCGGGAAGGTTCCCGAGGTACTTCAGCGCGAGGCCAGCGTACAGGTGTGCCAATCCCTTGTCGGGCTTCAACTCCGCCGCCTTGCGAAGTTCCTTCACCGCTTCCTCGAACCGCGGTTTTGCCCGCGTTTGGTCGCCGGCCTGCCACAGGCGTTCGGCTTGCATGTAGACCGCGATGCCGAGGAAGTACCGGGCGACCGCGTGGTCGGGGGTGCGGCCCGTCACGACCCGCAGCGCCCGCTCGGCGCGGGCAAAGTCGCCCATCTTGGCGAGGTTGATGCCGAGGCTCGCCAACACCTGGTCGTCTGGGGTGGTCTCGGCGATTTCTTCCAGGGCGGCCACGGACTCGACGAGTCGGCCGCTCGCTTCAAACTCCTCCACGGCCTTCATTCTCGCAGTGCGGCCGGACTCTTTGCGAAGATACTCGCTGAGGAACGAGTCGCTTGGTGAAAGATCATCGGGAAACGCGGCGGCGTCGCGCTCGAACCGCGCGGCGTCGGCGGCGTTGCCGAGTTGCAGGTGGCTGGCGGCGAGGAGGGTGGCTGCCTTACGCCGAGTGAATGGGCTATCGGCAGCAAGGAGAAGGATGTTAGCGGCCGCTCGGTGATCGCCACGCGAGACGGCGACCACGCCCAACCCGAACTGCGCCCGGGGGTTCAGTGGGTTGATGCGTACCTCTTCGGCGAACAACTTGGAGGCACCGTCCAGGTCGCCACGGTCCAGCAGCGCCTCGGCGAGTCGCAGGCGGGTGAGCGACTGGTGTTCGGTTTCCACCGCGAGATCGTAAGCAGTTTGAAGGTGCGGAACCGCGTCGTCGGGGGCGATCAAGAGGTTAATGATACCAATGAGGTACGGCCAGCGGGGGTTGCGGGGGTCGAGTTTCGCTGCGGTTGCGAAGCAGGCGTTCGACTCCGGGTTCAAGTTGTGGGCGCGATACGTCAGCCCGAGGTCGCCCCACGCCTGCCCGGATCGCGGTTCCGCCAGCACCTTGTCGCGGGCACGGGTCAGCGCGGCGCGAACGTCCGCGTCGCGCACCGCCGCGGGAACATCCGGGGGCACGGCGACCGGGGCCGGCCGCGTCCGCTGCCACGCGAAGACGCCGCCCGCCGCGACCAGCAGCGAGACCACGCCGAGCACGAGAAACCGTTTCTGCCGCTGCCCCATGATTCGTCTCTCCTCGGCGGGTGTGGTGCTTGGCCTCTTGCGTGGGGCGCGGCCGTCCCGGCTGCATCCTCCCGACGCGGAAGGCGTGGCCGCGACGGCCGCGCCCTACGGCGAAACCCAGACCCGCGTCACAGCTTCTGGCCGGTTCCCTTGCGGAGTTCGTGTCGGCGATCGGCGCTAACCCCGGCGAACCGTTCCCGCGTGCCGTCTGGCCAGCTTACCTCGAATGCTTCGACGGCGGTTGCGGCCCCAAGCCCGAAGTGCGCCACGGCCGGGCCGGCCGAGAGGTAGCTTTCGGAGGAGGAGATGGTTCGCACCCGCCGCACACCGCCGGCCACGGTTGTCACTTCGGCCCCGATTGCGTCGCGTTTGAGTGCCGGGTCGAAGGCGCGAACGGCGACCCAGTGCCCGCGGTTGGGCGAGACGCCCTTCAATAGACGAGCTTTCTCACCGACGGCGTTGATGAGCAAGTCGGCCACGCCGTCGCCGTCGATGTCGCCGCACGCCAGTCCGCGAGCGACCGTGAAGTACCCGCACAGGGCCGGGCTGTTGTGCGAGATGTCCTGGAACTTGGCATCGCTGGTGTTAGCGAGAAGCTGGTTTCGTTCGCCGTATGGCTCCCAGCGCGGGGCGAGTGTTGGCTTCTTCCGGGGCACGGCTTCCCGCGCCACCCGGCCGTTCGCCACCGCGATGTCGAGCAATCCGTCGTTGTTGAAGTCGGCCATCAGCGTGCCGAAGCCCGTGCCGTGGTGCTTGGTTGTGGTCAGCCCCCACTTGGTGGATAGGTCGCGGAACTGCCCGCGCGGCCCTTGTTTCCACAGGGTGTTCGTCTCACTGGTCAGGTGGGTGACATAGAGATCGGGCAGCCCGTCATTGTCGATGTCGCCGATGGCGACCCCCATGCCCGCAAACGATTGGCCCATCATCGTGCAGGCGACTCCGCGGGACAGGGCTTCCTCGGCGAACGTCCCGTCCCGCTTGTTGATCCACAGGTGGTTCGGCTTGCCGTCGTTGGCGACGAACACGTCGGGCCAACCGTCGCCATCGCAATCGAACACGGCGACACCCAACCCTGGCCCCGGCCGATCCCCGATGTGGGACTTCGCGGTCACGTCTTCAAACGCGAGGCGAGGCGAGTTCGGGGCCGGGTTCTTCACCAATTCGGCACCCCGATTGCGAAACAACTTGCTCGCGGTGCCGTGGAACACTTTGGGGGCGCAATAGTCACGCTCGCCGGTTGAGCTGACGCACGGCCACGAAGGGTCGTAGTCCACATAGTTGACGATGAACACGTCGAGCCAGCCGTCGCGGTCGTAGTCGAGCAGCGCGACCGAGGTGCCCCACATCGGGTTGGTCAGCCCGCACTCAGCGGAGACATCGACGAACTTCAGGCCCCCGAGGTTCAGGAAGACCCGCGTCCCATTCACCTGCGTGATGATAATGTCGGGCTTCCCATCGTTGTTGAGGTCGCCCACGGCGATACCCATGTTGAAGCCCGCGAAGTCGAGGCCCGAACCGGCGGAAACGTCCTCGAAGGTGCCGTCCGGCTTCTGGCGGTAGAGTTTGTTGGTGGATTTCGAGTCCGGTCCCGCGTTGGTGAGCAGGAGCAGGTCCGGGCGGTCGTCGCCGTCGAGGTCCGCGACGGCGCACCCAGAGCCAACGCACTGATACATGTGGTACTTGGAAACATCGCCCGGATCGTGGACGAAGTTCAGCCCGACCCGGCCGGTGATGTCTTCAAACCAGGGTGGGCCATCAGTCTCGTCGGCCAATTCCTGTTCGGGCGGCGGCGGCGCGGGCGTCTCTCGGCGACATCCAATCAGGATAGCGAAGAGGATGACCAAGCAACTGACGCAAAGCGCGCGGGACGTATGAAGCATGGGAATTCCACAGGACAGGCACCTACCTGGCGATGTTACCATTGTGGCGCGGGGGGGCAATGAGTTCAATGCCCGCCCTGGGCAACGCAGAGAAACCGAACACAGGGCTTCCGCCCTGTGCTTCTCTTCGCCCCGGATGGGGCCGTCGTTCGTAGCACAGGGCGGAAGCCCTGTGCTACTGCGCTGTATTCCTCATCATTCAATCGCGGTGAATTGGATACACTGGGGTCGGGTTCGCAATCGAGAGGGAAGAACATGACCAGGTACTCGCCGGCTTCGCGTTTGGTTCTGTCCGTTGGCCTTCTCGTCGTCGCAGTCGGGGGCATCGCTTACCTGGCCTTGCGACCGGGAGCGCCGTCCGGGGAGCCGACACCGCGGACCGCGCCGCCGCTTGTCTACCGACCCCGGCAGGGGATCGACACGGGCGGCTACCTCGCGGTCATCAACGCGATGGAACCGTGGAAGCCGACGGCCTCGCTGCCCGAGGTGGCCCGCGCATGGAAGGCCGGTTTGCCCCGGCTTACCGCTCAACTCGACAGCCACCTGGCTAACCTGTCGCTCTCGAGTGGCGACCGCGTCCAGGGGTTAGTGTTTCGCGCGACCGCACACCACTACGCCGGCCACCCCGACCGGGCGTACCAGGTGCTTGCGGAAGCGCGAAAGCTGGCCGAAGTCACGACCGAAGACGCCGAGGCTTGGCTGTACTCCGTCGTCTACTTCCAGGGCGTGACCGCGCTGCGCCGTGGCGAGACCGACAACTGCATCATGTGTCGCGGCGAGAGTTCGTGCATCATTCCCGTCGCGCCGTCCGCCATTCACACCAACCCCGAGGGCGCGAGGCTGGCCATCCGCCACTTCACCGAGTATTTGGAGAAGTTCCCCGACGATCTCCAGGTACGCTGGCTGCTCAACGTGGCGCACATGGTGCTTGGCGAACACCCCGAGAAGGTCGATTCGCGTTACCTCATCAAGTTGGATCGATTCGCCAAGTCCGAGTTCGACATCGGCCGGTTCCGCGACATCGGCGCACAGGTGGGCATCAATCGGCTCAATGAATCCGGCGGAACGGTCCTGGAGGACTTCGACAACGACGGCCTGTACGACATCCTGTTCACCTCGTGGGACGCATCGGTCCCGGTCGTGCTCTACAAGAACCTGGGCAACGGGAAGTTCGCGGATGTGACCGAGAAAGCCGGCCTGCGCGACCAACTCGGCGGTCTCGGCTGCGTGCAGGGCGACTTCGATAACGACGGCAACTTGGACATCTTCCTACCGCGTGGTGCCTGGGTGGGCCACGCGATCCGACCCAGCCTGATGCGGAACAACGGCAACGGCACGTTCACCGACGTGACCGAGAAAGCCGGCCTCATCGAGTCGCTGAACTCCGACACGGCTCAGTGGATCGACTACGACAACGACGGCTTCATCGACCTGTTCATCGCCTGCGAACGCCAGCCCATAAAGCTCTACCGCAACAAGGGCAACGGCACTTTCGAGGATGTCGCCGCAGCCGCCGGATTGGCCAGCCAACGCGGCGTGTGGAAGGGCTGCGCCTGGCTCGACTACGACAACGATGGCTTCCCGGACTTATTCCTTAACGACCTCAACGGCACCGGCAAGTTGTTCCACAACAACCGCAACGGCACGTTCACGGATGTCACCGTCGAGATGGGCATCGACGGCCCGAAGCAGGGGCTTTCGTGCTGGGCGTTCGACTACGACAATGACGGCTTCATCGACATCTTCGCCACCTCGTTCGACCGCTCCGTTGAGGACGTCGTAAAGGGCATGATCGGGGAACCACACGGCCGGCACTCGAACCGGCTATACCGCAACCTCGGCGGGAAAAAGTTCGCGGACGTGACCAAGGAAGCCGGGCTAGACCTGTGCTTTTCCTCAATGGGGACGAACTTCGGCGACTTCGACAACGATGGTTACCTGGATTTTTACATGGGAACGGGCGACCACGACCTTGCCACGCTGGTGCCCAACCGCATGTTCAAGAACGTCGGTGGCTCGCGGTTCGCCGACATCACGGGCACATCAGGCACGGGCAACTTGCAGAAAGGGCACGGCGTCGGCTGCGGTGACTGGGACCGGAACGGCACCGTGGATGTCGTCATTCAGATGGGCGGCGCGCTGCCGGGCGACGGCTACCACAACATCCTATTTCAGAACCCTGGGCAGGGAAACAACTGGCTCTCGGTGAAGCTTGTCGGCAAGAAGACGAACCGCGCGGCGATTGGCGCGAGAATCAAGCTGACCACCGCCGGCCCGGCACCGCTGACCGTTCACCGGCACGTTTCCTCGGGCAGCAGTTTCGGGGCGAACCCGCTGGAACAGCACCTCGGCCTGGGTAAGGCGGATCGCGTTGCCGTTCTCGAAATCTATTGGCCCACGAGCGGAACCACACAAGTGTTCCGCGACATCCCCGTGAACCGGGCCATCGAAATCACGGAGTCCGCAGCCGATTATCAGACGCGCGACATGAAACTGATCGCGCTCCCAAAGTAAGAACGAATCGTGCTCCTTCTTTGGAGCGCGGCCACCTTGGCCGCTGGTTTGACAGCCCTCATCGGTAAGATGCAGCCAAGTTGGCCGCGCTCCAATCATCAACCCCTCTCCACGCCTTGACGGGACTCCAACATGGCACGCACTCAATTCACAATCGGTCTGATCGTTTGGGGTCTCCTGGGTGGCACACTTCCCGCAGTGGCTCAAGAGAAGAAACCTATCTGGGCGGAACCGGTGTTAGCACAGCCATTCGACGTCGTGCCGTTCCGGCCGATCCGGGTGCCGGCGTGGGTTGAGGACACGGTCGGTTGCGGCTACACCCTGTCGGTCATGGACGGCAAAGCCCGCGAGAATGCCGCCAAGCACGGCGTCACGCTCAGCGAGATGGGTTTCGTCGATCCGTTCTACGCCTACTACGACAGCAAGCTACTGAAGCGGCGTAGCCCGCACGTCGCCCTCGACCGATTGCCCAAGGACATCGCCGAGTACAAGAAACTCGGCGTGCGCATTCTCGCCGTCTATCCGCCTTGCCTGCAAGGCGAGGTGTACGAAGACCACCTCAGTTGGCGGCGCATCCCCACCGACACGACGACCATTCCGCAGATCGACATGAAGAAGTATCCCCACGGCGGCATGCTCTGCCTCCTCGGGCCGTATGGCGACTTCTTCATTGATGTGCTGGCCGAAATCCTTGAGAAGCACCCGGATGTGGCCGCATTCAGCTTCGACGGGTTGCACTATGGCGGCGTGTGTTACTGCGAACATTGCCGCAAGAACTTCAAGGCCGCGACGGGCAACGAGATTCCCAAAGTGGACATGAATGATCTTGCGTTCCGCAAGTACCAGCACTGGGCGGACCGCCGAATGGAAGACCTCGTGCGGCGCATGCAAACCCGCCTCAAAGGGATCAAGGCCGATGTCGCGCTCGTGACCTGGACCACGAACGCCGGCCGTTTCGGGCACTTCCTCGACATTCCACGCAACATGCCGGCCCGCATGAATCTCCTGCTCGACGCCCCAGACCAAGAATTCTGGCTCGATGAAACCAACCGTGGCACCACCATCGTTCCGGCGTTCGCCAACGCCTACATCTGGGCCACGACAAACCACCGCGTCGCGTTCAGCGAGCCGTACATCCTCACCCACGGCAACCCCTACGGGAAGGACAGTTTCCCGCCGCACGAGATCGAACGCCGGATGATGCTGGCCCTCACGCACGGCGCGGCACCGAGCATCGCCGTTTCCCAGCCGAAGCACCTCCAAGAAGCACTTTACGCCACGATGGACGAAGTGCAGAAGCGCAAGCCCTGGCTGACCCACAAAACGCCGGAACCGTGGGCCGCGATGGTCATGAGCGACAACACCCGCAACTTCTACGGCCGGTCGGCGGGGAAAGTAGAAGAGCGCTACATGGCGGCCGTGTTCGGCACGTTCCGCACGGCGGTCGAGGAACACTTGCCCGTCGCGGTGATTAACGACTGGAACCTGACCACGGCCGACCTCTCAAAGTACAAGGTGCTGATTCTGCCGAACACGGCGTGCCTGGATGATACGCAGGTCGAAGCGATCAAGAAGTTCGTCCGCGAGGGCGGCGGGTTGGTGGCGTCGCTCGATACGGGCCTCTTCGACGAGTTTGGCACGCCGCGCAAAGGCTTCGCCCTTGGGGATGTGTTCGGCGTCGAATATCGCGGTCTGGCCGACACAACGCCGGTGGCGAAAGACGAACTCGACGTGAATTTCGCCAAATCCATCGGCCCGGACTACTGGGAGAAACGGAAGAGCGTGTTCGACTTCAAGCAGGATGTCGCATCGTTCTTGAACCAGGGGAAGATGAAGACCTATGTGGGCGACGAGCAGGTGACGTTCAAAGGCCCGGCAGTGCGGGTGAGCGTGAAGGGCGCTGACGCGAAGACCGTGGGCACCATGCGGGCCAAGTCCGTGGCCGCGCCGGTCGATTACCCCGCCGTTATCACGAATCACTACGGCAAGGGTCGCGTGGTCTATTGTGCCGCCGGGTTCGACGCGGCGTATTACCTTTACTCTTATCCTTATCAGCG
>Ga0105046_10008418_pt1 | contig 16199 bp, 16 predicted proteins | sample MAT03_FD_78385 | JGI IMG/M metagenome (GOLD analysis project Ga0105046, IMG submission 78385) | Freshwater microbial communities from Lake Fryxell liftoff mats and glacier meltwater in Antarctica - MAT-03 (megahit assembly) | ecosystem: Environmental > Aquatic > Freshwater > Ice > Liftoff...
GAGCCAACGCGGCTCTGGGAGTACGGAACCCGCGCATTGCTACGCAACGCGGTGTGCGCCTAACCTCCGTGCTGAACCTTCCGTGGGGGCGTGTGAATTGAGGGTATTATTGCTCAAAGAATTGCAAGAGCCAAGCTGTCAAGGGGAAACACCCGAGAATTTCACAAATGGCTGTCGTTACGATCGCACAAATCGGCATAAGCCAACGCGTCGCTTTGTTCAATCAACACAATTGGACACACGAATCAATCGTAACTGCCCAAAGCATCCAAAGCCTCCTGCCGCGTTTCGTACAACGCCCAAATCGTATCGAGGGCGGTGGTGCGGAGCAGTTCCCGGATTCGGGCGTTCACCCCGGCAATGGCGAGTTCGCTCCCCTGCTGTTTCGCCAGTTCGTGGCAACGGAGGAGGAACGTGATGAACGCCGAGCCGAAGTAACGCACGCCGGTGAGATCGACGATCAGATTCGCGGGCGGATTCTTCTTCATCGGCGAAAGCAGCATCTGGGCGGCCGGTTGCATCAGGCTTTCCGCCAATTGCTCGACTTCCGGCGACGGGATGATGACCGCACAATCCCCGTGGTACTTCAATAGGAAGTATTCGTTGGCGAAGATCGCTTCCGTCTGGCTCATGGCACTTTCCGAGGATTGATATTCCGGGGAGATCTCAGCCTAATCTTTCGGCGAACCAGTTGCAAGCGTTTACTTGCAAAACGAAGAAAGCCGGCGAACCGAAGTCCGCCGGCTTTGTGATGTTCAAAACATCCGGGACAATTTAGTTGCAGCCGCCGCAGCTGGGCCTGCTGAACATGCCTTTGATCTTGGCGCAGAGGCCGAGGCCAGCCCTCTTGGGGGCTTCGCAAGTGTCGCTAACGGCAACGGGAGCGGGAGCGGCTTCGCAGCCACCGCAAGGAGCGGCGACAGGTGCGGGAACTGTGGCTGGGGCTGGCGTCGGGGCCGCGACCATCACGCAGACCTTCACGGTCTTCTTGACGTCGACGTATTCGGTCTTTTGCACATCGACGGTTTCTTCGACTTCCTTGTATTCCGTCACCTTGACCTTGTCCTTCTTGTCCACCAACACGCACTCGACGACGTCGACCATCTTCTTGGTCGGGGTGCACACCATCATGGTGCTTTCGCCGGTCTTCTTCACTTGGACGCACTTGGTAACGTCCATCATAACCTTCTTGCTAACCGGGGTGCTCTTCATGACGGTTTGAGCGACGGGGGTCGTGACGGGGACAGACTTGTTCACCGTGCGGGCCACTTGCGTGGTGACGGGGATGCACTTGTTGACCGTCTTGGCCACTTGCGTGGTGACGGGGGTGCGTTCCATCACGGTCTTGCAGACCGGGACGCATTCGGTGACGCAGGTGTACTTCATGCCGCAGGGGTTACAAGGATCGCATACGGCGACCTTATGAGTTACGGTGACCATGGTGGTCACGGTCTTCGGGGTGCAAACGTAGCTGCACACGTTGACCATGACGGTTTCTTGAACGGTCGTGTAGCTGGTGACGGGAACCATCACAGTTTCCGAAACGGTTTGGTAACTGGTGACATTCACCATGACGGTTTCTTGCGTCGTCACGTATTCGGTGACGGTGCGTTCTTCCTTCGAGGTGACCATTTCGTTCACGAAGTAGTCGTAGCTCATCTTGGTGGGCACCATTTCGTTGACGGTGACTTCGACCTTCTTGGTCACGTTCGTAGCGACCTTGCTGGTCACTTCTTTTTCAACTTCGAAGGGCTTCATGACCTTCACTTTTTCCTTCACGGTAACGGTCTTGGCTTCCTTGACGGTAACTTCTTGGTCGACGTAGGTCGCGACCATGGCCGGGGCGCCACAAGCAGGGGCGGCAGCGGCGCAACCGCTATCGCATGCCGGGGCGGCGACTTCGCACTTATCCTTCTTCTTGAACAGGCCACCGCCGAACGCCGAGGCGTTTGGGGTCAGGCTCAAGAAAGCCGCAGCGCCAAGGATGGCCGCCGCAAACACGCGATGCTTCATCAGAAAACTCCTTGTGAAAAATACCGGCCTTGCCCATCGAGTGTGGCGGGCGGGCCACTCAAAAACGATTTATGGCGCACCATGCGAAGGGGCAAGAAAATTTACCCAATCTTCCCAAGATGCCCAACTACACAGCACTTTAAGCATTACGGCAACGGCCGCAACTCAAACTCTACCCAGAACGGAAATTTTTGTTGGAGCGATGGCCGAATTTGCGGATCGGGAGGGTTGGTTGTGGTGGGGCTAAGATCACTCTTGTAGGATGAAACGGGAATCCCGGATCGATCCAGTTCCCACCTACAATCTATGGAGCTTTCCCATCATGCGTCGCTTACCTCTCTTTTTTGCCATCTTCGCCTGCGGGATCGCCACATCCGCCCGCGCCGAAGATGGATTCATTCCACTCTTCAACGGCAAGGATCTCACCGGTTGGAAGATTCCCGATCCGCCCAGCGGCAACTTCAAGAGCGTGAAAGAAGTGAAAAACGACGAAGGCAAAGTGGTGAGTTTCGTGGCCACCGATAAGGCCGGCAAGGAAATCACTCTTTGGACGGTGAAGGATGGCACGATCGTCGGTGGCGGGCCGATGAGCCACATTTTTAGCGACGTGGAAGCCGAGAACTTCGTGTTCCGGGCGGAAATGAAGATCAACGATAAAGGGAACAGCGGCATGTTCTTCCGGGCCGGGTTCCGGCCGGGCGTTCCGAAAGGCTATGAAGCCCAATTGAACGCCACCAACGGCGACAAGATCAAGACCGGCAGCCTCTACCCCAACGGCGAATTCAAACTCGATAAATTCCGCGATCAAATCTGCGTGGTGATGAATACCGCGGCCCACAAACCGGACGAATACTTCGTGCAGGAAGTCACCTGTATCGGCGACCAAATCACCATCGCTGTCAACGGCAAGGTCACACTCGACAAATGGAAGGATCCGAACATGACCTTCACCAAGGGCCACTTCGCTCTGCAGGGCCACGACCCCGGCAGCATCATGACCTTCAAGAAAGTGGAATACATGCCTTTGAAATAGCTGAAGGTTGAGAGTTGGAAGTTGAAAGCGGGGGGACATCGTCCCCCCGTGTTCGTGGTGTTATCCTCCCCATGAATCCCGCATCGCCCCGGTAGATGGGCCTTTCCGAGAGGGGGCTTTCCAACCCATGTTGAATCCCCCGCCGCGTTCTCTATAACTTTCTAACGCGATTGTGCCGATTGTACCGGCCGCACCACTCTCCGTTCGACCTATTCGGGATGGCCATGAACGCCGAAGAACTGCACAAGAAGCAACTCGAAGAAAACTCTTTGGCCAAGGGGTTGAACACTCTGGCCCAGAAGGCCAAAAGCGGCCACCTCGTCAACCCGAAGATCCTCGGCATCCTCCTCGCGGTGCTGCTGATCGGCGGGTTGTGGTGGTACTTCAAATCCCAAAGCAAGAAAGCCGATTCTCGCCGTTGGAGCGAATACGAGCTTGCCAACAACATAGATTCGTTCAAGAAGGTCGCGGAAGAGAACCCCAAAACCACAATCGCTCCGGTCGCTAGGCTCGCGGCGGCCCGCCTCCGCCTGACCAGCGAAGGCTTGGCCAAACTCAACATTCCGAAGGATCGCGCTGGGGCAATCGAAGCCGTGGCCAAATCGCGGGACGAGTTCAAAGAACTCTCGGCGGAATTCGAGAAGGCCGGGGAAAGAACCCTGCGGGTCGAGGCGCTCCGCTTGGCCGCCCAAGCGGAACTCGCACTCGTCGGGGTACCGAAGCCGGGCACCGCTCCGCTCGATCAAATGAACCCGGCCAACCAACTCGGCGACTTAAACGCGGCCGTGGAATTGTTGAACAGCGCCGCGAAGATCATCGGCGAAACGACTCTTGCCGGGGAACGCTTGAAGAAACAAGCCGGGGAACTCAGCGCGGCCGCGAACCGCAAAGACAACTCCGTTGCGATGGGCCCGCTCCAACTCGGCAAGTACATCAACGATCTGCTCGTGTTCGTACCGGAAACGAATATCGAACCCAAGGCCCCGGAGAAGCCGCTCGATCCGATTCCCGAGCCGAAAGCTCCGGAAGGTACGCCGCCCAGCACTCGTTCCACCCGTCGCTAGTGTTCAATGTTCAGTGTTCAGTACAATTCAGGAACACGAACAGAACACCGCACACAACCATGCTCGAAGAAGATGAAGAGGCCTCCCTTGAGATCCCCCTTGCACTCGGGAGTGATCCGTACGCTCGGCCGCGCGATCCCGTCGAATTGATCGTGAAGGTGAAAGCCGAAGGGATGCGGCTCGACCGCTATCTGCCCATCTTCTTCAACGATTCCAGCCGATCCGAACTTCAAAAAGCGATCCTCGATAAGAACGTGACGGTCAACGGCAAGCCCGCCAAGGCGAGCTACAAGGTTCGCAACGACGACGTGCTAATAGTTGCGCTGCCCACTCCGGTTCACGGCGTGATCATCGCGGAGGATATTCCCCTCGATGTGCTCTACGAAGACGATGTTCTTGCGGTCATCAACAAGCCCGCGAACATGGTCGTCCACCCTGCCCGAGGCAACTGGGGCGGCACGCTGGCCAACGCCCTCGCCTTCCGCTTCGCCGGGCACCTCAGCACTTCCAACGGCAGCCACCGCCTCGGCATCGTCCACCGGCTCGACCGCGACACCACCGGGGCAATTCTGATTGCGAAGGACGATCGTGCTCACAGTATCTTGAGCATGCAGTTCGAGAAGCGTACCGTGTTCAAGGAGTACGTCGCGCTCGTGGCTGGGGAAGTCGATCGCGATTCCGATTACGTGGAAGCCGCGTTGAAGCAACATCCGCATGTGCGCGAGCAGCAATGCGTCGCCGCACCGGACGATCCCGACGGGCGGCCTTCGCTGAGTTACTACGAAGTGATGGAACGTTTCCGCGGCTACACGCTCGTGAAGGTGCAACCGCGAACCGGCCGCACCCACCAGATCCGCGTCCACATGGCCCACATCGGCTGCCCGGTGCTCGCGGACAAGATGTACGGCAGCCGTGCGAACTTCAAACGCTCCGATTTAGAAACCAACCTGCCCCGCCCGGACGACGTGACCTACTTGGAACGCCAAGCCCTGCACGCCTTCCGCCTCCGGTTCAAACATCCGGTAAAGAATACTTGGCTCGAAATCGAAGCCCCCTTGCCCCCGGATATGCGAAGCGCTTTGGATGCTTTGCGGGAACGCCGGCCGTTCCGCTGAGTGTGGAATCGGCGACCTCAAGTTGAACCGGGCGCGATAGAATGCCTGCCCACCCACGAGGTTCTCCCATGCTACGCCCCGCCTGTTTCTTCTTGTTGTGCCTACCCGCCTTGGCGGACGGCGTGACACCCGGCTTGATCACAATTCGAAAACAAGTGCCAGAACAAGTGGTCACGCAGGTTCAAGTTCCGGATAAGTCCGGCGGGAAGATCGTGAAAATCGAGACGAAAACCGTTTGGAAATCGAAAACGGAAGAACAAACGTTGAACCCCGAGCGCACGGCGATGATCATTTGTGACATGTGGGATGACCACTGGTGTAAGGAAGCCGCGAAGCGCAGCGATGCCTTGGCGAAAGCGATCGCACCGCTCGTGGAAGCCGCCCGCAAGTCCGGCGTTACGATCATCCACTGCCCCTCGGAAACGATGGACTTCTACAAGGGAAACAATGCCCGCATCCGCACGTTGGCGCTGAAGCGAGTCGAGCCGCCAAAGAACAAGGATTTGCCCAACCCGCCGCTGCCCATCGACGATGCCGAGGGGGGTTGCGACGACGCCGTGCCCGCGAAGCCATTCAAAGCGTGGAAGCGCCAGCATGAAGCGATTGCGATCGATGAAGCCAAAGACTTCATCACCGACCAAGGCACCGACGTCTTCAATGTGCTCAAGGAGAAGAACATCGAAACGGTGTTGGTGCTCGGCGTTCACACCAACATGTGCGTACTCAACCGAAGTTTCGCCATCAAGCAATTGCGGAAGTGGGATGTAAACTGCCTGCTCGTCCGCGACCTGACCGACGCGATGTACGACCCGAAGAAGAAGCCGTTCGTGACCCACGAAAAAGGAACGCAACTCGTGGTCGAGTATATCGAACGGTATTGGTGCCCGAGTTGCTGCAGCCGCGACTTGTTCAAGCTCTTCGCGAAGTGAAGGCAGTGCTGCATCGGTCGTGCGGATCATTCGGTTGCGCGGATTCAAATGTACGTCCCGTTTGTAGCACTCGTGCGGGTCGATTCGCGTGGGAGAATACGGGCAATTGGGAAACCGTGCATGCCTTCCCCGTTCCTTCGACGATGGAATGGTGTACGACCGAATGCGCCGACATCCGGAGTTCTTCCATGCTATTCGCTTGTTTGATGTTCGTGACTTTCAGTGCATGTGGAACCGGTTGCGCATCACTCGCCAAGCAAACACCACTTCCGCGTTCAAAAGGAGTTCTTGGAAAGTGGCCGAGTTGGGTATCAATGCATCGATTCGTTCGGCGAAGCGGCTCGCACCGGCAACGGCTGCGATTGCATCCACGCCCTCACGGATTTGGATCCGCTGTTCGATCGCACCCGCTATCCGCTCTCGCATTTCGGGATCGATGGTAGCAGAAATGTCGTGAAGCAGATCCACAACCGCCTAACGATTCTCCGCCCCGAGGCCAACCACGATTGGCTGCTGACTCAATTGGGTTTAGATAAGTATCCCATCGAGCACAAGCAGTGGAACGGACGAACCGTTGAGAACACGCCGGAGAATGTGCAAAAGATCTGCAATCGCCGAAGGTTCGTATTGCCATTGCGGTGAACAAGGCATTCGGGCTGTTCAAGTAACGGAATCGATCAAGGCGTTTTTGGGAACGTCAATTCGTTGATAACATCGCGGACGCCGGGGGTGATTCGCAGAAGCCCCTCCACCAAGCGTGCCTCATCTTCGTCGGCCACTTGGCCTTTGAGAACCACGATGCCACCGGCTTGGGTCTGCACTTTCACATCCTTGGGGGCGATGAGCTGCGAACTGCTATCGATGAGGGTTCGCAATTCGTCCTGCTGCATCAGGGGAGTGACCACGGGAACCGGGAACTTGTAGGTGGCGGTGTATGCGATGGGCCGCGGTGAGGTCAATCCGTTATTCTGTTGATTGTTGCCGCTGGTTCCACCGAGGCCGCGGGTGTTGCCGAGGCCCCCTGCTCCCCCTGTTGCACCGAATCCGCCGGTGCCCCCCGCCGTGCGACCGGTGGTTCCGCCGCCGAAGCCGCCGGTAGCCCCGGAGGTTCCGCCGATGCCCCCGGCGCCCGTGGCCCCTCCGAAGCCCGTGGCTCCGGTTCCTCCCGTAGTGCCAGTGGAACCGGCGAAGCCGCCGGTGCCGCCGACTCCGGAGGGTGCCGCTCCTCCACCACCTCCACTGCTACGGCTACCAATTCCACCGGTTCCGCCGCTCCCGTACAGAGCCGTGTTGAACCCGCCTGGGTTGGTAATCGATGTGGTACTCGAGCCAGCTGTGCCGGATCGGCCCTGGTACATCGGGTTGGCGTAGTACTGGCCGATGATGTTCGAGGAGCTCATCGAATTGGAAGTCTGGACCTGCGAAGGGGGCGCGATGGTGATGGCAGTGCCCGAGCCGGCCGCGTTGCCGGCGCCGCCCCCGCCGAAGTTCGTATTGAGGCTCGAAGAACCGAGGCTACCACCGGTAGTTCCCGACGATCCATCGGTTTGTGCGGAGGCACCCGTAGCAAAGATCGAAGCGGCGAAACCGGCCCAGAAGCACTTCTTGAATGATTTCATCGCGAACTCCGCCAATATCGGGGCAATTTATACGCTTATCGGTAACTATCGGATAATTTTACCCGATGGAACCAGCAGGAAAGATGAGAAAGCGATTTCTCGAACGGTTTTTGGGAATCGCAGAGTCCTTCCAGCCATCGTCAGAATTCGCCTCGTTCCCTCGCTCGGCTTCACACCCATCGAATGTTCCATAAGTTGAACGCGCATTCTCCCGTTGCCCCGCACCCAATGCAGGCCGACGCCAACTCCGAGGCTTTTCCCATGCTGCTCTGGCTACTCCGCGGCTGTTTCGCGGTGTTGATGCTTACTCTCGCCGTGTTCGCCTTCACCTTTTGCACGGTCGATTTGCCAGACACCATGGGCTTCTTCGGCGGTGTCGTCTGGGCTTCGGCCGTCGTGCTCATCGCTACCATCGTGATCTACACCGACCTCCGCGAGGAAGATAAGCAGATCGCCACGATCTCCTCGATCTTCTTCGGGTTGCTGTTCGGCTTGTTCATCGGCTGGCTCTTCGGCATCGGCGTCGAAGGGGTGCTCACCGTGTTCGCCAGTTCGATGAAACTCAATTCGGAACAGCAAGGGAGATTGGCGATTCTGCTGCGCGTGCTGATTACGGTAGTGACGTGCTATGTAGCGATTTCGATCCTCATTCAGACCCGCGACGATTTTCGCTTCCTTATCCCTTACGTCGAGTTTTCCAAACAAATCAAAGGGGGGAGGCCATTCGTATTGGATAGTAGCGTAGTCATTGATGGCCGCATTGCGGATTTGTGCGAAACGCGAATAATAGACGGGCGGCTGATCATGCCGAAGTTCGTGCTGCAAGAACTTCAAGCCGTGGCGGATAGTTCGGACAAACTGAAGAAAGCCCGGGGTCGCCGCGGATTGGACGTGGTGACCAAACTGCAGAAGAATCCAAGGATCGAGGTTTTGATCCACGATGGCCACGTGGGGGGCGAACCTACCGCCGCCGCCGCGGAAAAGCTCCGGGTTGATGAACGGCTGGTGCTCTTCGCCAAGGGCGTCGGCGGCCGAATCATCACCAACGATTTCAACCTGAATAAAATCGCGCAACTGCAAGGGGTGGAAGTCGTCAATCTGAACGAAGTGGCGAACTCTTTGAAGACGGTCGCACTGGCGGGCGAATACCTGCAAGTGAAAGTATTGAAAGCGGGCGACCAAACGGGCCAAGGCGTGGGCTACCTCGTCGACGGAACCATGTGCGTGATCGAACAGGGCCGGCACTTGATCGGGCAGGATGTTTCGATCATCGTGACGAGCGTTTTGCAAACGCCCGCCGGAAGGATGGTGTTCGGTCGCCCCGAAAATCGGCCGAGCAGCAGCGGTACTCACCCCGCGGTGCCGAAAATTTAGCTCCCGAGGCTTCAACTATGCGAACTATGCTCATTTCCACTTTCTTCGCCACCCTCGCCTTCGCCGCAGAACCGAACCCCAAGGTTACCAAGCCCACCAACACGAACGATGCCGAGCACATCGAAAAGGTGTTGGCGGCGCGTAAAGAATACCAACTCTCGCTCATCAACCTCTACCAGCACTACGAGAAGGTGGGGGATCGCGGCCGCATGAAGTGGGTCGAAGAAGAACTGAAAACCTACCACTTGATGACCAAGCCTTCGTATCGGCTCGACATCGCCGACGTACCCCCCGCTACGCTCGAAGCGAAAGCGAATATCAAAGAAGCCAACAACTTGTACACCGAAGCGATGAAGTACAAAGACAAAGGCTTCGGCACGGATTACCTGCTCAATCAGAAGCGATCCGAAATCCTCCTCCAAGAAATCCTCCAGCGCTACCCGACCAGCGATAAAATCGCCGATGTGGCCTACCAACTGGGCGAACTTTACGAGGGCAAGGCGTTTAAACAAGCCGACCGCGCCGCCGCGTACTTCGAGCGTTCCTTCCAATGGCGGAAGGGCACGCACAACGACGCCTTGATGCGGGCCGCGTTGATCTACGACCGCACCTTGAACGATCGCACGAAAGCCATCGAAACCTACCGCGAGGAAATTCACAACGACACCGATCCGGCACGGTTGAAGGAAGCCGAGAAACGCCTCGCCGACCTGACGAGCCGGGGGAAGTGAGTTCGGCAACATGATCCCGAGCAGCGGGCGTCAGCCCAATCGTTTTCGACGCGGAACTTTCGCGGCACGAAACGAAAGGGCTGGATTTACGCCTGTGTGGGAACGACGGATCATATCTGGGCATTCGCCATAGCCTAAAACGATTGGGCGTGAACCCGCTGTGTTAGAACACCACGGCGGGCTAACGCGCGATGCTCGAGAATGCCACCCCCCCACCCGCCATAACCCAACAGCGACCATTCCAATTCCGCCAGCCTCCTTTCCGGGGGGTATTGCCTGGAAGGAATAGGAATTGCCGCACCCCTTTCGCGAGGTTCTCGGTGCGTAGGATAGTGGGGCATTCGATTCGATTCTACAACGTGAAGTCGCAGTGAACACACCTTCCACTTTGCACACGACCGCGGGAGATTATCCGCTCGCGGAATGTCGGATTGCGGTGGGCTCTCGGGAATGGGTTATTGCTTACACCGCAGCAATTGTCAGTAAAACGGATGAATCACGCTTCTTGGCCGGACGTGCCAAGGAGGCGGATGCGATGCCCTACGGCGTGGCACTTTGGCCCGCCGCCTTGGCCCTCGCGCACGAAATCGCCTTACGCCCGCTCGAGTTCGAGGGTAAGCGGGTATTGGAACTCGGTGCGGGCACCGGCTTGCCGGGGATCGTGGCTTCTTCGCTCGGTGCCAAGGTGATTCAAACCGATCGGCAAGAATTGGCCCTGCACATATGTAAATTGAATGGGCAGCGCAACCGAGCCACGGGAATCGAATATCGCATGGACGATTGGAACGAATGGAATGATACCGACCGCTACGATTGGTTGATCGGCTCGGACATCCTGTACGCCGATAGCTTGCACGATCCGTTGCGGCGGATCTTCGAATGCAATCTCGCACCCGGTGGGCGGCTCCTGCTCGCCGACCCGTACCGGGCGGATAGCCTGCCATTATTGGAAAGCTTGGAAGCGGGCGGATGGCGCGTTACCCATTCCCGTTGGGCCATCGGCGAGAGTGCTTCAACCCGGCCCATCGCCGTGTACGATATCGTTCCACCCACTCGGTAAGGCGAGCGGTGGTTGGATTTCCACCCTCTCTCCCGTTGGGGAGAGGGTCGTCCCGTTTCGGGACGGGGAGAGGGGTTTTGATTGGTTATGAAGCCCCTCTCCCCGCTTCTCGCTTCGCTCGAAACGACCCTCTCCCCAGCGGGAGAGAGGGTCATACAAGACATCCCACTCGGTAAGGAGTCTCCCCATGCAAATGCGCAAACTCGGTAACTCGGGCATCGAAGTCGCGCCGCTGGCACTCGGCGGGAACGTCTTCGGTTGGACGATCGACGAAACGACTTCCTTCAAAGTGTTGGATGCGTTCGTCGCGGCCGGTTTCAACTTGATCGACACGGCGGACGTTTACTCGACGTGGGCGCCCGGCAACTCCGGGGGGGAATCGGAAACGATCATCGGCCGATGGTTGAAATCCTCGGGCCAACGTGGGAAGGTGGTGATCGCCACCAAAGTGGGGATGGAAATCGGCGGCGAGAAGGGATTGTCCGCCGCGTACATTCACAAGGCCCTCGAACGGTCGTTGAATCGATTGCAAATCGATACGATCGATTTGTACCAAGCCCACAAAGACGATGAAACGACACCGCTCGAAGAAACGCTCGGCGCTTTCGGCGAACTGATTCAACGGAAGAAAGTCCGGGCGATCGGCGCTTCGAACTATTCCGCCGCGAGGTTGAAGCAAGCCCTCGATGCGAGCCGCACCCACGGGTTGCCCCGGTACGAATGCCTGCAACCGGGGTACAACCTGTACGACCGTGCAGGGTACGAAGCCGAGTTGGAACCGCTCTGCGAAGCGGAAAGCTTGGCGGTGATTCCGTACTATTCGCTGGCCGCCGGGTTCCTTACCGGGAAGTACCGAACCGAAGCCGATCTGGAAAAGAGTGTGCGCGGAACCAAAGCGAAAGGGTATTTGAACGAACGCGGCTTGCGAATCTTGGCGGCGTTGGATCGCATGGCAACGCAGTACGGAGCGACACCCGGCAAGATCGCCATCGCTTGGTTGCTGGCCCGGCCGAGTATCACGGCACCGATTGCGAGTGCGACGAGCGTGGAACAACTGAGCCAATTGTTCGACGCTACGAAGATCGAGTTGGAACCGGAATCGATTCGCGTAATGGAAGAAGCGAGCCGGTGACATGACTGCGCGAAAAGAAACTCACGCGAACTCCGGGATTCTTGGCACTCGAGATGCCTAAACTAAGTCCTTACGATTCGGCCGTCGCGGACGAACAGAATGTCGATCGCCCCGCGGAAACAACACGATCGCTTATCGCTTTCCACGGCGTTTGCGTCGACACGCGCCGAGACGGAACAACGCTGCCAAACCCTCGCCATCGAAGATTACCAACTCCAATCGATGCCCGATTGCAGCCCGCCGAAGTGGCACCTCGCGCACTCGACGTGGTTCTTTGAAACGTTCGTTTTGGCTCCGCACGTACCCGGGTTCCGACCCTTCCACGAGCGATTCGGTTACCTCTTCAATTCGTATTACGATGCGATCGGGGATCGGTGGCCTCGCGTGCAACGCGGGTTGCTCTCCCGGCCTACGGTTGCGGAGGTGTACGACTATCGCCGTGCGGTCGATGAGCAAATCCTCGCGTTGATTGATACGGTGGATGAACCCGCGCTGCAACTCATCGCATCGGTGATCGAACTCGGCTGGAACCACGAACAGCAGCACCAAGAGTTGCTAGTCACCGACGTGAAGCACGCCTTCGGAATGAACCCTCTGCGGCCAATCTACTCGCTCGACGCCGGGAATCCCCAGGGCGACGACGCTCCGATGCAATGGCAATCGTTCCCGGCGGGGTTGCGGAAACTCGGCCGCGCTGGCGGCGGGTTCGCTTTCGATAACGAAGGGCCGCCGCACGATGTGTACCTCCGCGATTTCCAGATCGCAACGCGGCCGGTATCCCACGGCGAATATTTGAACTTCATCGAAGATGGTGGTTACGAACGCCCCGTGTTCTGGCTCTCCGATGGTTGGGCCGCCGTTCGAAACGATTGTTGGGTTGCACCGTTGTATTGGGAACGCGGGAAGGAAGGTTGGTCGATCTTCACGCTCCAAGGCATGAAGCCAATCGCTGCCCATGAACCGGTGTGCCACATCAGTTTCTACGAAGCCGACGCCTACGCGCGCTGGGCTGGTGCTCGGTTGCCAACCGAATTCGAATGGGAAACCGCGGGGATTTCGGGGCGTACCTTTTCCCGCGGTGACGTCTGGGTGTGGACGGCCAGCCCGTACACCGCGTATCCCGGTTTTCGCCCGGCAGCCGGCGCGGTGGGGGAATACAACGGCAAGTTCATGTGCAACCAAATGGTGCTCCGCGGCGGTTCACTCGCGACTCCCGCAGGGCACACGCGGCCGACCTACCGCAACTTCTTCCCACCCGATGCGCGCTGGCAATTCTCCGGGCTTCAACTCGCCAAAGACGGTGCCGCATGAACGTCGACCCGTTTCTCGACGATGTTCTCGAAGGCCTTTCGCGCCCCCGCAAGCGGCTGCCTTCCAAATACTTCTACGATGCCATCGGTTCGAAGTTGTTCGATCGGATTACCGCGCTCGAAGAGTACTACCCCACGCGCACGGAACTCTCGATCCTCCGCAAACATGCCGCGGCGATGGCCGCACGTTGCGGGCCGAATTGCGCACTGATCGAACTCGGCGCCGGAAGTCTAACGAAGGTGCGATGGTTGCTCGACCGGCTCGTTCAACCGGCCGCATATTTACCGGTGGACGTTTCGGGCGAACACCTGCAACGCGCCGCCAAGGAACTGGCGAACGATTATCCGAAGCTCGATGTCCGCGCGGTCGTCGCCGATTTCGCCCACCCGTTCGTGCTTCCCGCACTCCACGCCGAGCGGCGCGTGGCCTATTTTCCCGGTTCGACCATCGGCAATTTTGATCCGCCCGAGGCCGATGCCCTTTTACGAAGGATAGTGCGCCTCGTCGGCCCCGGCGGCGGTTTGCTCCTCGGCATCGATCTTCAAAAGGATATTGGGGTGTTGGAAGCGGCCTACAATGATGCCCGCGGCATCACCGCCGAGTTCAATCGCAATCTGTTGGTGCGTCTCCACCGCGAACTCGGTGCCGATATCAATATCGCGGCGTTCCGCCATCGCGCCTTTTACAACCGCGAGTTGCACCGGATCGAGATGCACCTCGTGAGTATGCACGAACAACGCGTCACGGTGGGTGGACGAACCTTCGGGTTCCGCAATGGGGAAACGATCCACACCGAGAATTCGTACAAGTGCGACCTCGCTGAATTCGGCCGCCGTGCTGCGGCGAGCGGCCTGCGGGTCGATGAAGTTTGGACCGATTCGCGCCGATTTTTCGCCGTGTTATACATGACGGCGATCGGCTAACTCTTTTCGAGGGAACCCAATGAAAGCGATCTGGAACGGGGCCGTACTGGCCGAATCGAACGCGACCGTCGTGGTCGAGGGCAACCACTACTTCCCGGCGAGCGCGATCGTCCAGGAACACTTTCAACCGAGTGCCACGCACACCGTTTGCGGTTGGAAGGGCACGGCGAGCTATTACACCATTGATGCGAACGGGAAGAAAAACCCGGATGCCGCGTGGTACTATCCGGAGCCGAAGGATGCCGCGAAAGAGATCGCGGGCTACGTGGCCTTCTGGAAAGGCGTGACCGTGGAGGCGTGATGTTCGCTCTGAACGGAGTAACGAAGCGGTACGCCGGGCGAACGGCCCTCGGGCCGATCTCGCTCGAAATCCCGAACGGTCGCACGACCGTACTGATCGGCCCCAGCGGTTGCGGGAAGTCCACGCTGCTCCGTTTGCTTATCGGCCTGATCCCGCGGGATGCCGGCACGATCACCTTCGATGGCGTGCCGGTTTCTCCGGAGGCGTATCGCTCGGTTCGCCTGCGAACTGGGTACGTTCTCCAAGATGGTGGCCTCTTCCCGCACATGACGGCGCGCGGGAACGTCGCCCTCATGGCCCGGCACCTCGGCTGGCAGCAATCGAAGATCCATGCGAAGGTACGGGAACTCGCGGAACTCACCCGCTTCCCCGCCGATGCACTCGACCGTTACCCGCAGGAACTCTCAGGTGGGCAGAAGCAGCGCGTCGGCCTCATGCGTGCGCTCGTGTTGAATCCGGACGCGCTCTTGCTCGACGAACCGCTCGGCGCCCTCGATCCGCTGGTGCGCGCCGATCTTCAAACGGAACTCCGAGAGATCTTCCGTTCGCTCGGGAAGACGGTGATCCTCGTGACGCACGACCTCGGCGAAGCATCCTTCTTCGCCGATCGCATCGTCCTGTTGAACGGCGGCGCAATCGTACAAGTGGGTAGCCCCTCCGATCTCTGGCATCGCCCCGCCGATCCGTTCGTCACCCGGTTTGTGCAGGCCCAACGCGGCCCCGAGGTGCCGGTATGAATGCGTTTCGGCTTTCCGCTCACCTCGCCCTTTGGCTACTCGCCGGTTGCTCGGCACCGGTGAACAAACCCGTGGTGATCGGCTCCAAGAAGTTCACGGAATCGATCATCCTCGCGGAGATGGGCACCCAACTCGCCCGGCATGCCGGGGCGGACGCGCGGCGCGAAGACCTCGGCGGAACCCCGGCCGTTTGGCTCGCCCTCACTCAAGGGGATATCGATGCCTACGTCGAGTACACCGGAACGATCCAAAACGACATCTTCAAAAATCCATCTGACGTTGATGCCGCCCTCGCATCCAAAGGGATTCGAAAGAGCAAGTCGCTCGGCTTCCGTAACAACTACGCCCTCGGCATGCGGAAGGATGTGGCCGCGGCGAATGGGATCGCGAAAGTATCCGATTTACGTCGGCCCGAGTTCGCCGATTTGCGCTGCGGCTTCATCCCCGAGTTCTTTGATCGTACGGACGGTTGGCCGGGGTTGAAGAAACATTACGGTTTGCCGCAAACGAATGTCCAAACGATGGTTCACTCTCACGCTTACCGGGCACTCGTGGAAAAAGCCATCGATCTGACCGAGGTGTACACTACCGATGGCGAGATTGCCCAATACGATCTGCTGGTGCTGCCCGACGACCGCGACTTCTTCCCCGCTTACGAAGCCGTGTGGCTTTACCGCACCGATTTGGAAACCCGCCATCCGAAAGTGTTGGAACAACTCCTCAGGCTCGAAGGTCGGATTGGCGAACCCGAGATGCAACGGATGAACAGCCGCGTTCAAGGGGAACGCAAGGAAGGCGAACCGCAGATCGCTTCGGAGTTTCTTCGGCAGAATTTAGGTATCGAATTGCAGAGTCAA
>Ga0105046_10008419_pt1 | contig 16197 bp, 13 predicted proteins | sample MAT03_FD_78385 | JGI IMG/M metagenome (GOLD analysis project Ga0105046, IMG submission 78385) | Freshwater microbial communities from Lake Fryxell liftoff mats and glacier meltwater in Antarctica - MAT-03 (megahit assembly) | ecosystem: Environmental > Aquatic > Freshwater > Ice > Liftoff...
GTGACCGCTGATTGCTTGGCCAAGGTGCTGGCCCGCTCGACGGGTGTGGCCGTGTTGGTGGACGAAAACCTAGGCCGGTTAAACCCACGCGTGGGTTTGTTGATTGCGGCGTTGACCAAACGGTTGCCACGGGTAGAACGTTTCGATCTGCCTGCGGGGGAAACGTGCAAGACCTTTGCTCAACTTGAACGCACCTGCGAATGGATGGCATCGCAAGGTTTCGATCGAGGCGCAGCCATTGTTGCGGTTGGCGGCGGGGCCACTTCAGATCATGCGGGCTTTGCGGCGTCTGTGTACTTGCGGGGCATTCAGTTTGCCGTGATTCCAACAACGTTGTTGGCAATGGTAGATGCATCGGTTGGCGGCAAGACGGCTGTTGATTTGAAAGCTGGCAAGAATTTGGTGGGTGCGTTTCACCAACCGCGTTTGGTTGTGGCTGATCTAAATTTCTTAGACAGCTTGCCTGCGCGTGAACTGGCCGCTGGCATGGCGGAAGTTGTGAAGGCGGCGTTGATTAGCGACGCACCGTTGTTCGCGATGTTGGAAGCGCAAACAACGCCCGCGCATGAATGGCCGCGCGAACAATTGGCCGACGCGATAGCTTCAGCGGTGAAAGTGAAAGTGGCTGTGGTTTCAGAAGACGAACGCGAAGGTGGTCGTCGAGCGATCTTAAACTTCGGCCACACTTTGGGCCACGCAATGGAAGCAGGTTCGCAATATGGGCTGCTTCACGGTGAAGCGGTAAGCCTTGGCATGTTGGCGGCGTTGCGTTTGGGTGAACTACGTGGCAAATCGCCAACAGATTTGCGAAAACGCACGGAGAAGGTGTTGAACACACTGGCGTTGCCCACCGATGTGGCAAAGCACTTAACTGCAAGCGTGATGAAGCACGTTGAAGTTGACAAGAAACGCCGAAGCAACGACATCCGCTTCGTGTTCGTGCCGTTTGTGGGCGACGCTATCTTGGACGACGTTCCGCTGGCGGAGCTGCATGCGCAGGCGGCGGGGATGTTTTAAGGGGGGTGGGCGGGGCTCTGAAACAGGTATCGAGGCCATCTTGCGCTATCGAATTTTCTTGAGCCACTTGTGCGCAGTTTCCAATGATCGAGCGCGCTCCCAGTGTTCGTCTTCATAGCGTAAGCGTTGACGAACATATTCGCCAACTTCGGATCGCGATACAACGTGAAGTCGCTCCGTTAGTGAGGATCTAACCTCACGAATCAGGTTTAGAAGGTGTTCTTCGCTATCGATGACGAGCTCCCGATGCGCTTCCATCGTGAACGGAAAACCCGTGTCGCCTGGTGTCACTTCAGCCCTTTGATTGGTTCCAGCAAAGTCAATACCGCCCGCACTTGAAGGAGGATCGAAGGCGGTCGCGTGTTCGGAGTAAGCTTGGACGAGGTCCTTTGTCTCGATCAAGTACGTTGACGGTCGAAGGTTAGGCTGCCCACGATCCCTGTCCCAGAACTCAGCGCGAAGAAGATCCTCGTCGCTAGTCTCTGGCTCTCAACTGGTGAGCCAGTCTTGCAAATCGAACAAGTAGTTGACTCACAGCCCGTCAAGCGTATCGATAGCAGCCTGCCGAACGCCAAGGCTAAGATCGCATTGGGCCATTGACGCAAGCTTGGCCATGACCGTTGAATCTACGTGTTCGCGCAAGCCGTAAATAGCCCCTTCTCTCACGAGTGCATGAGAGTGATTCAACAATGGGATCAAGGCTGCTCGAACTGCAGGACTGTCGGAAATTGTGCCCGAGATTTCAGCTGCAAAAGTTAGACTTGGAGGAGGAAGCAATTTGCTTCCAACAAGCCGGAGCAGATCTTGCGAATAGTTGGCGGCCAGATAAGCAAACATACTTTCGCAGAGGTCAGCGCCCCACTTCGTATCTATCGCAACTCGGGCGGCGGGAGAAAGAACGCTAAGGTGCGGCGGGCAGGCCCGAGCTCGTCGCGAATCAAGTAAGGCATTAAGCTGGTTCTGGCGAAGCCGCATGGACTCGTTTCCTAGCCCATTGCCGTACACATCGCTCAGCATGAACGGGGTCGAGGCAAGTCCAGCAACACTCATTGGTATTTCCTCCATGTCGAATCAAGCAACGACCCAAAGAAGCAAGTGTTCTTGACTTCGCGCAGTTTTGCAAATTCAACCCAAAGTTGTTCGTCTTTTGGTGAGAATTCTTTTGTCGAAACGGCGTCGACATCCAAGATCAGATCACGTTCTGTCGCCCCCTCAACGCGGGGTACGACGGTTTGAGTCACGATGGCCATTGTCGTGTCTCCGAACGGAACTTCGACACGCATGAAAAGATTCAGAATTTCATTGGGCAAAGATGGCCCGAGGGTTGGAAGCGTTTGCATATATTCGCCCAAATCTCCCGTAGACGAAATCTCGATGCGGTTGATGTAGCGCAAAGCCAACCGCTTGACCTTTATAGGTTTTACCAAAGTTTCATATCGAGACCATTGCGTGGCAGGGAACGTTTGCGATCAAGGGGCATGTACGACGCCTCTGGCACAATCTGGCTCGTGCGTGCGCAACAGTCAGTGTGCAAGCGCCTTCTGCGCCCCGGAGGGCTTGTGTTGTAACCTCGCCGATTTTGGAAAACCGTATGGCTGCAAGGGGACGGGCAAAATCAAGTGCGACGGTTCATGTTCAGTGGCGACTCAGACGGAGGTAACGTGTTTCAAGGACACTGACGGTGATGGCTACGGTAATCCCTCTGTGTCCTCCACCTTTTGTGGAAACTGCCCCGGCCAGGGAAACTACGTTGCCGACAACACCGATTGCTATGACGGCAACGTGAACGCCCACCCCGGCCAAAATCTCTACTTTCCTACAGAGCGGGGTGATGGGAGCTTCGATTACGATTGCATCAATAGTGATGCGGGATCAGACTCGACGCCTAGCAACGAAGATCCCTTCGCCTCAAGTAGATAGGCCTCAGTTGCGATCTATGATCGCTTGATCCGGATGTGCTTCACGACAACAAGAAACTAGCTTCACAAAGGACATGATGGGCCATAAGCTGGGTGCCACCTGATTTTCCATCGAAGCAATTACCGAAGATCTTTGCGAGTTCGTCTCTGCATGCACGCTACCTCGTTACGAGCTAGCGTCGGGTCCTGTGTGCCGTAACCGCCCTTAAGGCCTTTCCCGTGCGCGTGGAAAGATCGACACCACTCGTGACACTCGTTCGCCTAAGAAGACCGGTATATTCGACCAATCTTGAGACCAAGACAGGGCGCCGGCGCCTCTCTCAGGGGGCGCCGAGGCAACGAAGCTGCGTTAAATCTTTAACATTGGTAACGGTCCTTCAAGGTCAAACTTACCCACACGATCAGCCGACAGATCCGCGTTCTTCATACCGATAGTCGACTGCTGGACCCCCACGGCATTCATTAGCGACACAAGCAGCTTCTGATGTGACGGGCCTAGCTTCGTACCGTTATTCGGGTGAGCACCAGTTTCGGCGTACTTCACGTAACGACCATGTGTGAACGCGCCGGTCTCACCGCCGCCGACAACGACAGCAGTGATGTCGTGCAGATCGTGACCGCCATTAGCCAGCTCACACAACCAGACACAGGTTGTATAGTCGAGCAACGTCTTGTTGCCATCGACCTTAACTGCATCGAACTGTTGCACCACATCAGCAAACTCCTTCGCAAGGAGTGCATAGTAGTCCGTCATTTGCTTCATCTTGTCGGGATTCTTGGGCGTTGCATTGTGGGCTACGTCAAGATGTAGATCCGTGTGAACGTCGATATCTTTGGACGCATCCCCGCCGTTCTGAAAAAACACAACGCGCGTGAGGTCGCACGCAAGGGCGGGCGTAATGATTTGACCAAATGCATTCGCCATTTGAAAATGGGTCAATCCGTCTTTAGAGGGATTTGCTGAGGGTTTGCTAGCGCATACGGCGGAAGCACGAAAATCGATCTGCTTCTGCACGGAAGCTATGAGATCCGCATGATCCGATATCTTCTGCTTGTCATCACCAGACAGGCTCGGCAGTAGTTTCGAATATTCACTGGCAACTAACTTGAGCGCGTTGGATCGGCGCTTCTTGATGTGATCGGCAGTAGGATCGCCCGTAAGCGATACAGGAAACAGACGGTCATACGACAAACCCAAAGAGTCCTGGCCGGTCTGCTCAGCTTTTTCCCTAAACACAGGCGACCATCCACCGGTTGTATAATGGAGATTCTTGATCTTGGCAGGATCCGCGATCTTGTCGGCGACAAACTGATCAATGGATGTTCCACCACCACCACCTTCCAACTTAAACCCACCAGGAATGACCATCTTCGCCCCCGTGAGCGCATGCGACGTACCGGCGTTGTGATTGTTGGTGGGTTTGTCGAGGAGTGCCGACATCATGGAAAGGCCCTCCAATACAAGCATCTTTTTTCTGACAGGGAAGAATGGCTTGAGGATAGCGCTCCACGCTGCTTCAGAGTCAGGCAATGCAAATGATAACGCCGCCGCCCGATCTGATTTGTCACTCTTGTCTGCGTTCCAACCAGAACTACCATCTGGCCGCATGGTCAGATTCTGTTGAACGGGACCATGTGGCGTGTAGTAGACAAAGAACCGTTTGGGAATTTCAGCAGCACACGCGGCTCGATCCCCAAACATGGATGGCAAGAACAGCCCCGATGTGCCAAGGCCGATTAAGTTGAGCAGGTCTCTGCGTGCAATGGATTTCATAGGTAAGTCCTAATCCTTAAGGCTAGTAGGCTGCGCGCCAGATAAAGTCATCAGTTGTTGCGTACTTTACAAAGGCTTCTCGGAGATCGCCTTTGCTGTCGGCAACAGCTTTATCCAAAGCACTGAGACGGCATTTATCAACACCATCCTGATCCTCAATTATGCTTCCATCAGCGTCTCGACCTGTCACGTATTCATAAAATTGCGTGGTCATGCACTGGCGAACGCGCGCACTTCCGCCAAATTTCTTAGACAGATCGACAAGGTTGGAAAAGTTTCCGTCAATGTCACTTCCAATTTCGAGCTTGCCAGAGGCATCTACCGGCTTTCCGTTTTTGGCGTCATTCTTGATGAAAATGCCAAGCTCATTGTAGTTCTCCATCGAGAAGCCCACCGGATCCATCGTGTTGTGGCAGGACTTACAATTCGTGGCCGCTTTCGCGCGAGCAAGAAACTGATCGCGATTGGACATCCCAGCGGTAAAGTCAACTTTTCCTGCAAGCGACATCGCGTCCCCCGGAGGAGGAGGGAAGTGAAAGCACAGTACCTTAGAAAGAATGAATGACCCCCTGACAGGTGGATTTGGCGTATCGAAGTGCGAATAGACCCAAGGAATAAGTGGCCTTGTGAGGATGCCAGCGCGCTGTGTTGCATCGAGCTGCAATTCGGCGACTGGGCTCTTGTCTTCATACGGGCTTGCGAGAAGAGCCCCCGTGTACAGCGCCTTAGTAACGTTGGTTCCCCATGCCTTTGTGCTAGTGAACAAAGCGTTTACAGATCCTCCCCCTTCGGAAAACACCCATTCAACGAACTGCGCAATCTCTTGGCGAGCTGCGAGGGTGTAAACAAATTCGGTGCTGTGACCGATCCCTAAATCCGTTCGACCCGGCTTACGGCGATAGCCCTCAGCAAAAATTCGTTCGAAGTCGGCCCATTGTCTAAAGAATTCCACGGTCATGTAGCGTGAGTTCTTGCTCAAGAGCATTCGTCGCGCCTGGTCCTCTCGTTCTTTTGCAGTTGCCAACTTCCCGTCCGCTGCAGCTTTTGACAGCTCCTCGTCAGGAGGTGAATTCCATAGCGCAAATGACAGCCTGCTGGCGATCTCGTGTTGTGTAAGCTTAATTGCGCCCGCGTTCTTCGTTTTCGAATCACCGATTTCGAGGCGATATAGGAATTGAGGAGACTGCAAGAACGCTTCTAGGGTGAGGACAAGCGCGGCTTTGAAAGCGTTCACGCCGCCACTTGCAGTCTCAGCAGCCTTAAACTCGTCTTGAAAGAAAGTTAGATACCGAGCTGACTCTTCTGCGGTGAGAGGGCGCCTAAAGAAGAGCGGGCCGTACTTTTCAATGTGCTTCTTACCGCATTCGACATTGGAATCAGTGCACGGCATCTCGAGAGCGTCGAGCGGTTTGCCATCGGCCTTAGTTCCTAGGACAAGGGCTTCCGCAAGCATTCCTGCTACTTCGTCATAGACTTCGAGACCAAGAGAGGTTGGGTTGAGATTCTTCGCCCTGTTAGAGAATCCAAAAGTGTTGGGGTCCTTTACTAGGAATTTCGAAACGTGCTCGTTTATCGCAATTTTGGACGTTCCGGGACGGGTGAATCTGATGAAATGCGAGTCAAGACGCATGACACCGTCGGATTCAGCGGGAAATAGCTTCGGGAACAATGCGCTTACACTTCGCAGGTAATCGGTCTGCGAGAGTCGCCTCAGTGGCGCAGGGGTAAGAGGGCCGCACGTCTGAACGCCGTCCGGAGGTTGGACCACTCCGCCACTACCACCGTTGCCGTTTCCAGCAGAATTGCCGCCGCCGTTGTCACCTGCGTTACCGCCGCCGTTGTCGCCACCGTTGCCACCATTCTTGTTGTCGCCACCTGACGAACCACTACAGCCAAAGAACAGCGAAGGAACGATAGCCACCAAAGCTAGAGCCAATGGTTGCCGCACGGTGAGCTTCCTAAATGGGACGGGTTGCCCTTGCATAAGCATCTCCTAATAATTAACGGGTGCCGACAAAGCACCTTAAGAACACATAGTACGTATACCCTACTGGGATATAGCGGTCGATTGTGGGCAATCGGAAACCAGCAAATTTACGTAGTCCGCCCAGACCAAGGAGCTACCTAAAGGGTTCTGGAGGGAGAGATATGCTTAGTGCAGCCGTTGACGCGCCGGCCCCTCGAGTACTGTGTTCAGACCCAATACTGCCGCTTCGCTAACCCTGCGGCAACGTCACCACGAACGTGGTGCCGCCACCCGCCGTTGCTTCATAACGAACATCGCCGCCGTGGGCACGCGCCAACATCGCCACCACGGAAAGACCAAGTCCCAACCCAGCGGTTTTGGTGGCGGTGTCTGCGCCAACGAACGCTTTAAACAAACGGGGCCGGAACGATTGTGGAATGCCAGGGCCGTGATCGCGAACTGAAATTGCCAACGCGCCATCTACACGCGCGGCGCTCAAATGAATACGCCTGTCCGTGGCCGCGCCTCGGCTGTATTTCTCTGCGTTGTCGACAAGGTTGTTCAGGATCTGCATCAGCGCGTCTCTGTCAAAAAACGCTTGCCCCAACGATGGCGAAAGTTCCGTCACCAGTTCGCCGCCACCTTCGGAAACCAAGGGCGACAACGTCGCTGACACCTCTTCCAGCACTTCACACACGTCGAACTGACGCAGATCAAGCGTGAGGTTGCGCTGTTCGGATTTGCTGTGGTTCAGCACGTTCACCACAACGCGCCCCAACCGTTCAGCTTCATCTGTAATTCGCTGAGCGTACTTCTGAACAGAACCAGGATTGCCCAAACCGGAAGCCAACATTTCGCCGTGCAGGCGAATTCCCGCCAACGGCGTGCGCAGTTCGTGGGCTGCCGCTGCCGCAAATCGCGAACGCTCGCGTGCAAAGTTGCTTGAGCGGATAACCAAGGCAACAACGCCTCCACCTGTCATCAGCGCGAACAAGAAGCCACCAAGGTACGAGTAACCAAACTGGCTTCGCAGCGCTGATTCTTGCGTGTGCACGCGCGCCATGGCGACGTTTGGATCAACCCCCACATGCCACGTGACCCCCGTAACGGGCAGATCCGTGGTTGCATGAGTTCCAGCAGGTCCGAGGCTGAGTTGGGCGTGAAAACCGCCATCGAACATCCAGCTACCTAAATTCGTGTTTTCAACCACGAAGCCCTGAAAATAACGATGCCCCGAAAGCACCAGCGCGCGAATGGCCATCAACGCTGGACGACCTTCAAGGCGCCCCGTGTGCCATGCAAACGCGCCCACTTCGGTCTGATCGTCTGTTCCAGGAAGCCCCGCTTCCGATTGGCTCATCATCGCCCAGGGCGCGATTGATGTGGGAAGGTTGCCACTGCTGGTGGCATTGGCACCAACATCGAAGCGACCTCCTACCGGAACATCCAACGTAGCCAAACGGGCATCAGGGCGAGGCGCCGTGATGTTGCCGTTCATATCGACTTGGAAGTACACCTTCACGGCTTTGGGGTAATCGCCCTTAGCCAACGGCGAGTTTTGCACCCGCAAGTGATCACAGTGTTTTCCACGCGTCATGTATTGCGGGAAGTAATGCAGATGGTTGCGTTCACTTTCCACGCGACGTAGATCTTCAAGCTGCAACGCCATCTTCGCAGCCACTTGATCGGCTGTGGTTTGTGCCTCTCTGCGCGCGCCCGTTTCTAATTGGTGGGAGACGTGATCTAGCTGCCGTGCGCCCAGGAAATACCAGACGCCACACGGAATCATCACGGCCACTGCCGTTAAGATGATGGCTGTGGCTGTGGCTGGTGGTCCTTTTAAGAAGCGGCGCCCCACGCGTAACCCACACCTTTCACCGTTGTGATGATTCGCGGCAACGCCACGTCGGTTTCGATCTTTTGGCGCAGGTTCGCGATAGTCATATCAACGGTGCGCGTTTGAAGTTTTCCAGAAGCGCCCCACGCTTGTTCAAGCAATTCGCCACGCGTCAGCGCGCGGGCTCGGTTGATATAAAGTAGCCGCAAGATGCGCGCTTCCCGCGCTGTGAGCGCAATAGCCGCATCACCGCGAGAGGCTGTGCAGCGGCCCAGATCCAGGCAGCAACCATCCACATCCACGCGTTCTGGCCCCGCAAGGTCCGAACGCAAACGCCGACCCAACGCTTCGACTCGTGCCAACAGTTCTTTGGCGCTGAAGGGTTTGGTGACGTAATCGTCGGCGCCAATTTGTAAGCCAACAACTTTGTCGTCTTCTCGGGCGCGCGCGGTAAGCATCAAGATCAGCAGCTCAGGGCGGGCGTTGCGCAAGCGACGACACACTTCAAGACCGTCAAGATCCGGAAGCGTTAGATCCAGCACAACAAGTTCCACGCTTTCAGTTAACCCGCGGCTACATGCCGAAAGTCCATCACCTACGGCGCAAACAGTGTGTCCTTGCGCTTCCAACAGATCGGTCAAACCGTTACGGAGACCAGGCTCATCCTCAACCAATAGGATGTTCATTTGGGGACCCCTTTAAAGCTAGAGAGGCCTTAAGTGTAACAAAGCGAATGGCTAGAGATTAGGAGGATCTGGGTAAAACAGCGGTAAAAGCGCTTTCAACCCTTCTCCACAAGCACGTGTAACCACATGGAACCGTTAGCCTTTATGGCTTCTTTGGCAGCGTCTTGTACGCGGGCGCGGCCTTCAAAACGTTGGCGGCGTCTGCTCCATTCACCTGGCGAAGTACGTACCCTAAACCACCGACAAGCATCTTTTGGAACGCTGGCAGGGTCCAAACGTCCTCCCGGTGGCCAAGCGCGGAATAGAACACACGGCCCTTGCCGTGTTTGCGAACCCACGCCAAAGGGAAGGCTGGGCGGGCGTACATGGGGCCCGTCATCGCTTCAGATTCAAGCACCAACAAGGCGTGCAAGTCCGTTGATTGGTTCTTAAGGGAATACCACTCCTCTTTTAATTCCATCGTGTCACCTAGATCGCCGAAGCCTGGAAACTTCTTGTCGATCACGCGCAACCGGGCCACTTGTTGTTCACCGTGAGAGATGAACTCTCCACCCAACATTGCGATGTAAGGATCTACGTCGGCAGGCGCTTGGTCTTCCCAGCGGGGGCCAGCGCTGTGGAAGGTGTCTGATCCGTTGTGCACTGCCAAGAAGCCTTTTCCTGCAGCCACAGCGGCCATCAAGGCAGCCTTGCCTTCGGCTGACATTGGCTTTTGGTTGATGTCGTCGGCAGGCAGCGGCTTGCCGTCTTTGTCTTTGCGAAGCGCGGTGAGATCACCTGTGGTTATGAAAATGAAAGCATCAAATGTGGCCAGGTTTTCGGCCGTGATGAAGCTTCCATCTTTCGTATGTACAAATTCCCAGTTGTGCGGCATTCCCAGCGCACTGAGCACTCCTAGGGCTAAAGGCTGTTCATCTTTGTTGGTCTTAATGGTTGAGTGTTCAAACTCAGCAGACCGCGTGAACAACAGGATGCGCTTGGCCTTTGCAGTTTTTGGCGCCGCAGATGCGCCTTGAAAAGGGGCTAAAACAGCAAAAGCCAACAAAGAGGCAGCCACCAACACACAGCGACGGTTCGTCATGCGCCTACTGTGACAAGTTCCGTTCCAAAGGTATTCGTTTGGTTTTGTTGTGATTGCGCTTTCCAAGTGAAGAAGGTGACCTTCACCACTTTGGCGAATTTTACACGTCGCTGTACGCGAAGAAACCTCGTCCTGATTTGCGTCCCAACCAACCAGCAGCCACGTATTGGCGCAGCAACGGGCAAGGGCGGTATTTGTCGTCACCCAGCTCTCGGTGAAGCACTTCAAGGATGTAAAGCGTGGTGTCTAGCCCAATGAGATCCATCAGCGCCAAGGGACCCATGGGGTGGTTAAGCCCCAGTATGCAACCCTGGTCGATGTCAGCTGCGGTAGCGATGCCTTCATAAAGCGCGAAACACGCTTCGTTCACCATGGGCATCAAAATGCGGTTCACGATGAAGCCTGGGATATCACGTGAAGTGACAGTGGTTTTGCCCAGCTTGGCGGAAACTTGCATCACGCTTTCGTAGGTTGAATCGTTCGTGGGCAAACCACGAATCACTTCAACCAACTTCATGACCGGCACCGGGTTCATGAAGTGCATGCCAATCACCTGTTGCGGGCGGTTGGTGGCGGCTGCCAGTCCCGTGATTGAAATCGAAGACGTGTTGCTGGCCAAGATGGCCGCGGGCGGGCAAACGCGATCCAGATCTGCAAAGATCTTGTGTTTGACCTGGGCGTTTTCCGTTGCCGCTTCAACCGCGAGATCCACCTGCGAGAAACCGGAAAGCTCATCGCAGGCGGAAAGGCGCTCTAACGTGACTGCACGATCGGCGTCGCTTAGTTTGCCTTTGCTCACCAACTTTCCCAGCGCTTGCGCTATCGTGGAAAGCCCGCGCGCGGCGGCCCCTGGCACGGCGTCATAGATAAGCACACGAAAGCCGTTGGCAGCTGCCACTTGGGCAATGCCTCGCCCCATTTGCCCGGCGCCCACAACACCTATGGTGTTTATGTTCAACATCGTTCCACCGCCAAGGCGATGCCTTCGCCGCCACCAATGCACAACGAAGCCACGCCCCGTTTGAGGTTGTTATCGGCCAACGCAGAAAGCAAGGTCACCAAGATACGTGCACCACTGGCACCGATCGGATGCCCCAATGCCACCGCCCCACCCCACACATTTACGCGCTGGGGATCGAGGCCAAGCATGCGGCTGTTGGCAAGCGCCACCACAGCAAAAGCCTCGTTGATCTCCCATAGATCCACACTGTCTTTGCTCCAGCCGATGCGCGCACACAGGTTTTCGATCGCCCCCGCCGGTGCCATGGTGAACCATTCGGGAGCTTGCGCATGCACAGCGCTGCCCACCACGCGAGCCAAAGGTGTAAGGCCTTGGGCTGTCGCGAAGTCTTCTTCCATCAGCACGAGTGCTGCAGCTCCATCGTTGATTGAAGAGGCATTGCCCGCGGTGACTGTTCCGTCCTTCACGAACGCAGGCTTCAACGACGAAAGCTTCGCGGGATCCGCGCGGCCCGGACCTTCATCTACACTGACGGTGATCGGATCCCCTTTGCGTTGTGGGACCAATACGGGAACGATCTCATGATTGAATTTACCTTCGTTTTGCGCCTGCCGTGCGCGCGCCACAGATTCCGCAGCGAAGGTGTCCTGCTCTTGACGAGAGAAGTTCTTCTCCTTTGCGCACAGCTCCGCGCAAGTTCCCATATGCGTGTCGCCGTAGGGATCCCAGAGGCCATCGTGAATCATCGAATCAAGCAGCTGCCCATGGCCCATGCGCAAACCTTCTCGCGCTTTAGGAACCAAGTAGGGCGCGTTCGACATCGATTCCATCCCTCCCACCACAACAACATTGTGTTCACCGCTGAGGATGGCATTGGCGCCAAAGGCAACCGCTTTGAGCCCCGACCCGCAAACCTTGTTGATGGTTACCGCGCCCACGGCCCGAGGCAATCCCGCCGCAAGACTTGCCTGCCGTGCCGGCGCCTGCCCGATCCCGCCCGTAAGCACGCACCCCATATAGACCTCGCCAATGGCCGCGGTGGCTGGGTCTAGCCCCGCCCGGCGAACCGCCGCCTCAATCGCTATCCCGCCCAAACGGGGAGCCAAGACCGAAGCCAGGGTGCCTTGGAATGAACCAATCGGCGTGCGTGCAGTGGATACGATGACTACGGATTTCATAAAGCCCTTCCTGTGAGCCAGCAAGGCAATGCCCTGCTTTGCCTTTACATCGTAAGCCAGACGGCAATGGTTGACCTAAATCCCAAGAAAAGTAGACAAAGAAACCACATGTCATACAATGGTTCACATGAAGCGTTCCGGAGTCTGGTTCGTGAGCAATTTCTGGCCATTGTTGCCCGCCCTGGTGGGGTTGGTGGCGATCGCGGCACTCGTGGTGGGGTGCGGAACGACGACCGGCCAAACACCGTGGCCAATTTCGGGAGACGTGCAGGCCAAGGGGCGTAAGGCTTCGAGCAAGCGCCCCCTATTGGCGAGATCGCTCGTTGAAAGCAACTTGCTGGACAGAGGGTTTTCGTTTGGCACCGACGGGTCTAGTGAAGCTCTGTATTCCTACGCAACCGCCCGACACGAAGCGGTTGCTCCACAAGAAGCGCGGGCAGGTGACCTCGTTTTTTTTGATACCAGCCCCGGTGGTAACCACTGCGGAGGCCACGTTGGCTTGGTACAAGGCATCGCACCTGGGGGTGCGCTGAAGTTTCGAGAACGGCGAGATGGACTAGATCGCATCAGCGTCGCCGATCCCCTACGGCCAGCCCAGCGACGAGACAGTGAAGGTCGCGTCATCAATACATTTCTGCGTGCGCGAAAGCCAAGCGACGCCGAAGGAATGCGATATTACGCAGGGCAAATGGTCTGTTCGGTCATTCGCCCCGTGCCCTAAGTGTGATCGAAAAATTGCCCTGATGGTGGCGCACATGTAGTTGTAGATCACCATGTCCATCGAAGTCGAACGAGCCACCGTTCCTTGCCAAGTGTGCAGGGCGCAAGTGTCCGAACTCCGTCGAGGCCGCTGCTGGTCCTGCTACCAAAAATGGAGCGAGACCCGTCCTGTAGGGCGAGGCTCTGCTTGTGAAATTTGCAGTGACCGTCGACGTGAAAACCTGCGTTTGGTTGAGTTGCACGGCAGAACGGTGCCGATGTGCCACAACTGTGGAACGCGCGTTATGAAGATGGATACCGTCCCAGCCACGCTGGACGAAATTCGCAACGTACTTGATCGCGAACGACGCGACGACGAACGGCGTGCAGGCAGCACCGATCAGCGCATTTTTCCGCGGCAGCGCCGCGTGGGCGATCGCAGAGGAAATGCGGCGGCGGTGCCACGCGCTGCACTTAATGGAAGCAGCACTTTGCCTTCTGTAGACGATCTTATTTTCGAGCTATCGGATGACGATATGGAAATCGTCGAGCAAACGATGGTGCGCGAAACGCCCACGGCACAAGCGAAATCTGAATAAATGTTACGAGCTTGGAAGTTCAACTTTCCAAGCATGTCCTTCGCGCACAAGGTTCAGCGAATAACGATCGCCTGCCGCGGAATAGACCTGAACCACAGCGTCTACATTCGACTTTCGGAGCAAACGCACGCCTTGGGGTTCCCAACCAGCAGGGGCACGCCCTGCTGACAAGAAATCCTTGGGTTGTAGCGCGAGCCGTCCACTCACACGCTTTGCGGATTGGCGTAGCTCGTCTAACCGGCCGCGGCTGCGTGGACCCAATAATTCGTAAACTTCTTCGCTGTCGCCAGCGTTGGCTGCGGCAATAAACAGTTCTACAACAGCTTCGGGATCCCGCTGCGCTCCGCGCCCACAATTGGCAACTGCCAGCATGGCGAACAGCCCTGCCGCTTTTAGCCCCTGATCCGGTCGAAAAATTCTCATCTCGTGCCCTGACGAAGGGTTCGTTGTAGTCTTCGGGGTGGGGTGGGTCAAGCGCCGGGCATTGAATGCCGCGGGCACGGCCTGCGTCGTAATAGCGAAGGAGAGCTGTGTATGAACCGTGGACTGATGAAATTGAACGCTGTGGGTGGTTCTTTGGTAACCCGTAGCCGCCGTTTATTGGGCGCCGGAACCTTTTTGGCCTTGGCAGGCTCGACCCTCTCATTGGGCGCCTGCGTCGTTCGGCCTGCCCGCGTCAGTTGGGATTATTCAAGCAATACGGCACCCGGCCCCGACGGAGATATCTATGTCCGCACAGCTCCCCCGCCTCCTATGTCGGATTACCGGACGATAGCACCAGGCGCCGGCTATCAGTGGGTTGAAGGTTATTGGGATTGGACCGGTTACGACTGGTCCTGGGTTGGCGGTTATTGGGTGCCAGCGCGCGATGGCTATGGCTGGACACGCCCCCGTTACGTGATTGTTAGTGGCCGCTGGCTTTACCAGCCGGGATACTGGCAGGGCAACGGTGGGCAGCGCGATTATCACTACGGTCGCCCTGTGCAAAACAACAATGGCTGGAGGGCTGCGCCTTCCAACGGCAGCAACCCCAACGCAGGAAACAGCGGCTGGAGGGCTGCACCTTCGAGCGGCAGCAATCCGAACGCGGGTGGCGGCTGGAGGGCTGCACCTTCGGGTGGCAGCAATCCGAACGCGGGTGGCGGCGGGTGGCGCGCAAGTCCAAGCGCTGCGCCTTCTCCCAGTGCACCACCTGCATCCGCAGGGGGAAGCTGGCGCTCATCGCCAGAGGCCTCTTCTCCGCAGCCCATGCCAGCGCCAAACCGAGCGGCGCCCGGCGGAGGCTGGTCGTCAACTCCAACGCCTTCTTCAACTCCGGCACCTCAGGCAGCCCCCCAACGAGCACGGCCCGGATGGGGCTCTCAGCCATCTGCCGAGCCATCGCCAAGCATGGCGGGAAGTCGTGCAAGGCAGGCGCCTAGCTACCAACCAGCCCCAACCCCAAGCCGCGGGCCTAGCAGCTTTGTTCCAGGGTCCAGCCGCTCATCACCTCAACCCGTTGAATCTTCCGGACCAACGCGGTCCCGAGGCCGCGCGGCTCCGCGGTAGAGCTAACTGAAAACCATTTTTAGAAGCGACCCCGGTAGGTGAACTGACCGCCGCCGGGTAGCGGGGACAGCCCGTAAAGTTCGCTTTGCGTATCGCTGTAATCGGGCAATGCCAACAGTACCGCGCCTGTGCCGACCAGAAGGAGTCCACCGTAGGTTCCAATACCTCCGACGAACTTCAAAGTGCTTGCGTCGGTGTTGAGTTGATCTTGCCGAAAAGGATCGTCAGCGCTCATAGCCGATTCCCGCCGCTTGTCGTCTGCTGAGTTGTTGGCCCAAATTCCAAGTGCCACGCTGGCAGCGCCCGCACCCACAAAACACCAGGCAGGCACGTCTTCATACCAGGCTGCGGGTTTCATTTGCGGAGCCGATACGGGCTTTAGCGTTCGCGAAGCCGCCACCATGTTGCCGGCATCTTGTGCATTGAGGACCCCCGGAGATTCTTTCCCTGTGGCGAGGTATCGACCCAAGGCCGTGGCGCGTTCAAGTTCGATTCGAACCAAAGCGTGGCGGTTCTTGTAGCCTGAAGCGAGGTAGAGCCTAGCGTTGAGCCATTCCGCACTTTGGAATTCGCCCACCGACGCCAAAACAACGCTGTTCACACCATATCGCTCAGCCACCCGACGTGCGTAGGATTCCTCAAGATTTTGTCGTTGATCGCTGTTGTCGAACGACAAAGCCAACCCGCTCGCAGAGTTCCTTAGATGCGAAGGGAACGCAGCATCCAGCACGAATTTAGCGGGGCCCTCTCCCACGGACACCACGCGTGAAAACGACTCTGCCGCAGCCAATCCGGGCCCAGCCGCGGCACAACGGGCTTGCATTGAATACAACGTGCCCCTGCGCAAAGGAAGTTCAACAATGCCTTTGCCGACCTCAACACCATTTAGCTCTATCGAACACTCGGCGGGATTGGTTTTGAATTCAGTTTGA
>Ga0105046_10008421_pt1 | contig 16197 bp, 12 predicted proteins | sample MAT03_FD_78385 | JGI IMG/M metagenome (GOLD analysis project Ga0105046, IMG submission 78385) | Freshwater microbial communities from Lake Fryxell liftoff mats and glacier meltwater in Antarctica - MAT-03 (megahit assembly) | ecosystem: Environmental > Aquatic > Freshwater > Ice > Liftoff...
CATCAGGTCCAAGCCGAACTGCTGCACCGACGGGCTGGTGGGCTAGGCGCAGAAAGTGGCCACGCGCAGGCTGCACAGGTCGTATTGCTGCACGTCGCGCACGTTCTGCGCGTCGGCCATGATGGTCATCAAAAAGGTGACACCGGCCTTGAAGATGCGCACCTTGTAGCGCTCGATCATCGACGCGTAGCGCCCGGCATGCGGGAAGGTCGGCGCGCCTTCGCCGAGCACGCCGGTGCAGCGGGTGGTCATCGTGGCGCTGAGCATGTAGCTCTGGCCGGTGATCCAGCCCGGGTCGGCCACCACATAGACCACGTCGCCGGGGCGGGCGTCGAAGGCCACCTTCATGGTGTGGGCCACGCCGGCGGTGTAGCCGCCGTGAACGTGCACCACGCCCTTGGGCTTGCCGGTCGAGCCCGAGGTGTAGATGAAGAACATCGGGAACTCGGCGTCCAGCGGCGCCGGCGCGCTGCTGGCCCAGATGGCACGCACGAAGTCGGCGTCGGGCAGCGCGAGCAGCGCGGCTTCGTCGGCGACGGTGAAGCCGGCCTCGCGTGCGGCGGCGAGCAGCGTTTGCAGCGCCGCGTCCGTCAACTCGTGGCTCCAGCGGTCGCGCTCGGTGCGCCAGACCAGGTCGGCCTGCGCGGTGTGGCGCACCACCACCACGGCGTCGACGCGCGGCGGCGTGGCCACCAGCGCTTCGGCCACGGCGGTGCGCACGCGCGAGGCTTCGGCGGCGTTCAGCCGGCCGGCGCGGCCGAGTTCGCGCAACGCCCGGCCGACGCCACGCATCGCGTCGCTGCGCTGCACCGTTACCTCGCCGGCGAGTGTCTCGTCGACGATGGTCAGCACCTGCTGCAGGTCGGCCGGACTCAGGCCCCCAAGCTCACTTCGTTCGCTGCCCCCCGAGGGGGCGCGCCCGCCTTGGGGCGGCCCGGCGTCGGGCAGCCCGAGCGTGGCGAGCCGCTGCGCGATGGCGCTGCGCACGGTGGCCACCGGCACGTAGTCGTCGAGCGCGGGGTCGGTGTAGGCGGTCTTGAACGGCACGATCTGCGCGTTGCGGTAGCCGCCGTCGGCGGTGATCACGATGCGCGCACCGGCATCGTGGATGCGATCGGAGAGCGTCTTGTCGGAGAAGCCGCCGAACACCGGCGTGTAGACGATGCCCAGCCGCTTGGCCGCTTCGGTCCAGAACAGCTGCGCCGGGATGTTGGGCAGGTTGAGTGCGATGCGGTCACCGGCCTTCAGGCCCAGCGCCTGCAGGGCCAGCGCGCACTTGGCGGTTTCGAGCAGCAGGGTCTTGCGCGAGATGGCGTGCGAGTCGACCGGCGCGCCGCGGCCGCCGTCCTGCGACATGTCCCAGCGATCGCCTTCGAACAAGAAGGCGGGCTCGGCGCCGAAACCGGCCAGCACATGGCGGTCGACTTCGTTGAAGCAGGCGTTGGTGCGGCCACCTTCGAACCACTTCCAGTGCGGCGCGTCGTCGGCGTTGAAGGCACGCTGCCAGGGCTCGAAGGCGGCGCCGAGATTGGCCGTCACCGCCGCGCCGCTGGCCGCGTCCCAACCGGTCCACTGACCCAAGGTCTGGTCGAAGGTCAGCCAGGCGCCTTTCGCGCCGACGCCTGCGGCGCCGGTGACGAACCAGTGGACCTCGCGCTTGGCGATCGCGCCATGGAAGGCGCCCGGGTTGTCCAGCGCCGCGGCGCGCTGTCGTTCCCAGTCGGCGCGGCTGCGCACCGGGTTCGTCTGTGCCACAGGTACGGCCACAAAATTCTTCGACACTGCAGAAACTGACATTCCCATTCTCCGTCTTGCCACAGCGAAAGCCGGTGGCGCGTTTTTTTCAACTGGCTGGTCTTGCGTTGGGTGCGCTGCTTCAGCGCACTAGCCGCGCCGAGGCATCAGTACCGTGTAGTCGAGGTCGAGCACGACCGCAGGATCACTGGCGCCGCTGGCGTCCTTGCCCGGATAGTCGTGGCAAGCGCGGTCCTTGGTGGCCACCGTGCGCAGGCGCAGGGCGCCGACGTCCCGCCGGCCCGGCAAAACCTCCTTGGCCAGCACTTCGGACCAGGCGTAGATCGTGTCACCGGCAAAACTCGGCGCGGCGTGCCGCCCGCCGTTGATCGCGGCGATGCACAGCGCGTTGGCCAGGCCGTTGAACGACAGCGCACGCGCCAGGCTGATGACGTGGCCGCCGTAGACGATGCGCTTGCCGAAACGGCCTTCGCGCTCCACATGCTGGTTGAAGTGCACCTTGGCGGTGTTCTGGTACAGCCGCGTGGCCAGCATGTGCTCGGCCTCTTCGATGGTCATGCCGTCGACGTGGTCGATGCGCTCGCCGGGCGTGTAGTCGTCCCAGAGGTATTCGCTGCCGGCCCGGGCGCTGTCGTACTGGCCCGTGCCGACGGCGAATGGGCAGTGCAGCTCGGCCACCGGCACGCTGTCGGGCAGGGTCGGGACCACGGCTTCGGGCGGCGGGGCGTCCAGGTCCCGCTTCTTCACCATCACCCAACGGCGGAAGTCGAGCACGGTGTCGCCGCGCTGGTTCTTGCCGCTGGAATGCACGTAGACCACGCCGGTCTTGCCGTCCTTGTTCTGCCGCAGGCCGATGACGCGTGAGTCGCTGGTGACCGTGTCGCCCGGATAGATGAACTCACCGAAGCGGCAGCCGGCGTAGCCCAGATTGGCGATCGCGTTCAGCGAGATGTCGGCCACCGTGCGGCCGAACACCATGTGGAAGGCGAGCATCGAATCGACCGGTGAGCGTGGCAGTCCGAGCGCGTGCGCGAACGGGTCCGACGACGCCATGGCGAAGCGGTTGCCGAACAGCCCCGTGTACATCGCCACGTCGCCAGTGGTGATGGTGCGCGGCACCGCGTGCACGATGTGCTGGTCGAGGCGAAAGTCCTCGAAGAAGTTGCCGGCGCGGGTCTTGGTGGTCATTTGATTGCCCCTCTTCCAGGTCGCGTGCCCGCACACGTCGTGCCAAGGCCGCCGGGCGGCCGACTCCGCTCATGTCCCCCGTCGCCGACCTGGAGGTCGGCGCCTCCTCCTCTACTTCGCTCCGTCGCACACCCGACCTCCTTGGCTGGAGACGTCGTTGGTGTGCGCAAATTCGAGTGCAGACATTGCGGCAGATCGGGTCGACTGGGCGTTCTGCGCAGCGAAGCAAAGGAGGAGATGGCTGCCGCAGGCAGACGCCGGGGGGCATGAGCGGAGCAGAGCGCCCAGGCGGCCCGATCACGCGACACAGTTCGAATGCTTGTTCTCTTTCGGCCAGGCGGACGCGGGAAACGGCGGTCAGCGGTGAAGACGAGTCCGCTCTGGTGCTTCATCTCAAAACCCATATGCCGCTGCAAGGGCCGGATCCTTGCGCGCCACCAGCCTCGCCAGGTCGACCATCACCTTGGCCTGCTTCCAGGTGGCGTCGTCCTGCATCTTGCCGTCGATGGTGGCGACACCGGTGCCGTCGGGCATCGACTCCAGAATGCGCTTGGCGAACAGCACTTCTTTCACGTCGGGGCTGAACACGCGCTTGGCAATCGCGATCTGGTTCGGCGCCAACGACCAGGCTCCGGCGCAGCCCATGATGAAGGCATTGCGGAACTGCGATTCGCAGCCGGCTTCGTCCTTCAGGTCGCCGAACGGGCCGTAAAAACTGCGGATGCCGCTGGCCGCACAGGTATCGACCATGCGCGCCAGCGTGTAGTGCCAAAGGTCTTGTTGCGCGAAAGTGCGCTCGGTCTGGCCTTCCACCGGGTCGGCCAGCACGCCGTAACCCGGGTGGCCGCCGCCGACGCGCGTGGTCTTCATGCCGCGCGACGCCGCCAGGTCGGCCGGACCCAGGCTCATGCCGTGCATGCGCGGGCTGGCACGGGCGATGCTCTCGACGTTCTTCACGCCCTCGGCGGTTTCCAGCAGCGCGTGGATGAGGATCGGCTTCTTCACGCCGTGCCGCGCTTCGAGCTGCGCCAGGTACTGGTCGACGAAGTGGATGTCCCACGGGCCTTCGACCTTCGGAATCATCACCGCGTCGAGCCGGTTGCCCACGCCTTCGACGATCTGCGCCAGATCGTCGAGGATCCATGGGCTGTTCAGGCAGTTGACGCGCACCCACAGGCCGGTGTCGCCCAGATCGGCGGCTTTCACGCCGTCGATGAAGCCTTGCCGCGCGGCGCCCTTGGCGTCGATGGGAATCGCGTCTTCGAGGTTGCCGCACAGCACGTCGACCTGTGCCGCGGTTTCAGACATGCGGGCGCGGATCTTCTCGATGTGCGGCGGAAAGAAGTGCACCACCCGTTCGGGCCGCACCGGCAGTTCACGGAACGGTGCCGGGGCACCAATGGCCAGGGCCTTGTAGAAATTGTTGGGCAGTTTCATGGCGTGTCTTTCGAAAGGGAATCAGGTAGACGGCGGCCCGGCAACAATGCCGGCGTCGTGCAGCATGCCGACCTCGGCCGACGACAGGCCGAGCAGGTCGAGCAGGATCGCATCGGTGTGCTGGCCGAGCAGCGGCGCCGGTGCTGCGGGCAGGCGCGGCACCTTGCTGAAGTCGAGCGGCGAAGCGGGCGCGAGCGAGATGCCGATGCCGGGCTGGTCGAGCAGGGTGAACATCGGGTGGGCAGTCGACAGATCGGGGTCTTGTTCAATCGCCTGGCGCACCGTGCGGTAAGGACCCCAGGTGACGCGGGCGGCGTCGAAGGCAGTGCGCACCTCGGCCAACGTGCGTGCCGCGAACCACGGCGCGAAGATCGCGGCCAGCGTTTCGCGGGCGCGGAAGCGGTTGCCTTCTTCGGTCAGGTCGAGGCCGGCCTGCACGGCCAGTGCGGCGACGGCGTCGGCGCTGCCGGTGGCTTTCACCAAACAGCTCCATTGCAGGTCGGTCAGGCCGACGACCATCGCGCGTTCACCGTCGCTCGTCACGAAGTCGCGGCCGAAGGCGCCGTACAGGTCATTGCCATAACGCGGCCGGTCGACGTCGTTCACCTGCACCTCGGCCAGCATGCCCAGGTGGCCGAGCATCGCCAGGCCGACGTCCTTCAGAGCGAGTGTGACGAGCTGACCTTCGGCGTGGCGGTCGCGGTGGCGCAAGGCGGCCAGCATCGCGGTGGCGATCATGTTGCCGGCAATCGCGTCCCAGGCCGGGAACACGTGATTCGCTGGCACGGGGCTGTCGGCCGGGCCGGTGAGGAGCGGGAAACCCAGGCCCGGGTTGACGGTGTAGTCGACCTCGGAGCCGCCGTCGCGGCGGCCGAGCAGGTTGACCATGATCAGGTCGGCGCGGTGGGCGGCGAGTTTGTCGTAAGCCAGCCAGCCGCGCGCCGGGAAGTTCGTGCTGAACAAGCCGGCGTCGGGGCCGGGCGCGCATATGAGTTGCGTCAGCAACTCTTGCCCGCGCGGCTGGCGGATGTCGATGGCGATCGAGCGCTTGCCTTTGTTCATGCCGGCCCAGAACAGCGAGCGGCCCTGCGCCGTGACCGGCCAACGTGCGTGGTCGAGCCCGCCGCCGATGGGGTCGAACCGGATCACGTCGGCGCCGAGCTGCGCCAGCGTCATGCCGCCCAGGGGCGCGGCGACAAAAGCCGAGCCTTCGATGACACGCAGGCTGTGCAGGATGCCGGGCATGTTCAGACGACTCCGTTCGCGTGAAGATGCGCAATCTGCGTTTCGTCCAGGTCGAGCAACTCGCGCAGGATCTCATCGGTGTGCTCGCCGAGCTTGGGTCCCAGGCTGCGGATACTGGCCGGCGTTTCCGACAGCCGGGGCACCGGCGCCGGCACGATGACCTGCTCGCCGGTGTCGGGTGCGTCCATCGCCACCATGTTGCGGCGGGCATGGAACTGACGGTCGCCGAAGATGTCGGCGATGTTGTTCAGCGGGCCGGCGGGTGTGTCGGTGGCATAGCAGCGCTCCAGCACTTCTTCGCGGGTCAACGCACCGCACCAGTCACGCACGATCTCGTTGACGTCGTGGCGGTGCGCCAGGCGCGTCTTCTGGTCGCCATAGGTGTCTTCGGTGGCCAGTTCGGGCCGGCCCATGGCCTTGGCCAGGCGTGCGAACAGCAGGTCGGTGGCGCAACTGATGGCGACCCACTTGCCGTCCTTGGTGGAAAAGTGGCCGTGCGGCACCGCAAAGTCGTTGTGCGAAGAGCCAGCGCGTTCGCGCACGATGCCGAACATGCCGTAGGCCGGGGCCAGTTCTTCGGTGCATCGGAACACCGACTCGTACAAGGCCGCGTCGACGTACTGGCCTTCGCCGCTGCGTTCCTTGTGACGGAGCGCCAGCATCACACCCAGGCAGCCATACAGGCCGGTCATGTAGTCACCCAGCGTGGTCGAGCCCGGCGTCACCGGGGTGCCCTTGGGCATGCCCGCAAGGTAGGCGATGCCACCCACCGCGTGCGCCACGCGAGCGAAACCCGGCCGGTCCTTGTACGGCCCGGTCTGGCCGTAGCCGGTAACCCGCAGCATGATCAAACCGGGATTGATCTTCTTCAGCACCTCCCAACCCAGGCCCCACTTTTCCAGCGTGCCGGTGCGGAAGTTTTCGCACACCACGTCGGTCTTGGCGACCATCTGCTTGAACAACGCCACGCCTTCGGGGTGACGCAGGTCGAGCGTGATCGACCGTTTGTTGCGGCCTTCGCTGAGCCACGTGAGCGTGTCGCCGCGCAACGACGGCGTGCCGAAGCGCCGCAGTGCGTCACCGCCGTCCGGGTGCTCCACCTTCAGCACGTCGGCACCGAACTCGCCGAGCAGCGTGGCGCAGTAGGGTGCGGCGATCACCGTGGCCATGTCGATGACGCGGATGCCGGTCAGAGGCAAGGTCTTGTCGGGAGTCGTGTTGGGTTGGTTCATGCCCGGCCCTCAGATGATCTTGTTCTGCCGAAGGCGCTGGATCTCGTCGGCATGCACGCCGAGCAAGCCGTGCAGCACGTCGGTGGTGGCATTGCCGAGCTTGGGCCCGAGATTGGTGATGCGCCCCGGCGTGGCCGACAGCCTTGGGATCACGCCCGGCACGACCACCTCGCCCAGTTCCTCGGCCGGCACGTGCGCCAGGTTGCCTCGCGCCTGGAACTGCTCGTCGACAAAGATGTCGGCGATCGAGTTGACCTTGCCCACCGGCACTTCTTCGGCCAGGCATTTGTCCAGCACCTCGGTGCGGTCGAGAGACGCCACCCATTCGGTGACGAGCTTGTTGATGTGGTCGCGCGCGGCCAGCCGCTTGCGCTGCGGGCCGTACTGGTCGGGGGCAGACAGTTCGGGCTGGCCCATCGCCACCGAAAGCCGTTCGAACATCTTGTCGGTGGTGCAGGCGATCGCGATCCACTTGTCGTTTTTGGTCCGAAAGTGGCCGTGCGGGCAGGCAACGAAGCTGCCCGAGCCCTCGCGTTCGCGGATCTTGCCGTGAAGGCCATAAGACGCCGCGATCTCTTCGAGCACGCGAAAGATCGCTTCGTAGATGCCTACGTCGATGATCTGGCCCTGGCCGGTGGCCTCGGCGTGGCGCAGGGCGATGAGTGCGCCGATGGCGCCGAACAGGCTGGCGATGTAGTCGCCCAGCGGCACGGTGCCGGGCAGCACCGGAGTTTCGCCCGGAAATCCGGCGAGGTAGTTCAGGCCGCCGAACGCCTGGGCGATGTGCGCGAAGGCGTGCCGACGCCGGTATGGCCCGGTCTGGCCGTAGCCGGTGACGCGCAGCATCACCAGCCTGGGGTTGGCCGCACGCAGCACGTCCCAGCCGAGGCCCCAGCTTTCCATGGTGCCGGGGCGGAAGTTCTCGATCAGTACGTCGGACTTGGCCACCAGCTTCAGGAACAGCGCCACGCCGTCAGGTTGCAGCAGGTCGATGGTCACAGAGCGCTTGTTGCGGCTTTCGCTGAGCCACGCGAGCGTCGCATCGGGGCGTTCGGTTGCGGTGCCGAAGCGCCGCATCGGATCGCCACCGATCGGGTGCTCCACCTTGATGACATCGGCACCGAACTCGCCCATCACCGAGGCGGCATAAGGCCCGGCCAGAAAGTTGCCGACATCGATCACGCGCACGCCGGACAGTGGCTGCGGCGCAGGCGTTTCGGTGCGGGACGATGCGTCGCTCACGGTTTTCTGACGAGGCGGATTTGTTGCCGTCAAGCCTGCAAGTGCCAATCTGGTCAGGTTAAATTTGCATGGCGCGTGCAAGTCAGGGTGGAATCCCGCGCCTTCTCACATTTTTTCTGAAGTCAATATAGGAATTGCTGATGGATGACGACTTCCAGGCCTGGATCGGCCGCACGGAAACGACCACCGACCCGCTGTGCTGTGTGCAGGCGCAATCCGTGCAGGCCATGCTCGACGACCCGGCCCCGGCGCTGTCGGATGGCGACGCGCTGCCGCCGCTCTGGCACTGGTTCCACTTCCTGCCGCGCGCGCCGCAAGCCGGGCTCGATGCCGACGGACACCCGCAGCGGGGCGGTTTCCTGCCACCCATTCCGTACCCCCGCCGGATGTTCGCCGGTGCCCGTTTGCAGTGGCACCGACCGCTCGTCGTCGGCCTACCGGCGCAACGTGAAGCCCGCATCGGCGACGTGCAGATGAAGTCCGGCAAGAGCGGCCGGCTGGCGTTCGTGACGGTGACCTGCCGATACCTGCAGCGGGGCGAGCTGTGCGTCGAGGAAGCGCAGGACATCGTGTACCGCGAGCCCGGCGGCCGCGTCGATGCGCCGGCCACGTCCGAGTGGCCGCCGGTGCCCGAGGGCAGCTGGACGCGCGTGCTCCAACCCGACACCCGGCTGCTCTTCCGGTTTTCGGCGCTGACCTTCAACGCTCACCGCATCCACTACGACCGTGCCTATGCGTCGGAGGTCGAAGGCTATCCGGGTCTGGTGGTGCACGGCCCTCTGACGGCCGTGCTGCTGGCGCAAATGGTGCGGCATTCGACCCCGCGGCCGATGCGCGCTTTCAGCTTCCGCGGTGTGGCGCCACTGTTCGACCTGGGGCCGCTGCGCTTGGTCGGCACGCCCGAAGGCGACACGGTGGCTTTGCAGGCGCAGGGCCCGAACGGCGCAGCGGGACTGCTGGCCACGGCGACGCTGGGATGAGTGCACGGCAGCGCGGAACCAGCGCGCCCCCGAGGGCGCTCAGAAGTAACCGTTCTGCTTCTTCTGCTCCATCGACGCGCCGCCGTCGCGGTCGATGACACGGCCCTCGCGCTCGCTGCTGCGCGCCAGCAGCACCTCGCGCACCACGTCGGTCAGGGTCGTGGCATCGGACTCCACCGCACCCGTGAGCGGATAGCACCCGAGGGTGCGAAAACGCACCTGCCTCATCGCCGGCACCTCGCCAGCGAGCAGCGGCATTCGCTCGTCGTCCACCATCAGCAGCATGCCGTCGCGTTCGACCACCGGCCGAAAGGCGGCCAGGTACAGCGGCACGATCTCGATGTTCTCCTGTGCGATGTACTGCCAGATGTCGATCTCGGTCCAGTTGCTGATCGGGAAGACGCGTATCGATTCACCCTTGCGCTTGCGGCCGTTGTACAGCCGCCAGAGTTCGGGGCGCTGGTTCTTCGGGTCCCAGCGGTGCAACTCGGTGCGGAAGGAAAAGATGCGTTCCTTCGCACGCGACTTCTCTTCGTCGCGCCGGCCACCGCCGAAAGCGGCGTCGAAGCCGTGCCCGTCCAGCGCCTGCTTCAGGCCGCGGGTGCGCCAGAGCTCGGTGTGGATCTCCGAGCCGTGTTCGAACGGGTTGATGCCGAGTTCGACCGCCTCGGGGTTGTGATGCACCAGCACGCGCACGCCGTAGTTCGCCGCGACGTGCTCGCGCAGTTCGTACATCTCCCGGAACTCCCAGGTCGAGTCGATGTGCAGCAGGGGAAACGGCGGCGGTGCCGGGTAGAAGGCCTTGCGCGCCAGGTGCAGCATGACGGTCGAGTCCTTGCCGATGCTGTACATCATCACGGGGTTCTCGCACTCGGCCACCACCTCGCGCATGATGTGGATCGCCTCGGCCTCCAGGCGCTGCAGGTGAGTCAGCTGCATGACGACTCCACGGCCTCCCAGCGGCCGTCGCGCATGTAACGCCACACGCCTTCGTCGTCGGCCAGGCGGAACACGGTCAGCCACTCGTTGTCGAGCAGATGCCGCACCGTGGTGTGCTTGGCGATGATGGCGTCTATCGGCGCTTGCGGCGCCTGGACGAACACGCTCAGCCGCAGCGGCGTGTGGCGGAAGTTCTCGCCATCGTGCAGCGACTGCATCGGCAGCCCGATGCGCAGGTCTCCACCGTTGCCTTCGAACACGCCGACGTTGCCACCGACCACGTTGTGCAGCACCTTGTTGCCGCTGCCGTAGCGCTTGTTGTCCACCGTGCTGGCGAAGTACTGCATGTTGATCCAGTTCGTCACCACCATCGGCGCGGTCATGATCAGTTCCAGCACGCCGAAGGTCGGGTCGCGCTGCCACAGGTAGTCATGAAGGAAGCTGCGGCCGGCCAGGTTCAGGTGCTGGCTGCGGCTGCGTGGCGCCACGATGAAGGCGGCGCAATCGGCCAGGCCCCATTCCGGCCGCACCTGGGCCCAGTCGGTGGTGCGGGTCTTCACGGCGTCACGCAGTTCGCTGGCCTGGCCTGCCAGCGCGACCAGGCCTAACGAGGCTGCACGTTCGGCGCGCGCGCGCCGGCCGGCGTCTGCCAGCCAGCCTTTCAGCGTGGCCAGGTCGTCGGCATGGCTGGAGGGCAAAAGATCGGAGTCGTAGAGCAGCATCTCGTCGGTGGTGGTGTTGTGCAGGCAGCCGACGAATACGGTGCTGTCCGGCACCATCAGGCCGCGGGCGTGCAGGCCGGCACGCACCGAGGGGTCGTTCAGCAACTGCGCCAGCATGCGGGCGTTGACCTCGCCGGTCTGGCCGCCGCAGGCGCCGCAGTCCAGGCCGGCGGCGTGCGGGTTGTTGGCGCTCGTGCTGCCGTGGCCGGCCATCAGGATCAGCCGCGCGTAACCGGTGGTCAGCCCCATCGCGCCGAGTGCGGTGGCGGCCGAGCCGATGCGCGCTTCGAGGTCGGGGCCGCCGGTGCTGGGCAGGCGCGGGCGCAGCTTGCCACGCTGGTCGGCCGGCAGGCCCGTCTGCTCGACGGTTGGCGGGTCGGCCTCGCTGCCGAAAGCGCCCTTCAGCAGTTTGCCGGCATAGAGCAGCCCGCAGGATTCGACAAAAGAGAAGCTCGACCCGGCGCCGCCGCGGAAAGCCTGCCACTGCTGACGCCACAGCAGGTTCTTCTTGCGCCGGTCGGACAGCACTTCGGCCAGGCCCGGGGCGTCGCATTCGTCGGTGACACACAGCCCCGGCGCCAGCAGCCCCGGCAACTGCGGGCGAACCATTTCAGACCCCAGCGGCCGATACTCGACGAACATCGCGAAGAAGCCGGCAAAGCCCATCGTCTGCACTGCCGGGCTGGCCGCTTCGAGCGCGCGGCGGTAGACCTCGGAGCGCACATCGATGCAGAACACCGCCTGCACGGCGGGCGTGGCGACGTCGCCTGCTGCGGGCTTGGCCGTCATCAGGCCCTGGCACAGCGGCGCCTGGTAGCTGCGCTCCAGCGCGGCCTGCCACAGCCAGTCGTGCTGCTGCGCCGTTTCGGCACGCTGGATCACGCCTTGGCTGGTACGCCAGGCGCTGCCCAGCTTGTCGGCCACGGCGAGCGTCGGGTGGCCTTCGTGAAGCATCCATTCCCAGGCCATGCGCACCGCGAGCAGGTGCACGATTTGCGCATCGTCGCGTTGTTCGAGCCGCGCCTGCCAGCGCTGGTAGGCACACCACGAAGCCCAGCCATTGATGCTCATCAGCAGCGCCGTAAAGTAGGCCTCCTGTGCCTCGGCCGGCACGCGCAGCGCGCGCAGCGCCGCCGTGATCAGCGCCGTCGGCTCATGCGGCAGCGCCGCCAGGCGCTGGGTGAAGCCGCTGTAGCCCATCAGCATCGCCGGGCTGAAGTCGTGTGCCGACTGGCGCAACCAGCTCGGGTACAGGCCGCCGCTGCGGTCGGGGCCCCAGGCCGCCTGGCCCTGGTCGAAGAAGGCCGCGCAGCTCTGGCTGATGTGGTGGGTGATGTAGTCGCGCCAGGCCATCGCATGGCCGAGGTCGCGTGCTGCATCGACGATGTCGGTGGCCAGCGGCAGGCGGGCGGGCAGCGCCGGTTCGCTGCCCAGGCCGGCGATCAGCGCTTCCGGCGTGGTGCGCGCGCCGGCCGCCGTGATCGCCGCCTGCAGGTGCTGGCGGCCGATGCGGCCGGCCCGCCAGTGATCGCCGTACCAGCGGCGCGGCATCAGCATCGGGCTGCCCGACAGGCCGGCCAGTTGCGCTGCGGCACCGGCGACCGGCCGTTCGAGCTGGCCCCAGTAGGGGTTGACAGCGATGAAACGGTCGAGCGGCCAGGTCGGTGCGATGCGCGCACAGGCGGCGTCGATCACGGTTTGCAGGGGCGCAGTGGCCAGGGCGACAGGTTCGGCAAGAGTGGTCATCACAGGGCTCCTGGGGTTTGAGCGTTGGCGAGGGCGGCGGCCGGCTTGGGCAGCGTGCCCGGCGTGGCCGGCACGCGGGCGGGCCACAGGCGGAAGGTCAGGCGGGTGAACAGTTCATCGAGGTAGAGGCCGGCAAACAGCCACGGGTAGAGGCTGCGGGCCAGCGCGCCGTGCGGCTGCGCACGCACAGCACCCTGCACGACGAACAGCATCCCGAAGCAGCCGAGAACCCAGGCCACCAGCGCCATGCCTGGTGCGGCCCCGATGCCCTCTGCGCCGAGCCAGCGACTGAACCCCGCGTGCAGTCCGAAGTAGGCCAGCGCCACCGCAAAGGCGCCGGCCAGCCCGGCCAGCGGCCACCACCCACCGGCCCGCCACACGGGCCCGGCGAGCAGCGGAGCCAGCGCCAGCGACAGGATGCCGCCCAGCGCCCACAGCGCGGGGGCCTCGGCCGGGCTGAAGCCCCATGCCATAGCCGCAGCGGCCACCAGCCCCATGCCGACCAGCGCGCCCAGCAGCCAGCCCCCAGCCGACAGCGGTGCAGCCGGTGGCGTCATCTGTTGCAGGCGGTTCTGCTCCACCGCGCCGCCGGCGCCGAGGAAGGCGTACGCCTTGTACAGCGAGTGCGCCACAAGGTGCAGCAGCGCCAGGTCGTACAGGCCCAGGCCGCACTGCATCATCATGAAGCCCATCTGCGCGCAGGTCGACCAAGCCAGCGAGACCTTGATGCTGATGCGCGTCATCATGACCAGCGCCGCCACCACGGCGGTGACGCTGCCAATGACGACCAGCAGCGCCTGCGCCGCCGGCACGTCGCCGACCAGGCTGCCCAGGCGGATAAGCAGGAAGCCGCCGAGGTTGACGACGCCTGCGTGCAGCAGAGCCGATACCGGGGTCGGCGCTTCCATCACCTGGATCAGCCAGCCGTGCACCGGCAGTTGCGCGCACTTCAGCAGCGCGCTGCAGGCCAGCAGCAGCGCTGCTGCCTGCATTTCGGCGGTCATGACCGGCAGAGCGCGTGCCGCCGCGATGGCCTGGTCGATCTCCAGCGTGCCCAGGCTGTGGCCCAGCAACGCGATGCCGCCGAGCAGGCACAGGTCGGCAACGCGGCTGGCAATGAACTTCTTGTGTGCGGCAATCAAGGCCTGCGGACGGGCGTCGAAGAAGGTCAGCAGACCGTGCAGCGACAGGCTGGTGGCGATCCACGCCAGCGCCAGCAGGAGCAGGTTGTTCGTCGTCACCAGCACCGTCACGGCAGCAAGCGTCAACATCAGGTTGCGCACGTAGCGCCGCTGCCCCCGCTCACCGTCCAGGTAGGGCTGCGAGTAACCTGCGATGACCCAGCCGATGAAGCTCACCAGCAGCAGCATCAGGCAGCCCAGAGCGTCACTGCGCAGGCTCGGGTGCAGAGCGCCCGCGCTGCCCAGAGACAGCAGTTCCGGCCCGCGCGCCAAAGCCGCGCCGCCCGTCAGCAGCCACCCCAGCGACAGCAACGCCGCGAAGAACGCCAGCGCAGCGCACCAGCGGGCACTGCGCCAGACAAGGCGGGTAGACGCACCGGTGAGCCCGGATGCGGCAGACAACAGAAACAGCATGGGCACGGCCCACAGCAGCAGGGCGCGCAGTGGCGGCAGTTCGGCGAGCAAGGTAGGCATGGACGAGACCCTTTCAGATAGCGACAGGTGCGACTTTGCAGTCTGGAAAGGTTCCCGTAAAATTCAATGATCAGCACATTCAGTTCATAAAAACAGAAGCTTTCAACCATGTCGCGACGCATCCTCCACCAGTTCCATGGCATCCGCGCGATGGCCGAGGAGGGATATCGGTTGACCACGGTCGGGCGCAAGGCACTCACAGGTGCCGACTTTCGCTTCGGGCAACGAGTTGCTGGCGCTGCTGCGCTTCAGCGTATGGCAGACGGCCTGAGCGAGGCGGCAGGGAGCCGGTCCGAGCGCGCTGCTACGATTCATCAGCTCACCAGTCCCCCTGGCCCGTCTCCATGCACATCACACTGCGCAATCTGCGTATCTTCGAAGCCGTTGCCAAGCATGGCTCAATCTCGCGTGCGGCCAGCGAATTGCATCTGACGCAGCCGGCCGTATCGATGCAGATGAAGCAACTGGAAGAGCAAATCGGCCTGCCGCTGGTGGAACAGAACGGCAGGCGCATGTGCCTGACCGAAGCGGGCCAGGTCCTGCGTGTCCAAGGCAGGGAAATTACCGGCCGCATCGATGCGCTCAACGCCTCGATGGAGCAATTTCGCGGGCTGGAACGTGGTCTGCTGCGGCTGGCCGTGGTATCGACTGCGAACTACTTCCTGCCCACGCTGATTGCCAGTTTCAACGCCCGCCATCCCGGCGTACGCATCAGCCTGCAGGTTGCCAACCGGGAATTCGTCCTGTCCGCCCTGAACGACAGCAGCACCGACCTGGCGATCATCGGCCGACCGCCCGAAAGCGTCGACACAGTGGCGCAGCACTTCAAGGACAACCCACTGGTGGTGATTGCAGCACCTGGCCATGCGCTGGTCGGCGAGGATCTGGTGACATTGCAGCGTCTGTCGGAAGAGACACTGGTCGTCCGCGAGCCGGGGTCGGGCACCCGCGCGGCGGCGGAGCGCCACTTTGCGGCGCATGGGCTGGCCATCCGGGCGGGCTGCGAGTTCGGCACCAATGAGGCCATCAAGCAGGCCGTGCGCGCCGGGTTGGGCCTGGCGGTGGTGTCGGCGCAGACAATCGAGCTCGAACTGCAGACAGGCTGTCTGGCCGTTCTGTCCGTGGAAGGCTTTCCGATCGTCCGCCAGTGGTATGTGGCGCATCGAACGCAGAAACGACTGTCGGCCGCAGCAGGCACCTTCCGCAATATGCTCCTTGCACTCGACCCTGCAAGCGCTCCGAGCCCGGCCCCAAAGCGTGCCCCCGGGAAGCGTGTCCCGGCCTGACCGTCGTTGCGGACTTCAAGGTAAGGCGCACCATGCCATGAGCAACGACACCCCCGACTGGCTGCAGCGCGCGCGCAGCCACTGGCACTGGCGCGGCGAGGCACGTCCTGCCTTTGCCGAGGTGCCAGGCCCCGGACAGGCATCGGTGTGGGACTTCCCGCGCCCCCCGGCCTTGGTGCCCGATGCGCGCGAGGTCATCGTGATGTGGGACGGCGTAACCGTTGCGCGCACGCGAAACGCAATACGGCTGCTCGAGACATCGCACCCGCCGTCGTTCTACCTGCCCTGGGCCGATGTCGACCGCGGTCTGCTGGTGCCTGCGGGAGGCGGCTCGTTCTGCGAGTGGAAGGGCCCGGCGAGTTACTGGTCACTGGTGCGCGAGGGCCGTCGGCTCGACGGTATTGCATGGAGCTACCCGCAGCCTCTGGCAGGCGCAGAGGCCATCGCCGACTGCGTGGCTTTCTACGCGACGGGCGTGCAGTGCAGCGTCGGCGGTGCGCCCGTCTCTCCGCAGCCCGGCGGCTTCTACGGCGGCTGGATCACGCCCGAACTCGTCGGGCCATTCAAGGGCGGGCCGGGATCCACCGGTTGGTGAGCGCCGAGCGTGGGCGGCATCCGAACCTCGCAGCCGCAAAGCCGACGCCGGCCCTAGTACGCCGCCACAGAGATGTCGGAACAATTGAAAGCGATGGAATCGGCCCGAGTGCAAGGCGCAAACCACAGCAATACCAAGTGGTATTGCGAGGATTTGCAACGCCGCAATCGGGTCG
>Ga0105046_10008422_pt1 | contig 16196 bp, 9 predicted proteins | sample MAT03_FD_78385 | JGI IMG/M metagenome (GOLD analysis project Ga0105046, IMG submission 78385) | Freshwater microbial communities from Lake Fryxell liftoff mats and glacier meltwater in Antarctica - MAT-03 (megahit assembly) | ecosystem: Environmental > Aquatic > Freshwater > Ice > Liftoff...
CGCGAACCTCTCGGTCCGCGTGACCGATGAGTTCATGGACGCCGTGGTGAACGACAAGCCGTGGACGACGCATTGGGTGACCGATGCCAAGATCCCGGGCCCGACCTACCCGGCCCGCGAGCTGATGGGCAAGATGGCCGCCAACGCTTGGCAATGCGGCGATCCGGGCGTGCAATACGACACGACGATCAACAAGTGGAACACTTGCCCGAACTCGGGCCGGATCAACGCCAGCAATCCGTGCTCGGAATACATGTTCCTGGACGACACGGCCTGCAACCTGGCCAGCATCAACCTGATGAAGTTCCGCCAGGCGGACGGGACGTTCGACGTCGAGCGTTTCCAGGCTGCCTGCCGCGTGTTCTACATCGCTCAGGAAATCCTGGTCGATCACGCCAGCTACCCAACGCCAGACATTGCTCGCAACAGCCACGCTTTCCGGCCGCTGGGATTGGGTTACTCCAACCTGGGGAGCCTGATCATGTCGAGCGGCCTGGCCTACGATTCGCCGGGCGCACTCGGTCTGTGCGGAGCGATGACCGCGCTGTTGCACGGCGCCGCCAATCTGACCAGCGCTGAGCTGGCCGCCGCGGTCGGACCGTTCGAAGGTTTCGCTCTCAATCGCGAGCCGATGTTGCGAGTGATGCAGATGCATCGTGACGCCGTCGAGGATATCGACGACGCCTGTCCAGACTATCTGAAGGATGCTGCCCGCAATGTTTGGGAAGACGTGCTGGCCAGTGGCCGCGTGCACGGTTTCCGCAACGCGCAGGCCACGGTGCTGGCGCCAACTGGCACGATCAGCTTCTTGATGGACTGCGATACCACCGGCATTGAGCCGGACATCGCGCTGGTCAAGTACAAGCAATTGGCCGGCGGCGGCATGCTGAAGATCGTCAATCAAACCGTTCCGCTGGCCCTGCGCACGCTAGGCTATGACGAGCCACAGATTGAATCGATCGTCGCGTATATCAGTCGAGAGGACACCATCGAAGGCGCCGCCGATCTGGCGGACGAGCATCTTTCGGTCTTCGATTGTGCGTTCCAGCCGCGCAACGGCACGCGTTCGATCGCCTGGCGAGCACACGTGCGGATGATGGCCGCCGCGCAGCCGTTCCTGTCGGGAGCGATCAGTAAGACGGTCAACATGCCCCGCGACACCACGCCGGCCGACGTGGCCGACGCGTACATCGAAGGTTGGCGCCTGGGACTGAAGGCACTGGCCGTCTATCGCGATGGATCGAAGGAGAGCCAACCCCTTTCGACCAGCACCGAGGCGGATCAAAAGGCCGACAAGCAAAAGGCCTCGCCACGTCGCGAACGTTTGCCGGACACCCGCAAGTCCATCACCCACAAGTTCAGCATCGCTGGGCACGAGGGGTATATCACTGTCGGGCTGTACGAAGATGGCCGACCGGGCGAGTTGTTCATCACCATGGCCAAAGAGGGAAGCACCGTCGGCGGCTTGATGGACTGCTTCGGCACGGCGGTCTCCATGAGCTTGCAATACGGCGTGCCGCTGGACGTGTACGTCAACAAGTTCTCTCACACGCGGTTCGAGCCGATGGGTCATACCAAGAACCCGGACATTCGGATCGCCAAGAGTCTGGTGGACTACATCTTCCGTTGGTTGGGAATCACGTTCCTGGCCGGCTATCGCGAAGAGAACGCCAACATGTCGCCCGAACCAGCCGCTGCTGGGGAGGATGGGACCAGTCAACTCAAGCCCGCCGTCAAGACGACCGGCGGGCTGGATACGGGGGCACGGCTGTCCAAGACCTCGGCCAAGGGAACTGAGACCAACGGCAAGTCCAATGGGCACGCTGGCGGTCATACCAATGGCCACAGCAATGGTCATAGCGCCAGCGCCGGTCTGGCGCTACTCGTTCGACCCGAGGTGGAGCCGGGTGGCCGCATCAAGAGTCGCGGTGAGCAGTTTGCCAGTTTCCAGACAGACGCGCCCTCTTGCGATAATTGCGGCAACATCACCGTCCGCAACGGAAATTGCTATCTCTGCCACAACTGCGGAAACAGTATGGGTTGCTCGTAATGGAGTGAGGGGAAAGAGTCCCCCGGGCAACCCATTCTCTACACGGCGGGCGTCGTCTCCGAAAACGGGACGACGTCCGCTTTTTTATTGCGCTTTGATTGCGCTGGCCGAGGGTTTTATCCTTTGCTGTTGCATTGCCGCACAGCTTTCCTCGCTGCACAGGTTTCATGGCGCTGCCGTGGCGGACTACAATGCCACGTGACCTGGAGCGCTGGAAGCTCCGCGGACCCACCATCATTTGCCGATCGTTTGTCTTCAAAATCGCCGCAAGCATAGAGTCCTACATGTCCGATTCCGCCTCTCTTAAAATCGATGGCGAAGTCGATCGCCCCGCGCAGCTTTCGCGCGCGGACCTGGCAGCAATTGCGCCGGAGTATCAGATCGCCGACATCAGTCAGTTGGATCCCAAGCGTCGCGGCCGCGCGGTTCGGTTGATCGGCGTGCTGAGCCAGGCAGGTGCCCGCGACGCGGCCGGCTGGTTGACGCTGCATGCGGCGGCGGATGATTTTCACGCCAGCATTCCACTGGACGCCGTGCGCGACAGGGCCGTGTTGATTTACGAGTTGGACGGCGCGGCCCTCCCCGCGTCGGCTGGCGGGCCGTTCCGGTTTTTCATTCCAGACTTCGCCGCTTGCCACACGGCCGACGTCGACGAGTGCGCCAACGTCAAGTTCGTAGACCGGATCGAACTCTCGCGCGAACGAGGGCACGACAATCGCCCCGAGGACGAGCGGCAGCACGCGGCCCTGCACCAGCACGAGCACGAATCGCCGGCGCCAGACTCGCAGGGTCCGAAAACACAGCGCGACAATCCAGAACCAGCAACATAATGCGAGAGCAATCCATGCACGGCGCCCAAGAGATCACCGCGGAGAATCGCCGTCAGTTTTGCGGTCGCGCCATCGCGGCGGTCGCCTTTGCCGCGCTCGCCCGCCCGGCGCTTCGTTCCGCGCGCGCTGCGGAGCCGGCCAAGACTCCAGTGGCCAAATACATCGATGTTCACACCCATCTCGGCACAGTCTGGAGCGGTGGCGAGCAACTCACGCCAGAGGCGCTATTGCGCTGGATGGACGCCGCCGCCATTGGGCAGGCCGTGGTGTTGCCGCTGGTCTCGCCTGAATCGAGCAGCTATCCGATCAGCACGGATTACGTGCTGGCCGAGACCAAGCCGTACCGCGATCGGTTGATTCCATTTTGTTCGATCGATCCGCGGACCAGTTACCGTGGCGGCGCGAAGGGATTGCTGGAAATGTTGCGGCGTTATGTCGACGCCGGCGCGCGCGGCTTTGGCGAACATAAGCCGGGTGTGGCGATCGACGATCCTCGCAACATGGCGCTGTACGCGGCCTGCGCGGAATTGAACTTGCCCGTCTTGTTCCATCTCGACGAGCAGCGCAATACCGACGCCCCCGGCCTGCCCGGTTTGGAACGCGTGTTGAAAGAAAATCCGCAGGGCGTGTTCATCGGTCATGGGCCGGGCTGGTGGGCGTCGATCGCCGGCAACGCAACCAAGACCGATCTCGGCGGCTACCCTCGCGGCCAGGTGTCGCCCGGCGGCGCGATCGACCGCCTGATGGACAAGTACCCTAACTTGTACGGCGATCTCTCGGCCGGCAGCGGCGCGCAAGCCATCAGTCGCGATCCGCAATTCGGGCTGGAGTTCCTCACGCGCCGCCAAGACCGCCTGATGTTCGGCACAGACTTCCTGGCGCCAGGCCAAGACGTTCCGCAACTGGAACTATTCGCCAAGCTAGACTTGCCAGAAAAAGCGACGGACAAAATCTATCGAGAAAACGCCCGCAGGGTGTTGAAACTGACGTAGGGCGACTGCGCTGTGCGATCTCAGTGCGTCGCCCCAGGTTGAATCCCGCCCAGTGGCGAGCTAACCTGAGCGGGCATGGGCGTGGCACGCGCGAGGAACAGTTTTGCGGCGTTTGCGTGGATCGTTCGCGCGCCGTGCTCATTATTCCAATTACGTTTTGCTGGGAGAGAGAGCCGTGCGCTTTTCCATTTGCTTTCGAGACGCGTCTGACTTTCTCGTTCGTCCAATACGCTGTCTGCGCGCGGCGTTTCAGATTGGTTTGTTAACGGTCGCGTTAACAACAGGATTCTCGGGCGTCGCGTTTGCGGAAGATCCGGCGGAGCCTGTGACGCTCGAAAACGTGGGCGCTCCCGGTAAGAACACCGCTGACGAACCGATCGCCAAGGAATTCTCGGCCGAGAAAGCGGGGCGATATCTCGACGTGGCTGCTGTCGGCTGGCAAAAGTCGTTCGGCTGCATGACCTGCCACACGAATTATCTTTACTTGATGTCGCGGCCGGCCCTGTCGAGCGATCTACCGGCCCACCGCATCGTGCGCGACTACGCGGAGAAGCTCGTTTCGGATCGCTGGCCCACCAAGGGTCCGCGCTGGGACGCCGAAGTGGTGATGACCGCAGCCATGCTCGCCGGCAACGACGCGCAGACAGCCGGCAAGCTCCACCCGCTCACGCGCCAGGCGCTCGACAAAATCTGGACGGTGCAGCGCGAGGATGGCGGATTCAATTGGTACAAAGTCTGCCACTGGCCGCCGTATGAGGACGACGATTATTTCGGCGCGACCATGGCCGCGCTCGGCGTCGCGATGGCGCCAGAGGAATATGCCAAGACGCCCGCCGCGCAGGCAGGCATCAAAAAATTGCAGGCCTACTTTGCCGCCAACCCGGCGCCGTCGCTCCATCATCGGGCGCTCGTCGTGTGGGCTGCCACGTACCTGCCAGAGTTGATGGACAAGGCGCAGCAAAAAGAATGCATCGACGCGCTGCTGGCCTTGCAGCACGAGGACGGTGGTTGGGGAATCGCGCAACTCGGCGAGTGGGAGCGACGCGATAAAACGCCGCAAGACACGGTCACCAGCGACGGTTACGGCGCAGGCTTCGTCGTGTTGATTGCCCGCCGGGCTGGCGTTCCGGCCGCAGACCCTCGCCTGGCGCGCGGCGTCGAATGGCTGAAAACCCATCAACGGGAGAGCGGTCGCTGGTTCACTCGGTCGTTGTTTTGCGATCGGGCCCATTACATCTCCAACGCCGGCACGTCGTTTGCGCTGATGGCGCTGGCCGAGTGCGACGCGCTGGAGACGAAGCCCAAGAAGCCGTAGCGATCAGCGACTGCAATCGCTACGCCACGGCCTGATGCAAGTCGAACTCGGCGAGACATTCGTTCTCGTCTGAGCGAGATCGCAGTAATGGGCGCCCAAGGGGCTTGACGCTTGGCCGCGGCTTGGCAGGATGGTCTCTTTCCACCCGATCTTTCATCCCGGCGGCGATTTGTCCTATGTCCAAGCCCAAGGTCTTTGTCGCCCGTTTGATTCCGGACGCCGGTTTGGACAAGGTCCGCGCCGCGTGCGCCGCTGACATTTGGTCCGAGCCGCTGCCGCCGCCGGCCGAAGTTCTGCGCGAACGCATTGCCCAGTGCGATGGGTTGCTCGCGCTGCTCACGGATCGGATCGATGGCGCCGTGATGGACGCAGCGCCGCGGCTGAAGGTGATCAGCAACTACGCCGTGGGCTTCAACAACATCGACATCCCGGCGGCCACGGAGCGCGGGATCCTGGTCGGCAATACGCCGGGCGTGCTGACAGATTCCACGGCCGACATGGCCTTTGCGCTACTGATCGTGGCGGCGCGGCGGATTGTGGAGTCCGTGCGTTACGCTACGGACGGCCATTGGAAAACGTGGGAGCCGCTAGGGCATATCGGGCAGGATCTTACCGGGCGGACGATTGGTATCGTCGGGATGGGGCGGATTGGCCTGGCGATGGCGCGGCGCTGCTACGGCGGCTGGGGAATGAAGGTCATCTATCACAGTCCTCGCAACAACGCCGAGGCCGATCGCGACCTGAACGCCGAGCGCGTTGAGCTACCTCGGCTCCTGGCCGAATCGGATTTCATCTCGGTCCACACCAATCTGAACGACACGACGCGCGGCATGTTCAACGCGCAGGCGTTCCGGCAGATGAAGCCGACGTGCGTCTTCGTGAACACTTCGCGCGGGCCGCTGGTGGTCGAGGCGGATCTGGAACGGGCGCTCCGCGAAGGCTGGATCTTCTCGGCCGGTCTGGACGTCACGGACCCGGAGCCGCCGCCGATGGATAGTCCTCTCTTCTCGGTCCCCAACTGCGTCGTTGCGCCGCATATCGCCAGCGCCACCGTCACGAGCCGCAACGCCATGGCGGACATCGCCGCGGATAACCTGATCGCCGGAGTGACAGGCAACCCGCTTAGGCACTGCGTGAATCCCGAAGCGGCACAAAACGCGGGCAAACGCTGACCGATTGGCGCCAACGCATCAGAAAAGTTGGATGTCTCGGCGTTGCTTGGTATGCTGGACGACGGTCCCGCCTTGATGCGACGTCCTTGCCTGCCATTTGCCGTCCCCGCCGCTTGTAGTTTGCCTCGTCCTGCGTTGCCCCACTGAGTTGCCCTATTGCCGCTTCGCCCTCGGAGCCGTGAGACCAGTGACGTCTTCCCGCCGAACGCCGGTTGCTCTCGCTTGCTTTGCGCTGGCGATCTTGTGCGCGCTCGTTGTGGCGGTCCGGCAGTTGCAAGCGGGCGAAGCGGAAGAGACCTACGGTCGGTCGCAGTTCAGCGAGGCGGATCGGGATCACTGGGCCTATCTACCAGTCGTTCGCCCCGATACGCCCACGGTCAGAAAACCGGAATGGGTTCGCAATCCGATCGACGCGTTTGTGCTTTCCGGGCTGGAAACGGCCGGCTTTGAACCGAATGGCCCGGCCGATCGCGAGACGCTGTTGCGCCGCGTCTACTTGGATCTGATCGGCGTCTTGCCAACGCCAGCGGAGCAGTCGGCGTTTCTGGCGGACGATTCGCCGGAAGCTTACGCCAAGGTGGTGGATGAACTGCTCGCGCGTCCGGCCTACGGCGAGCGTTGGGCGCGACACTGGCTGGACGTGGTGCGGTACGCGGAATCGAACGGCTACGAGCGCGACGGCGCCAAGCCCAGCGCGTGGCGCTATCGCGATTACGTGATCAACGCCTTCAATAACGACAAGCCATACGACCGTTTTCTCACCGAGCAACTGGCTGGCGACGAGGTCGAAGGCTCCACGGCCGAAACGTGGACGGCGACCACTTTTTTACGGCTGGGCCCATTTGATGACGAGCCGGCCGATCCGGTCGTCGATCGCTACGATCAACTGGACGACGTGCTTGGCGCCACGGCGGCCACGTTCATGGGCGTAACGCTGCGCTGCGCCCGTTGTCACGATCACAAGTACGAAGCATTCACGCAAAAAGATTACACGCGCGTGCTGGCGATCTTCGAGCCCCTCAAGCGACCGCAAGAGGGCCGGGCTGATCTCGATCGGATGGTGGGGACGGACAAAGAGCTGTCGGATTACCGCGCCGCCGCCCAAGCGGCCGACGAGCGCGTCAGCAATCTGAGCGGCGCGCTGGCGCAAGCGGAGTGGAAAGTCTGCAAGCGACTGGCAGACGCCGGCGCCCTTGCGCCGCCCAACGTGCGGACGATTATTCCAAGCTCGCGCGAGGCAGCGCAGAATTGGCGCTACACATTCTCTGCGCCCGCCGATGGCTGGCAGCGATCCGATTTTGACGCTACCGGCTGGCAGGAAGGCCCTGGCGGTTTTGGCGTGAAAGGAGTCCCAGGTTCGGTCGTCCGCACCAAGTGGAAAGAGAAGCAGATTTGGCTCCGGCAGACTGTGACGATTCCGGCGGAAGTTCTCTCGGCGGATCGATTGGGGCAGTTGCAACTGCTACTGCATCACGACGACGCCTGCGAGATCTACCTGAACGGCGTGCTGGCCGCGCGGCTCACTGGATTTAAAGTCGCTTACCAGCCGGTGGCGATCACGGCCGAGGCGCTTGCCGCGCTCCGGCCGGGCGAGAACACGATCGCAGCGCAGTGCGAGCAGACCTCGGGCGGGCAATACATTGACGTCGGCCTGATCGCCGTGGAGCCTGCCGCGCCGATCGTTGCGCAAACAAACGGAACAAGTGCGGACGCGGCAACAACCGCCGCGCCCGCTACGGTAAGCCCAGCAGTTGGAATCGAGCTGGCGGCGATCCCGAAAGAAGCGATCGAAGCGCTACTGGTCGAACCGACCGCGCGCAATCCGCAGCAAAACGAGCTGGCCAAAAAGTTTCGACCCATGGCCAAGCCGCTGCTCGAAGCGATGGCGACGCCTGACGAGAAGCAATCGCTGGCGGAGACCGATCGCCAATTGCAAGAGGCTGGCAAGTCGCGGCCGGCGCCGCTGACAAGCGCCTATGTCTGGTTCGAAGAAGAGCAGACGCACGGAATCTCGCACGTCTGGCGGCGAGGCAATCCGCGCGAGTCGCTTGCGGAAGTCAGCGCAGGTTTTCCGGCAGTGCTGGTCGACGCGCCGCCGCCTCCCGCAACTCCCACCGCGCGCAGCACGGGCAGACGCTTACAGCTGGCGCGCTGGTTGGCTCGGCCAGAGCATCCACTGACGGCGCGCGTGATCGTCAACCGCGTCTGGCAGCATCACTTTGGCGATGGTCTGGTTGGGACCGAGAATGATTTTGGTGTGATGGGCGAAGCGCCCTCAAACGCGGCGCTATTGGACTGGTTGGCGAGCGAATTCACCGCCGGCGGCTGGCGGATGAAGGCCTTGCACCGGTTAATCGTCACGTCGAACATGTATCAGATGTCATCCCAGCGTCGCGCAGAGTTGTCTGAGAAGGATCCGGGAGACGATCTACTGGCGCGTTATCCATCGCGCCGGCTCGAGGCAGAGGCGATCCGCGATTGCGTGCTGGCGGCCAGCGGTCAATTGGTAGCGGAGCGCGGCGGCCCGAGCGTCTATCCCGTGATCTCGCCGAGCGTGCTGGCCAGCCAGTCTCGCCCTGGCGATGGTTGGGGGAAGACAGACCCGGCGCAGGTGGCGCGCCGCAGCGTCTATGTATTTGTCAAACGGACGCTGCTGGTGCCGGAGTTGGAAGTGCTCGATTTCCCGGACACGAACGGCGTATGCGAGCAGCGCGTCGTCTCGACCGTGGCGCCGCAAGCGCTGACGTGGTTGAACGGTGATTTCATTCGAGAGCAAGCGCGGCATTTTGCCACGCGGCTGGCAAAAGAAGCCGGCGCGGACGATGCAGCGCGGATCGATCTGGCGTATCGCCTGGCGCTGGCGCGGCGGCCGACGGACGCGGAGCGCGCGGCGGTGCAAGCGTTCTTGTCCAGGCACAAAGAACAAATTACGGCTGACGCAGCGAGTGGAAAAGAAGCGAGCGCGGATAAGCCGACCGACGCGCGGCAGCAGGCGCTTGAGGGTTTCTGCCTGGTGCTGCTCAACGCGAACGAATTCGTCTATCAGCGCTAAATTGATTTGACGTAGTAACGAGACGAACATGACAGATCGCAATCGACCGACTGCCGCAGTGCCTAGGCTTACGCCGTGCGGGCGATCACGCCGCGAGTTCGTCTGGCAGGCGGGTGGCGGATTTGTCGGCACGGCGCTGGCGTGGATGCTTGCGCAAGAGGGAATTGGCGCCCGGCCCGCTGCGGCCGCTGTCGGGTCGCCACTTTTGTCGCGCGCCGCGCATTTTGCCCCCAAGGCCAAGAGCTGTATTTTCCTGTTCATGTACGGCGGGCCGAGCCAGGTGGACCTGTTCGATCCGAAGCCGGAGTTAACCAAGCGGCACGGCGAGCCGATTCCGAATCTGGATAACGACCCGCTCTTCAAAGTCCGCGGCCCTGGCAAGTTGCTTGCCAGCACGCGCAAGTTTTCCAAATGCGGGCAATCCGGTTTGGAAGTTTCGGACCTGTTTCCGCGGCTTTCGGCCCATATGGACGATATCGCCGTTCTGCGGTCGTGCTACGCGGATAGTTTTGCGCATGGGTCTGGCCTGTTGCAGATGAACACGGGCTTCATCCGCCAAGGTTATCCCAGCCTGGGATCTTGGGTGACGTATGGACTGGGGACGGCCAATCAGGATTTGCCGGCGTATGTTGTTTTTCTGGACCACCGCGGTGGGCCGATCGGCGGCGCGCCTAACTGGGCCAGCGGATTCATGCCGGCCGCGTTTCAAGGAACGCAATTCCGCGCCACCGGCGACCCGCTGATTGATCTGAAACCTCCGGCCGGCGTCACCGCCGCGCAGCAGCGTCAGCAATTGGACCTGCTGCGAGAGTTGCACTCGCAAGCGCCGTCGGGCGCGACGATCGACGACGGAGCGCTGGCCGCGCGATTGGCGTCGTACGAGCTGGCTTTCCGGATGCAGGCTACCGCGCCGGAAGCGGTCGAGATCAGCGACGAAACGGCGGAGACGCAAGCGCTGTATGGATTAGATGGCGCCAATACCGAAAAGTTCGGTCGGCGTTGTCTGATGGCGCGGCGATTGGTGGAGCGCGGCGTGCGCTTCGTGCAAGTCTATTCCGGCGGCGGCCACTTGGATCAGAACTGGGACGCGCACAACGGCGTCGACAACAATCACGGCATGCACTGCGGCGAAACGGATCAACCGATCGCGGCATTGCTCACGGATCTCAAGCGGCGCGGTCTGCTCGACGAGACTTTGGTTGTTTGGGGAGGGGAGTTTGGCCGGACCCCGACTTCGCAAAACAACAACGGGCGGGATCACAATCCGCGTGGCTTCAGCATGTGGATGGCCGGCGGAGGCATTCGCGGGGGCGTGGCGCATGGGGCGACGGATGATTTTGGCTTCGCGGCGGTCGAGAATAAAGTCCACGTCCACGACGTCCACGCCACGATCCTCCACCTGATGGGCTTGGACCACGAACGCCTGACGTTCTTCACCGGTGGCCGAGAAATGCGGCTGACCGATGTCGAAGGGGATGTTATTCATGACATCCTGGCATAACTGCCTGGTTGAAAAACGCCGTCGTGGCGTTTTTCAACCTCGCCCGGTGCAAAGCAAAGCTTCGCGAGGCTCGCAAAATAACGACTTACGTCGCTATTTTGTCCTCACATCCATGTGAGGTCGCAGCCTGTCGAGAAAATCAACAGGCTGATAACACTCGGTCGAGCGTCTTTCGCCGGCGCCTTTGAATTGCCATCGCATTTGTGGCATTGGACGCCTCGATCCTTCAGACCCTTTCTCTGGCCCAGTCATTCGTCTGACGCTCCAATTCCCGGTAGGTCCATCGATTTCGGAAGAATGTTGTTGACGCAGGGTGGTTCTCACGATAATACTAGAAACAGAATTCCCATTCCGGTTTGTGTGCGCATGCGTCGGCGGAAGTCCTTTCACCGGCGTTTTATTATCGCCTAAAACAGAATGCGAATTCTAGTTCCTTTTCTGAGACGCCTGTTCCGGCCATCCATCGAGACCTATACCGCCCTGGTCGTGGGCGGGTCTAGCGACGGTAGGTCTGGCAACGGCGGGTTCCATCGTCCCATAAGTCTGCCAACTCCCAGGATCACTTCCTCTTGAGTCAGATGCTTTCCAAAGTTGAATGGGTCCGCCCTCCGCGGCAAACCCGTAGCCAGGAAACGCTCGAGCGATTGCTCGACTCGGCGGAAGAGGTCTTTAGTGAGCGTGGGTTCGAGGCGGCGACGGTGGCGGAGATCGTCCGGCGGGCCAAGAGTTCTGTCGGCGCGATGTACGCTCGGTTCACAGACAAAGATGCGCTGTTGAGCTGCCTGCACGAACGATTCTGCGAAGAGGCAATTGCCACGTCCGACGTTGCGCTCGACGTGGAGCGGTGGCGAGGCGCATCGATCGCGGACATCTTCTCGCAGGTCTTTCCGTTCATGGTCGAGGTCTACCAGCAAAAGAGCGGACTGATCCGGGCGTTCATTATTCGGGCCAGTAGCGACAAGGAATTCACTGAAGGCGGCATGAGCCTGTACCGCCACATTGCTGAGCGGCTGACGCAGTTGCTGTTGGCGCGTCGCGAGCAAATCAATCACCCCAATCCGGCGCTGGCCGTGGATTTTGGCCTGCGGTTGGTGTTCGACATGTTGGATCAATCGGCCCTGTTCGTCGGCACACTGCGGACGGTGAAGCCGCTGACCTCGCAACAGGTCGCACAAGAATTAGTTCGGGTCTACGTCAACTACTTGGGCGCGGAACCCAGCACGATCGAAATGGGGAGCGGAGAATTTACTCGCCCGATCGTATAAGCCCAGCCCAATCGCCTAACGTTTACATCGCCAAATCAAGACACGCGTTAAGAAACCGTTCGAGAAATCACGGGGTATAGACGAGGGCCTGCCCCAAGAATCAGATTCACGCCCGGGCGACTTGCGTCGCCACCGCGGTCGCTTGTGGCGTGATATTTTTATCAAGAGGACTGGAGTTATGATGATGAAAACCCGCCTGCTCCCGCTACTTGCCATTGCGACCTGTGTGACGGCCACGGCCTATGTGCTGTCCGTAAACGCAACGCCATCGGCTCAGGCCGCCGAAGCGCTTCCTACGGCAGATAGCGAGTCCAAATCGCCCATCGGCAAGAAAATCACGGACTTCACCGCGCGAAACTACAACGGCAAAGAGTCGTCGTTGAAGGATCTGGCGGAGAGCAAGGTGGTTGTCGTTGCGTTCCTGGGAGTCGAGTGCCCGCTGGCCAAGTTGTATGCCCCGCGTCTGGCCGCGCTGGAGCAAGAGTTTGCCGGCAAGGGCGTGGCGTTCATCGGCATTGATTCCAATCGCCAGGACGCCGTGGCCGAGATCGCTCACTACGCTCGCGAGCACAAGCTTTCGTTCCCCATTCTGAAGGACGCTGGTAACACCATTGCGGATCAGTTCGCAGCGGCTCGCACGCCGGAAGTGTTTGTATTGGACGCCAACCGCGTGGTGAAATACTACGGCCGGATTGATGATCAATATGGTTTCCAGGAAGCGGGCGTGCAGTTTCAACGCGATGAGCCCAAGCGTCGCGACCTGGCGATCGCCGTCGAAGAAGTGCTGGCCGGCAAGCCCGTTTCGCAATCGTTGACCGCGGTACAGGGTTGCTTGATTGGCCGCGTGCGTGAGCCGGTCGCCAACAGCGACGTCACTTACGCCAACCAGATTTCCCGAATCCTGAACGCCAAGTGCGTTGAGTGTCATCGTCCAGGGCAGATCGCTCCGTTCCCTCTGACTTCGTACGAAGAGACGGTGGGTTGGTCCGACATGATTCGCGAAGTGACCTCGGACCGCCGCATGCCACCTTGGCACGCTGATCCGGCGGTTGGGCACTTCAGCAACGACGTCCGATTGACGGACGAAGAACTCAGCTTGATCGATCGCTGGGTCAAGAACGGGGCCCCCGAAGGTGACTCCAAGCAGTTGCCAGAGCCTCCGAAATTCACCACCGGCTGGCAGATTGGCGAACCGGATCAGATCATCTCGATGCGCGAAGAAGGCTTTGACGTGCCGGCCGAAGGGACCGTGGATTACCAGCGGTTTGTGATTGATCCAGGCTGGGAAGAGGACAAGTGGATCAAGTCCATTGAGTGCAAACCGGGCAATCCGGCCGTTGTGCATCACATCATCATCTACATTGTTCCGCCGGGCGTTCCGCCCACGGGACGCGCTGGTCGCTTGCAGACCAACTGGCTGGCGGCGTTTGCCCCTGGTTTGCGACAAGAAGCGCTGGCGGACGGACTGGGTCGCTATGTGCAAAAGGGCTCGAAGCTGATCTTTGAGTGCCATTACACGCCCAACGGCGTGGCGCAAAACGACCGCAGCGTCGCGGGCTTTATCTTTGCGGATCCCGCGACGGTGAAGAAAGAAGTCGCCGTGCAGAACGCCGGCAACTTCACCTTCAAGATTCCGCCGAACGAAGCGAACTTTGAAGTCGAGAGCGAGTTTGTTTTCCGTCAGAACGCCGTCTTGCTGACCGTCTCGCCCCACATGCATGTGCGTGGCAAGGACTTCCGCTATGACCTGATCTATCCGGATGGCAAGACGGAAACCATTCTGTGGGTGCCGCACTATGACTTTGGCTGGCAGACCACGTACCGTTTGACCGAGCCTAAGATTATTCCGCGCGGCACGAAGATGCACTGCGTGGCCCACTTTGATAACTCGGAAGACAACTTTGCCAACCCGGATCCTTCGTCCGAAGTCACCTTCGGCGAACAGACCTGGGAAGAGATGATGTTCGGTTGGTTTGAGATGGCCCTGGCGGACCAGGACCTGACTCAGGCCGTGACCGAAGTCAATCTGCGAGTCAAGGAGTTCTTGAAGAGCGCTGGCGACGACGTGCTGAACGTGAACGATCAACTCCGAGTGATCGCCGGCAAGTCGTTGGAGAACGATAAGAACTTCGAACTGCTGATGTTCCAGGTCATGGAGATGGTTCCCCAGATCGACCGGATCTGCATCACCACCGTCGGCGATGACAAGATGCGGTTGAAGGCGGTCCACGAGCGGCTCGGCGTGAAGTCCAGCTTCCGCAGCACTTCGACTGTCGTTAAAGCCGAAGGGGAACCTCTGGCGCAATACGCCTTGGGCGACAAGGTGGTCGTCAACGACAAGATCGTCGACGTGAAGAGCGCGACGATGAACAAGCTGGCTCGGAAAGATTTCCGTTCCAGCATGCACGTTCCCGTCAAGGTTGGCGACCAGCAAGCGACGGTGAACTTCTGGAGCACGGAAGAAGCCGCGTTCCCGCCGCAAGCCGTCCGGGTGCTGGAGCAAATTGCCAAGCTGATTGCCGAAGGTCCGCAAGAAAAGTAGTCCAAGACATCGCCAGTCCCACATGACCACGTTTGGCGCTCGCCAAACCCACGGGCAGGACTAGCGGTTCACCATATTGATGCGTCCGCCACGCCAGTGCCCCGTGCGTCGCCCTCTAGGGCGCACGGGGCACGTTTTTGCGCTGACTGCTTAAGGATTACTGAGTCCCGAATTACTGCGGCATGCGGCGCTTTAGTTCCGCTAGCACGCCATCCACAATTCGGCTGACTTCGCGTGGGTCGACCGCGGATTTCGGCGGGCAGCCGGTCAGCGGCTCGTCGGTGAAGCCTTCTTCGGCCAGCAGGCATTGCAGCGTGTCGCGCACGGCGTCGAGCTCAATCCGCTGTCCTTCGGCCATTGGTTGTCGGCCCAGGCCGGTTGCAATGCCGCGCAGTCCCAGCGCTGCCCGGAATCCTTCCGGGAAGTCCGCAGAGTAGATCATTGCGTCGAACAATTTCAGTAGCTTGTACTGCAGCTCCCGCGCTTCGTCGATCCGGCCGGACATCGTCAGATCGTACAACTTGCGCGTAATTTCCGGGACAACGCCGCTGGTGGCGTTGGTGCCGCCATCGCAGCCAATCAGCAGCATGGGCATCAGCGCCGCGTCCCAGCCGGTTAAAAATGCAAAGTCCGGCCGGTTGGGTCGCACCGCGGCAATCATCCGGATCATGTGGGGCAAGTCGCCCGAAGAATCCTTGATCGCCACGATCCGTGGGCAGTCTTCGCTCAGACGCTGCACCGTGGGGACATCAATCGGCGAGGCGAACATCGGAATGTTGTAGAGCGTGACGTCGACCGGGGTGTTGTCGCCGATCTCGCGGAAGTAGGCGTACACGCTTTGGGGGCTGAGCTTGTAGTAATAGGGCGAAACGATCGCCACGGCTCGCACGCCCAGCGAGTGGTAATACTCGCAGGCGCGGATCGTCTCGCGAACGTTGGCCTCGGCGGCGCCGGCCAGAATCGGCACGCGGCCGCGCGTTTGATCGACCATGATCTCAATGATCCGTCGCCGCTCTTCCACGGTGAATCGAGTGAACTCACCGGTCGATCCGTTGGGGTAGAGGCCGTGGACGCCGTGGTCGATCAGCCAGTCCGTATAGCGACGCAGCTCGGCCTCGTTGATCTCACCGGCCGAATCGAGCGGAACAATATTGGGCGTAAAAATGCCGCTCAGTCTGGGAGGGTTGGGCATGCGGGGACTTTCAGGCGGGAACGTCTGGATGGGAATACACAAAGCTTAGCCCGCCGTAGACGCCTTGGGCAGATGCAGAATTAGCCATCTTTTTGGGGCCGGTTGGGCCGATTTTGGCCTGGGTTGGAGTGGGCCTTGGCCCGTGCCGGAACCGCCGTCCGCGAGCGGCCGGCTGGCGTCCGCCGGTTGAAACTGGCGTCGGCCAGGCGATTTTCACCAGGCAGCTAGCGGCCTGTTGATTTTCTCGACAGGCTGCGACCTCACATGGATGTGAGGACAAAATAG
>Ga0105046_10008424_pt1 | contig 16193 bp, 17 predicted proteins | sample MAT03_FD_78385 | JGI IMG/M metagenome (GOLD analysis project Ga0105046, IMG submission 78385) | Freshwater microbial communities from Lake Fryxell liftoff mats and glacier meltwater in Antarctica - MAT-03 (megahit assembly) | ecosystem: Environmental > Aquatic > Freshwater > Ice > Liftoff...
AGAAATTCCAACTGCACTTTCAAAATATCTGAAATTAATTTGTTTTGATTCTGCAAGTTTTCTTAAATCAGAAATTTTATCTTTATCTATATCAATATTAATTGTGTCAAAATATAATTCGTTCAATTGCTTTATCCCAAGTTGTTTAAGTCCGGCTTCAAGCAATTTTGTCAGTGAATGTACTTTCTTAGCTATTGATTTTAATCCTTCAGGACCATGATATACTGCATACATTCCGGCTGCTACTGCAAGTAATACCTGAGCTGTACATATATTGCTTGTTGCTTTTTCTCTTTTAATATGTTGTTCACGAGTCTGAAGTGCCATTCGGTAAGCTTTGTTTTCATGTACATCTACAGAAACTCCGATTAATCTTCCGGGAATCTGTCTTTTGAATTTATCTCTTGTTGCAAAAAATGCAGCGTGCGGTCCTCCATAACCCATCGGTATTCCGAATCTTTGCGTGGAGCCAACTACTGCATCTGCTCCGAATTCTCCCGGAGGGGTTAGTAATGTTAAACTTAAAATATCTGCTGCTACAATTGTAAATATTTCTTTTGCATGAGCTTCAGAAAATAAATTTTTATAATTATAAATTTCACCGTCACCTGTTGGATACTGAACAAGAACTGCAAATATGTCATCAGTTAATTCTAAATTTTTATGATTACCAACCTGAACATTTATTTCAAGAGGAGTTGCACGTGTCTTTATTACCTCAATTGTCTGAGGAAAGCATTCTTCTGAAACAAAAATTGTGTTTGCATTTTTTTTATTACCACTTCTCAAATGATAAAACATCAGCATCGCTTCAGCTGCTGAAGTTCCTTCATCAAGCAGAGATGCATTCGAAATATCCATAGCTGTAAGATCTGTTACCATTGTCTGAAAATTCAATAATGCCTCTAATCTTCCCTGTGATATTTCAGCCTGATATGGAGTGTATTGCGTATACCAACCCGGATTTTCTAATATATTCCTCAAAATTACCTGAGGAGTAATTGACGGATTATAACCCATTCCGATATAAGATTTGAATATTTTGTTTTTATCAGCAATCTCCTTTAAATTTTGTAAAAATTTAAATTCACTTACTGCTTCGGTAAGATTTAATTTTTCAGTTAATTTAATCTGGGAAGGAATGGTTTCATTTATAAGTTCATCCAGTGAAGAAGCACCTGTAACTTCAAGCATTTCTCTGATTTGATTTTCGTCAGGTCCTATATGCCTGTTTGTAAATTTGTCGTAACTCTGAAAAAGGGTCATATATAATTTGAAATTTTTTGTTTGATTTGATTTATGATTGCAATATATAACTTTTAAAATGCAAACTAAATTCCAATTAACAGTAGTGAAACGTGTCTAATCTATAAAATATTTTTTAATTAATAAGCTTGTCAGCTATTAATCTGTAACTGTTTTTTCTGTCTTCATAATTTGATGTAATTGTTACTAATGTTAATTCATTGGCTGCATACTTTTTTGCAGTTTCATTTAATCTGTCTGCAACATTTTCAGCATCTCCGATTATAGCAGATTTTCTTCTGTATTCAATTAACATTTTTTCTTCAAATGAAAATTTATAATCAATAGAAGTTTTTTCATCCGGAAAATTAATATTTTTTCCTTTCAAAAATGTTTGTGCAAGCCAGTATTCAGAGCATTTTGCAATTCTCTGCGCTTCTGCTTCACTTTCAGCACATACAACAAATAACGCAAGATTAATATACGGCTCTTTTAAAAAAACTGAAGGTTTGAAATTCTGATAATAAGTCTGAAAACACTGAAGCATATGCTCATCATTTATAAAACTTCCAAATGTGTATCGCAATCCGTTTTCAGCAGCAAATACAGCACTGTCAGGACTTGTACCGAGTATCCATATTTCAGGAATGTTTCCGCCTTCCGGAACGGCAATTAATTCGTCATTAGATTTATTCTTAGATAAATTTGAAGATTTAATTAAATAATTTATAAGTTCTTTAATTTTTATAAATGCATCCTCTTTTGGAGTTCGCAGTACTTTTAAAATATTTGCATCACCTCCCGGAGCTCTGCCTATTCCCAGATCTATTCTGTCCGGAAAAAGACTTTGCAGTAAATTAAACTGCTCAGCAATTTTGAATGGACTGTAATGGCTGATAAGTACACCGCCGGATCCAACTCTGATTTTATTTGTCTTTGATGCAATTGCTGACATTAAAATCTCAGGGCTTGCAGAGGCAAATGAATTACTATTGTGATGCTCGGCAACCCAGTAACGGTGATATCCGGCTTCATCAGCAAAAACTGCAAGTTCAATTGTCTGCAAAATAGCTTCCGCAGGAGATATCCCGGTCACTACCGGTGACTGATCAAGAATATTAAGTTTTAGCAATTTTAAAATTGAAAATTTATATAAATTAAAAAATCTTAATAATTATTTGTTTAATTAAATTCAAAGTATTGAATTAATTTAAAATTAAATAATAATTATAAATTTGATTTGAGAAATTCACAGGGAGGAAAAAATATTATTATTTTTATTTTGATTAAAGAAAAACAGATTATACATAAAAATTTTTGGTTCCACTTCGTCTGAAATCAGCACTTCTTAAAAAATGCTTTATTCCGAATGCCTGAATAAAGAGGTTTGCAATTGAGCTGTATATGATAATTTTTTGTGATATTGCCTGAAACTCAAGCACTTTTTCTGTACCAATACTTAGTCCGAAAAATAGTGTGTAAATATACCAGCCAAGCAATAAAATATATGCAATATTGATAAACATTAAATCACGCATTTTTGGATTTCTCATTTGAAGTGTTGTAATTAAAATACTCCATATCAAAAGAAATCCGAATGCTGTCTTTAAAAAAATAACATGGTAATCAAAAAATTTATTCCATGGGGTAAAAGCAACTACAATAAAACTGAAACCGCTCATTATTAATGCGATTTTACTCGATATTCCAATTAATTTCATTTCAAGAACATCTATAGAAATTGCTCTCCAGATTCTTGAAAAATAAATTAATACTATGCCTAAACTTCCAAAAGCTGTTATAAAAAGTAAATTAGAAATTGTATTTGATTTACCTGAAATTGTGTTTGTAGCTCCGAGATCACTGAAAAAGTTTTGTGAAAAATCGTAGTGAACAGCAGCTCTGTCAATTTTTGTTCCTCCGGGAAATGCCAGTATAGCAAGACTTGTAATTATAATGAACATCACAGTTGTGAGCATTACTACTTTACACATTCTTACTAAATTTTTATACAATATGAACTCCTGTAATTTTAAAAAGTCTTAATCTGAACATTGATTTTTTTAAATATAAAAATGTTTTTATAATTTTTTTCTGAAGTCTTCTATATCTTTTTCCATATTCACTTTAATTTCATTTGCTTCATCTGTTAATCCTTCAGATAATTTATTATACATCAGATCAGTATTTTCTTTTGACAATGCAAGAAGTTTACCTGCCTCAATTATAATTGAGTGTGATTTTTCTTCTGCATCTTTTACAATTTTCTCCGCCTTACTCCGTGCCATTAATAAATATTCATTTGCACTTTCAAGAATATCATTTTCATCTGAATCACTATTATCATAATCTGAATGTTTTTTATAATTATAATTTATTATCGCAGACACAAAGGCACCTGCAGCTATACCTGTAAGTATTCCGATGTATAATTTTTTTGACAAATATTCTCCTGATTTATTATTTTAACTTTATGGCAAAAATACAACACATGAAATAACTGTAGTCCATAATCCGTTTTTATCACCTTCAGCGGATTGAGTAATATTAAAAGTTTTAATAATTTTTCCGCTCTGTTTGTAAACATTTTCTCTTTCATTCCAGGCAGTTTCAGAATCAAATTCTACTCCAAGTGTTGTTGCAAGCATTGTTGCAGCAAGATCTTCTGCATATTCTCCTGCAATTTTCTCAGGCTCACCAAATGGATGATGCTCGGAAATATATCCGTAATGACTGTCATCAGATGGTAATGCAACTCCTATTGAAGATGCAACTAATCTGTTTGGTTCATTTGTGAAATTTCTTGCCATTACACAAAAAGTTATCTGACCCGGTTCAAGTAAAGCTCTACCCTGCTCCATAGTTAACCTTTTGCATCCTCCCGGAAAAATACTTGATACAGTAACTATATTGCATTTCTCTATTCCTGCCTGTCTTAATGCAAGCTCAAAAGACTGAAGATAATCTTTATGCCTTCCTACACCTTTGGTAAAAAACAATTTTGTTGGTTTAAACAATTTATTTTTTCTCCGCTTAGTTTATATTTATGAATTGGTTATTTTAATATCTTTAAAAATTTTCTTTTCCCTACTTTTAAAATCATTCCGTTATTTATTTCAGCAATTAAGTTTACATCTGTGATTTTTGCTCCGTCAATGCTTACTCCACCCTGCTCTATCATTCTGCGTGCATTACTGTTTGATTCTGTAAGTTTTGTAAATGTTAAAAGTTCAGTGAGTTTCATATTATTTACATTCAATGTCAATTCAGGAATCTCATCAGGAATTTCCTTCTTTATAAATAGTTTGTCGAATTCTTCAATTGTTCTGTCTGCTGTTGCTTCATCATAATAAATTGTAACCAACTCATGTCCTAATTTTCTTTTCAGATTTCTCGGATTTGTATTTATATCTTCAAGTTCAGATTTAATTTTTTTCAGCTCATCACCTTTTATTTTTGTGCAAAGTTCAAAGTATTTATAAATCAGATTATCAGGAATACTCATTGTCTTTCCGAAAATATTTTTTGGCTCTTCCGTTATTCCAATAGCATTGTCGAGTGATTTACTCATTTTTTCATGACCATCCGTCCCTTCAATCAAAGGCATTGTAATTACTACCTGTTGAGCCTTACCGAATTTTTTCTGCATATCACGCCCGACAAGATTGTTAAACTTCTGATCTGTTCCTCCAAGCTCGACATCAGCTTCAATTGCAAATGAATCATAACCCTGCATAATGGGATATAACAATTCATGCATTGAAATTTCTGTCTGCTCCTTCAGTCTGTTTGTAAAGTCATCTCTTTCAAGAATTCTCTGTACTGTAAATCTGCTCAATATTCCGATTAAATCTTTTAAATCAATTTTAGCAAGCCACTCGGAATTATACATTATTTTTGCTTTACTCAGATCAAGTATTTTTCCTGCCTGAATAAAATATGATTCCCCGTACTCTTTCGTTTCTTCAAATGTTAACTGTGGTCTTGTCTTCTTTTTTCCGGAAGGATCGCCTATCATTGCCGTGTAATCACCGACAATTAAAATTGCATTATGCCCTAAATCCTGAAATTGCCTCAGCTTGTTAAGTACTACTGAATGTCCTATATGAAGGTCAGGTCTGGAAGGATCACAACCTAATTTTATGTTAAGTTGCTTATTTTCTTTAATTGACTTTTCGATTTTTCTTACTAACTCATCCTCCGGAATAATTTCGACTGTTCCTTCACGGATGAGATCCATTTGTTCTTTTACATTTGCAAACATTATATCCTGTTTAAATTTCTTTCGACTTCACGTTTTTTTATTGATTCACGCTTGTCATATAATTTTTTTCCTTTTGCTATTCCTATTTCAATTTTTATTTTGGAACCTTTAAAATACAACTTCAAAGGCACAAGCGTTAATCCGTTTTCCTGAAGTTCCTGTTTTATCTTTCTTATTTCCCTTTTATTTAAAAGTAACTTTCTGTTTCTTAACGGGTCATGATTATTAATATTACCAAACTTATACTCATTAATATTTGAATTTACTAACCATACTTCATCATTTGTTACTCTGCCGTATGCATCCTGAATATTTACTTTTGAATCGCGTAACGATTTTACTTCTGTTCCGTAAAGCACAATTCCGGCTTCATACTTGTTCAAAATTGCATATTCAAAATTTGCTTTACGGTTTGTAGCAATTATTTTAATTTTTTCAGACTCTGACATTTTTTCTGTCGCAAATTATTTATAAAATAAAGTAAAATCAATTTATATATTATGAAAGTAAAACAATTTCCGGTAAATCCATTCAGTATGAATTGTTACATCTATTTTGATGAGTCTTCAAAAGAAGCAGTCATTATTGATCCCGCAGCTTTTTCTCAATCAGAAAAAGATGAAATCACGGAATTTGTAAAAGAAAATAATTTAAACATAAAATATATTGTCAATACTCACGGGCATATAGATCATATACTCGGTAATAAGTTTGCCAAAGATTATTTTAATGTTCCCATATATATGAATAAAGAAGATGAATTCCTTATCGCTAATGTTAATGAACAGGCAAGATTTTTTGGTCTTGAATTTCCTCCGCCACCGCCGGTCGATGAATTTATTACAACTGAAACAATTCTGAATGTCGGAAAAACTGAATTAAAATTTATTATTACTCCCGGTCATTCTCCGGGTAGTGTCTGTATTATAGATGATAATAATAAAACAGTTTTCAGCGGTGATATTGTATTTAAAAATTCAATCGGAAGAACAGATTTACAGGGAGGTGACCTGAAAGTGCTTCTGGATTCAATTAAAAATAAATTATTTAATATTTGTTCTGATAACTATCTTTTGTATCCCGGACATATGGAATCTACAAGTGTTGGTGCTGAAAAAAGAAATAATCCGTTTTTGAAATCTGCTAAATATTAAATCGACTGCTCAGTAATAAATTAATATTTTGTTACTGAAGGTTAATAACAAAATTCTCTGCAAGACTTTTTATTTCACTTTGAGTTGTTTGACTGTAAAATGTAGCCGGAACTATAAATCTCAATAGATAAGTGAAATTTGCTCCCTCTGTTAATTTCGTTCTGTAATAATATATTACTTCTGTAAATTCTGTATCTTTATATGTCGCTGTTTTACCGTCATAATTTCCGGAGTCAACATTTGTATATTCGCCGTCAATCTTAGGAATGTTTAGAGTTAAATCTTTTTCCAGAGTATAAACAAAATCATCCAGATTTTTTACCTCGTTCACTTTAAATGTCAAAAGCATAATTGCTATTTTACCGTCTTTTCTGTCAAATGAATATGATATGGCATCCTGTTTTGTTGTTTCTTCCACTTTTCTTTCATTCCAGCCGGACGGTAATGAAAATTTGAATTTATATCTGTCGTCATTGATTTCAATTGCATTCTGTGAATACAAACCTGTATTAAAAAATACAATTGAAATAAATGGGATTATTATTGACAGAAATTTTATTCCTGATTTTTTCATTTTTATTTTTTGGGGTTAATTAATAATTGTCAATTTTATTTAATGGTGCTTAATCTTTTTTTAGAAAATATTTTATGGTAACTTAGATTTCATTTGCTGATATTTTTCGGTGAATAATCCCTCAGTAGGTTTTGGTTTAGGGTTAATTTTTTTTAATTTAGAATTTACATTTTTAATTCTGTCATCCGGAAGCGGATGTGTCATAAGTAATCCTTCAAGATCACTAGGCGTCGTTCCTTTCTTTCTCTGTTCCTCTCTTATTTTATCAAAGAAAAATGATATTGCTCCGGGATAATATTTTGTACCTGTTAAATATTTTATTGAATAATTATCTGCTTCTTCTTCATCAGCTCTGCTGTTTGCCAGAAAACCAAGACCTACAAATAAATTTGCCGCTATTTCTCCAAGCTGGCTTGGATTCCCTCCCAGCACTAAACTCAGAATTACACTCACTCCATAATATGAAGTCAGTCTCTGTGTCATGTGTCTTCTCTCTGCATGTGCAATTTCATGCCCAATCACTCCAATAAGTGCAGCCTCATTATCTAAAAATTTAATCAAACCGGTATAAACATAAATATATCCGCCCGGAATACAGAATGCATTTATTGTGCTGTCGTCATGTATAATTTCAAATTTATATGGGAAAATAGTTTTATACTGAATTGCACTTGAGTTTTCCAGAACATATTTACCAAGTCCGCTTACATAATCTTTTACATCCTGATGTCCTTTCAAAACAGGGAACTGTTTCTGATCTGCACTTATTTGCTGATTCAACTCCTGCCCCATTTTCACATCATCATCTACTGAAAATATATTTGCACTGCAACTGTAAAATAATGATAAACTTAGCAGTGAAATTGAAAATAAAAGAACAGAAAATCTGTTTGTAAATCTGAATTTAAATTTTTCTAACTTTTTCATAATTAAGTTTCGTTAACTTGATGAAATTCTATATCTAATTCATATGTGATTTAAAATAATTATTATATATGTCTATTTATAGTTATTAATTTCAATTAAAATAATCAGACTATATTTAAAAGTTAATCAAAGAAACCTTTAAACATTCTACTTTCCTGTATACTTTGCTTTCCTCTTTTCTAAAAATGCTGCAATCCCCTCTTTGAAATCTTCTGTATTTCCGGCTATGTCCTGATTCGAACTTTCAATTTCAAGTATTTCATCCAACGAAGTTTCAAAAGATCTGTTTAATATATTTTTTATCATTCCAATTGCTTTTGTTGGTCTTGATGCAAAATTCCGGGCTGTAATCTCTGCGGATTTCATCAAGATTGAATTTCCGGAAACTAATTTATTGACAAGTCCGATTTCTTTTGCTTCCGTTGCAGTAATTTTATCACCTGTAACACACATCTCAAATGCTTTTGCATATCCGACTAATCTTGGAAGAAAAAAACTTGATCCGCTGTCCGGTACAAGTCCGATATTTATAAATACTTCTGTTAAAGTTGCACTCTCAACTGCAATTCTGTAATCACATGCCAATGCCAATGAAATCCCTGCTCCTGCTGCTACTCCGTTTATTGCACATATAACCGGCTTTGGCAAATATGCAATTTGCTTAACCAATGGATTATATTTCTTATCAATCGCTTCTTTAAAGGTAGATTTTTTTTCGTTAAAATCTTTTAAATCCTGACCTGAACAAAACGCTTTCCCCGCTCCGGTAAGAATCACACATCTTATACTTTCATCTTCAGCTGCTTTTTTAAAAGCATCCTGCAATTCAATCAGCATTTCTTCATTGCATGCATTATAAACTTCCGGACGGTTTAGTGTTATTTTTAAAACATTTTCTATCTGCTCAAATAAAATTGTCTTATACATATTTTATTATTTTGTTAATAATTTATTTAATCAAAAATAATCATTCCAATTAAAAAAATAAGTGGCATAAATTCTTTTCCGGATTTTTATATTGTATTTTCTAAAATCTCTTTAGTAACTTTGTGCCTGAATTTAAACTGCTTCTCAATCATATTTTTTACAATTAATGAATTTGCAATCTTTCCAAAAATTCCAAATGGTAATTCATAATGAATCTTATCTGTCATTAATGTCTTTCCCGATTGCTCTTCAAAACAATGTGAGTGAATCCAGAATTTAAAAGGTCCCTTTTTCTGAGTGTCCGTGATTAGTATATTTGGTTCAAAATCGGTTAGTAAAATTTCCCATCTGGTTTTTAGAATTTTAAATTGAGTTATCTCCAGTATAATCCGGCTGTTCAGTTTGAGTGGTTTATCCATTTTAATAATTCTAGCTTTTATAAAATCAGGTGTTATTTTCGGCAGATTATTTGTATCAGAATGAAATTCAAAAGCTTTTTCTATCCGGCAGTCAATCAAGATACTCTTTTCAAAATATGTCATAAATATTTTTAAGTTAATTTTCTTAAATTACAAATTACAATTAAATTGAATAATTTAAAAACACTAATAGTTCCTGTTATTAAAAACTTTAATTTTAAATATATGAAACCAGTTAAAATATTAATGTGCGAGCCGAAATATTTCGATGTGAATTATTCCGGTAATGAATTTATGAAAGACAATATTAATAATGTAAATAAAGAAAATGCTCTTGCTCAATGGTGCGGGCTCAAAAGAGTTTATGAAAATCTGAATTTTGAAGTTGTAACTATCAATCCCGCTGAAAACCTCGTAGATATGGTCTTCACGGCGAATCAATCTCTTCCTTTTATTGATAAAACCGGAAACAGGAAAGTTATTTTGAGTAAGATGAAAAATATACAACGCAAAATGGAGATTCCGTATTTCAAAGAATTTTATTTGGAAAATAATTATGAAGTTATAGAACTCTCAGATGAAATCGAATATTTTGAATCTGAAGGCGATTGTGTAATTGATTTTGAAAGGAATATTCTGTTTGGTGGCTATGGATACAGAACAGAGAAAAAAGTTTATGATATTATATCTAACTATGTTAACTTTAAGATAGTTAAATTCAATCTTGTAAATCCGGTTCTATATCATTTAGATACATGTTTTTCTGTATTAAATTCTGATACAGTCGTAATTTCAGAAAGTGCTTTTAATGAGGAAGGAATGAATATTATTAAAAGTTATTTTAAGACAATTATCAAAGCAGATGAAACCGAAAATCTGAAATTTTTTGTATGCAATTGCCATTGTCCGGATGGAAAGAATGTAATTGTTCAAAAAGGAAGTGTGATTTTCAAAAATGATATAATAAAAAACGGTTTCAACCTCATCGAAGTTGAAACCGGTGAATTTATGAAATCAGGTGGAAGTGTATTCTGTATGAAATTGATGTTTTATTAACAGAATCACTTAAAATGGTAAATCTTCGCTTGAATCTGATTTAGATTCAACAGCATCTTCCATTTTATTTTCGGTACTTCCGTTTTCGCCGGATGTATTTCCTTTTCCATCAAGCATAACCATCTCATTCATTACAATCGCTGTAAAATAATTCTTCTTCCCGTCTTTTTCATATGACGTTGTCTGAATTTTACCTTCCATGTAAATTTTACTTCCTTTTTTGAGATATTGCGAACAAATTTCCGCAAGTTTTCTCCAGGCAGTTATGTTATGCCATTCAGTTTTGTCAACCCAGTTTCCGTCATCACCTTTATATGATTCATTTGTTGCAAGTGAAAATTTACATAATGCAACGCCTGATGGTGTGTAAGATAATTCCGGGTCTTTTCCCAGATGACCGATCAGTAAAACTTTGTTTAATCCTTTTGCCATTTTTAGTACTCCTTTTTGTTTAATTTTCCTGCCATAAACTTATGCTATTTTTTCCCAATAAAAAATACTTTTTGTTGTTTAAGATTAAAATTTCCCTGAATTTCTTTTTGACATCCTTTGAAGGTATGATTTTAGTGGATATAATCGAATTCTTGTTAAGATCATAAAGTACAATTTCTTTATTGCTTAACATGTAAAGTATGTCACCGCTGATTGAAAAAGATTCGAGATTCTTTATTGATAAAGTACTTAAATAGTTTCCAAGATTATCATATTTCAAAATCGATTTCATTTCTTTATCAAGAACATAAATATTATTATTCCCGTCTTTTTCCATTTTCACAGGTCTTGACATCTGACCTTTTCCTGATGTATAAAATCCGAATAATTTTGAAGGAACTTTCCCGTCTTTATAAATTACTATCCTGTTATTGTCGCCGTCAATTACATAAAGCTGATTTGAATTTAAAACCAATGTAGCAATAGGTGTTTGATATCTCAAATCTATTGGGAAATCCGATAAGTTGGTTTTAAGTGTTGCAATTGGATTTAAATCAAGATCATATCTCTGAACACGTCTATTATTGCCATCTGTAATAAATATATCCAGCCCGGATGAACCGTCAATATACGTCGGCGAATCAAACTGCCCTTCCAGCCAACCCTGTTTACCATTACGAATCTTATAAACAAGTTCTTCTGAATATTTTATAACCTGATTTGCTCCGGCATCAAGCACATAAACATTATTCTTTGCATCTACTGTCATCGAAACAGCATTCGTAAATCCCTTTATCTCATTTTTTTTCACAATCAGACTGTCATTGCCTGCAAAAAGAAAATTTAGAAAAATTAGAAATATCATATTAATTGATAGTATGTTTAATTAATTAATCTGTTAACCGGTGGTAATTCTTTTTACATCAAAACTTTATCCGCAAACCCAGTCCTGTATTGCCCAGATAATCTCCGTAATATTGCCCCCTGTAATCCTGTCCGTCATAATAAGTAAAAAATAAATTTATAGAACGTGTATTCAGCATTCCAAAAGAAATTCCGGATTCGAAATTATTATTTAAATTTGAAACTGAATAAACTGATGCAAGTTCGATGTTATCTGCAACATACAAACTCATATAATTTGTTACAAAATATCTGAACTGCAATCCCAGTTGCCCGGAAATTCCTTTTGCATCTTCAGGTATTGAGTGAAAAATATAATTAAGACTTAACATACTTTTCATATAAAAATTCTTTGCTAATATAAAATCTGACTCAACTGCAAAATCTAAAAACTCTTTACTGAAAACCACAGGCGTAAATATTGTATCTGTTCTTTTATAAATATGTCCGTCTTCAAAGTGTGAGGAAATATGAGAAACCCTGAATCTTCCTGCTAAGTCAAGCTTCTTTGAATAATTTTTTCTGAAATTAAAATTAATACCGAACATGTAATCTATTGCATCAACAGGAAATTTAAAATTCGATTCACTCCGGAGATTTGAAAATGTAAAGAAATCAACACCGAACGAATACTTGATTTTATTAGCTTTTAAACCGATTAAATCAAAAGAAACTCCGATGTCTAATTTAAGATTTTTGTCATCAGTATACTTTGTAACACCAACTTTTGATTCTATAATGCTTGTTTCAGTAGGAACAAATAACGTGCTCGTTGTAAAAAAATATAAACTGTCTTTAGCTGTACTATCAGAATTATTATTTTTTATTTCAGAAAATATTTTATGAGAATTAAATAACTGAAACAATATTACTGAAGTAAGAATAAATTTTTTCACGGAAGTATAGAAGTGTTAATTGAATTTTTTTCGGTTGCGCAAATAATCCACAAAAATATTTTGTCCAAGACTATCGAGATCCGAATAATATGCTTTTCCGTTATTTGCTTTTGTAAATTCTTCAATGAAATTTATGAGGTAATAATCCTGTGCAATCATAAAAGTTGTAATTTTAATTTTATCTTTACGGCAGGCAACAGCTTCATCGAGAGTTTTATTGACGATTCTCGGATCGAGTCCGAATGAATTTTTATAAATTCTGCCGTCGTCTGTAAATAATGCTGAAGGCTTACCGTCTGTTATCATAAAAATCTGTTTGTTCACATTTCCTTTCTTCTTTAAAATCTGACGTGCAAGATTCAGCCCTGCTTTTGTATTTGTATGAAATGGACCGACTGATAAAAAAGGCAGATCACGAACAGTAATTTCTTTTGCATCATCACCAAACACTACTATATTTAATTTATCCTTTGGATATTTTGAAAGTATGAGTTCGGATAATGCCAGTGCAACTTCCTTAGCCGGAGTTATCCTGTCTTCACCATAAAGAATCATACTGTGAGAAATGTCTATCATAAGCACAGTTGCACAGCTTGTCATATGTTCGGTTTCGTAAACATCAATGTCCTCTTCATCTAATCTGAAATTATCTAAATCAGTTTTCAAAAAAGCATTCTTAAGAGTCGATGAAAGATCAATATTTGTTACCTGATCACCGAATTCATATTTCTTCAGTTCACTTAATTTATCTATTCCCCTTCCCGATTTATTTGATTCATGAAATCCTGAAGTATCAGGTTTCATTCCGGAAAATATTTTTCTTAACATATCAGTACGGATTTTTTGTGAACCTTTGGACGTAAGTATCTTCATTCCGTCTTTCTCCGCTATATAACCCTGCTTCTTTAATTCATCCACAAAATCACCGAATGATAAATCTTTATCAAACAACTGATATTCAACACCCATCTGCTCAAGCCAGTCAAGAGCTTCCTGTATGTCACCGTTAGTCTGAATTAAAATAGAATTGAATAATGAAATAAGATCTTCCAATCTCGTTTCATCAGTTTTAGAATCCGGTAACCATTTAGAATATTGAATTTCCAATATTAAGCTATGATAAATTTAAACAATCTGAAAAATAAATTCGGGTCAACACCGAAAGCTATAGTTCCGATAACTGCAAGCGATGTCGATATAATTCCGAAACTTGTAAATGATATTTCCTCTTCTACTAAACTGTCCGTCGCAGGAGTGAACCACATAAAAACAATTATTTTTAAATAGTAATAAACTCCGATTAAACTCAGCGAAATACCGATTATCGAAAGCCAGATTAAATTTGACTGAATTGCTGCATAGAATAAATAATATTTTCCCCAGAAACCTGCGAGAGGCGGAATGCCTGCCAGTGAAAGCAAAAAGAATGTCATAAATAAAGCAATTACCGGATTTCTTTTTCCGAGTCCTTTGTAATAATCTATATCAATATTTTTATATTCACGCGAACCGTCATCTCTCTTTTCTAAAATTGATACAACTATAAAAGCTCCGAGCTGCATAAAAGTATATGCAATCAGATAATATGCAATTCCCTGAACAGCAAATTCATTCATTGCAGCAATTCCGACAAAAATATATCCGGCACTTGCAATAGATGAATAAGCAAGAAGACGCTTAATATTTGTCTGAGCAAGTGCAATGATATTGCCGTACATCATAGTTGCAACTGCGGCTACAGAAAAAATTAATTTAAAATTTGTAATATTAAGTGCAAGAATTATCGGAAAGATTGTTCCTACTGCTGCTACTTTACCGGCTGTCGACAGCATACCGGACACAACTGTCGGTGCACCGTCATATACATCAGGTATCCACATATGAAACGGAAATACACCAATCTTAAACATAAAACCAATTATAAATAATGCTGAGCCAATTATGAAAACATAATTAGTATGTATCGTATGGTTTTGATAAATAACTGAAAGTGTAGTCGAGCCGGTGATTCCGTATATCAGGGCAATTCCGTATAAAATAAATCCTGTCATAAATGCGCCGAGCAAAAAATATTTTAAAGCACTTTCATTGGACTTCTGTCTCAATCTCAAAAAACCTACAAGAACGTAAAAGCTAATTGACATTAACTCTAAACCAATAAATATTATTAAAATATCATTTGCAAAAATCATCAGTAACATTCCCATTACTGAAAATAATATCAGCGAATAATATTCACCGAAGTTAATATTTTCCTTTTCAATATAATTTTTCGAAGCGATTATTGTGATTAATATACCGATTAGAATAATAATACTGAAAGTTGTTGACGTGTTCGAGATTTTCAGAAAATTATTAAATATAATTTTGTCAGCAAGAATCGGTTTGAATGATGTTATAATCGCTGCCAATACTGAAATAAGACTGAATCCAAAAATTATATTCGAACTTTTTTTGATAAATACTTCAAGCAGAAGTATAAGTGTCGCAGTAAATGTAATTATTAATAACGGAATAATTTCTAAGAGGTCTTGTGTTTGTATCATTTATAGGTTAAGGTTAATATACTTTTTTAATTATTATATCCGGAGTTTTTATAGATTGAAATTTTTTATTGTCTTTATAAATATCAAACATAAACTGTGCATCTTTCGGGTTTTCGTTATTCTTATTCAGATAATATTCATCTGTTGACTGCAAAATATTTATATTTAAATAATTTTTACTTTCCTTTATTATCTCAGTTCGATATTCTTTTCCTGAAATTGTATCATTATTCAAAAATATTTTTAAATTTTTAATTTCATATTTACTATTTCCGGAATCATCTTCAAAGCTTAAACTTATAATAAAACAAAATATATTACTGTTCTTATCCCCTGCTGTCGGCATCAGATTCAGCCAGACTTCATTTTGTGTAATTTTAACTTTAATATTCTTCTCATTATTTTCATTTCCTGAAGATGCACATCCGCTTAAAAGCATAACTGAAATCAGAAATATGGAATTAATTTTCTTATAATCTCTAATAGTAAATTTCATTCCTGTATAAATAATTAAAGCACCTGCAACATCTGCAACCCAGTCAGAAAACTCACAACTTCTGTTAACCACAAAATACTGATGAATCTCATCTGTCATTCCGTAAATTGCTGTAAATAAAAGTGCGAACTCTAATGAATGTTTCTGTAATTTAATATATTTAGTTTGATTTTTTAAGGAATAAAAAAATAATGTGAATAATATTGCATAAATTATTACATGAACTATTTTATCGCTGAATTTAAAATCTACTTCAGGAAAATTATCACCCGGAATTGATGAAAGTATAAAAATTATTAAACAATAAAAAATTAATGCTAAGTGAAAGTATTTAGGATTAATTTTCAAATTGCC
>Ga0105046_10008429_pt1 | contig 16186 bp, 14 predicted proteins | sample MAT03_FD_78385 | JGI IMG/M metagenome (GOLD analysis project Ga0105046, IMG submission 78385) | Freshwater microbial communities from Lake Fryxell liftoff mats and glacier meltwater in Antarctica - MAT-03 (megahit assembly) | ecosystem: Environmental > Aquatic > Freshwater > Ice > Liftoff...
CGCCTGGGTTTCGTCGAGACCGAGCGAGGCCGGTGGCGCGTCGCGCGGAGCGTCCTCCTGGACGTGAGCACGCGCGCTGCCGGGATCGCGGGCGGTATCGGCGAAAACCAGCGCCCTCCTAGAAACGAGTGGGTGGCGACCGGGCGAGGGGACGTCAATCCAGACGACAACCACGGAGTGCGGTCGGGCGAAGACGCGCCCGCGAAGCGCCGAATGGAACGCGCATCCTTCAGATGTCGATGAGCGCCTTGGCCTTGTATTTCTGCGCGTCGCTCAATGGGGCGCGCCGAGCTTGTCCCCGCCGAGGCCCCGCCGAGGGTAAGGGCCAGCCAGAAGGCGACGAGCAAGCCGGAGAAGAGAAGGCTTGCGCCGCGCACCACGTCGAGCCGTGAGAAGCGATCGACGATGCGCGAATAGATCGCGACCACGACGACGACAGCCACGACCGCCCCGAGCCGAACCTACGGGATCTCGCCGGACCCGAGGTGCGACAGCAGGGATGCCTGACGGATGGGCTTCAGCAGCCACAGCGTCGTAATGACGAGAAAGAACCAACTGGACAGCCGCGCGGCTTTGATCCGCTCGGCTCGGTTCAGGGCGAAGAGTCCGGTGAAAGCGCTGGTCATGTTGGCGGGCACGTCGAGGGCGCGTCGGCGCGGCTTACCAGGACAACGGACACCTACTTGACCCTCGCACGACGTGTGACGAGGGGCAGCGCCGCCACAATGGGACCGATGTGCGGCAAACGCACGTGGCACCCCGCCAGATATATCCACGCCCGCGAGCGGCACGTGCGGTGCAAAGCCGGAGACGTGACGCCAGCGATCCCCGTCGTGGACGAGCTTTCGATGAGCAACCAAGCCACTGTGGTCCACGTCGCGAATGGGATCACGGTCCGGCCGCGCGGCGCGGCGGAGCCACTGCGGATCGCCGAGAGCGCGGCGACCCCCACCACCAGGACCAACTCGCAGCTGGCGCAAGACGCCCGCGCCGAGCTGGGACGCGACGCGAGGCTTCGCGATGCCGATATCGACGTGAGGGCGAGCAACTGAGCCGTCTCGCTCGCCGGTGTCGTCGGGACCTTCGCCCACAAGCACGTCGCCGAAGCGGCAGTCAGGCGGGTGCCCGGTGCGCGCACCGTCTTCGAGACGCTCGAGGTGAAGCGCTCTGCGCACGTCGATGCGCATTCCAGCATTCGGCTCGGCACCGCCCGCCGAGGGACACGCAGAAAGAAAAGCGACTCATGAAGATCGAATCGAGCTCTACCTCCTCACGCGGCAACACTGGTTTCCCCGCAAGCACGCCGCTTCCTACTCGAACGGTTCGTGCTGGCGCCTGGGTCGGCGGTTTGCTTGTGACGACCGTCCTCCTCGGGAGCTGCGGCTCATCGGGCAACGTTGAGCCGACCATGGCCGATGCCGCGACCGAAGTGACCCCAGGTCCGGCCCCCGCGCCGCGACCGCTTCCCGAGCCGAAGCCCATTCCGCGACCGGGTCCGACCGATACGGGCGATCCCCAGTTCACGGCTCCCCCACCGGCGCCACCGGCCCGCTGATGGTGTCGGCCTTGCTGTGCGCCAGGTCGAAGGAGGTCACACTCATTTCGACTTGGCGTCGGAGTTGCCGTCGGAAAGCGTGGCAACGGGTCGTAAGGCAGCGGGCGCATCATGACCCGCCGCCTCGGCGGACCGCGGGCTTCCGGAGCGATGGCGAGGCCAGGTGAGCCGCCCTTCGCGCGCGCTCCCAGGTCCGTCGAGCGACCACGGGGTCTTCGGAGCGCAGCTGAAGTAGCGGGCCGCGCGGCGTCGCGACGACCAGGGCGGTGAGCGTAGAGTCGTCGAGTGGGCAGTCGTGCGTCGGCGTGAGGATCCCGCGGCTCGCGATCCGGGCGCGGTGGCATTCCACCGCCGACTGCAGGCGATCGACGTCGACGACCTCGGGACCGAACGCCATCACGACGCCGAAGACGGTGGCTTGATAGTCGTAATCGATGAGGGGCTGTGCGCTGTAGGCGAGGTGATCGGTCGCAAGCGGCCCGTCATCTCGCTCGCGATCGCTCAGGCCGCGGCATACCCTGTCCTCGGCCTCGCGGAGGGCAGCGGCGGCGGAGTTGTGGTCGGCAGCCTGCTTCCGCTCGCGCTCGGCCACTTCGCGGCGCTCGGCAGTCTCCTTATGCCTCTTGCTTTCGCAAGCTCCGTTCCCGCGCATGCCCGCCAGCAGGCACGGCAGCCCGGGGCGATCTTCGGGGTCGTACTGCGCATCTTCCTCCCTTGCGGTAGCGAGGTGGGCGGAGGCAGCGCGATCGTGCTCCGCGGCCGTCATCGCCTGCTTTGGCAGGTTTGGCGAGCCGCACGCGATCGCCACGATGCCCAGGATGCAGGGAAGGAACCGGCTCGCCGTGTCCGTGACCATACCTGGTCCCTGCAATGCGCGTTCCTCGAGGTTTCTCGGCGTTTTCACGGGAGACTGGAGGCACGGAAACTGCCTAAGTGGGCTCCGTGCAAACCTCGAACGACGCCGCCACGAAGGTCCCGATCGGGCTCGCCCTACGGCTCGCCGAACTCTTCCCTGGCGCGAAAGTGGTGAACGCGCATTCGCTGGGTGTCGACGGCCTCGGCGACGCCGCCGAGCCACCCCTCGAACATGCGCAGCTCGTCGGCGCCGTGCTCATCGAGGGCGCTCTCCGCGGCTGCGGATAGCGATCACGATCACTCTCGACCCCGACGTGTATGCAGAGGCCGGCAGCCTCCGCACGCGGGCGACGATCGGCGCGCCGCGCGGAGGGCGTCGAGGTCGCTATTTCCAGTGGTCACTTATCGAAGTGAAGCCGAAAACTGGACCGACTTTCAGTGGCTGATTATGGGTACAGTCATGCTGAACAACACTGAACGCCAGGTCCTCGTCGCTCTCTTCCGCCTGGGCCGCAGCAACCGCCACGCGACCGCGATTCGCCTTGCGAATGCCGCAGGTTTCACTCCCGACGAGACGCGCGCCCTGCTCGCCTCCTTGGAAACCAAGGGCTTGGCCGATGCTGAACGGGTGCGGCTGACGCTGAACGGGCTGGTGGTGGCGACGAGCCTGGCCGTCGGGTCTCAGGCGGGCGCTCGCCGCAGCACGCGTCTGCTGGTTCGCGACGCGGCGTGAGGCTTCGCTGAGAAGTGTCGGCGACGCGGAGGTCACCGCCGCTCGTCGACGTCAGCTTGGTCGCCGGAGGCGTCAGGTCACCTGCAGCAGACGGTGTAAGGGGCAGTTTCCTGAACGTCTCCCGTGAGTGCGGGATCGGCGCCTGAACAGGTTCCCGGGGTGTCTAGGAGGCGTCGCTCGTCGACGAACCAATGCTGGCTTGCGGGCTGCTCGTCGCGTCGGAGGTGGTCGCGTTGTTCGAGCCACCCTCGCCGGCTTGAAAGTCGTCGAGCCCAAGCAGACTGCCGCATCCCGCGAGCAAGACGAAGGACGGCAAGAGGTAGGCGCAATAAGCCTTCCTGCCGTCCGGGTATTCGGTTCTGGCTCGCTGACAACTCTCTCGGGCGCCCTCATCAGCTGTCGGATGGCGAAAAGCAAAGCGGCGCGACCCGAAGGCCACCGCCGCTCGTCACACTAGCTCACCGAGATGAGCGAGCCAGACAGAAGTCAGCCGTCGTTGGGCTGGTAGTCGCAGGCCGCGTCGTTGTTCTGGCAGCCGAAGTCGTTGCAGTCGACGAAACCATTCGAGTCATCGTCGATGCCGTTGGTGCAGGCGGCAAAGGTGTTCTCGCCGGTGCAAACCGTGATGCTCGGAACCTGGCAGCTAAAATCGTCGCAATCGGTGAAGCCGTTTCCGTCCTGGTCGATGCTGTCCGAGCACAGATCGTCGTTGTTCTCGGCGTTGCACACCGTTACGTCGGGGTTCTGCGAGCAACCGAAGTCGTCGCAGTCGAAAAAGCCGTTGTTGTCGTTATCGACATTGTCGCTGCAGGCCATGTTGGCGAGCATCGTGTAGTCGTCCGGGTCGACGTTGTCGCCGTCGCAGACGACGATGCCTTCGCGAGCCACGACGTTCTGGCCGTCGAGGCGTGTGCATCCCGAGTCCGCGCAGTCGACACGACCGTCGTCGTCGTCGTCATCCCCGTTGGCGCACAAAGCGTTTGAGTTGCGCTCCTCGATCAGGTCCTGGCAGTCGACCGCTTCCCAGTTGTCCTGGCAGCTGAAGTCGCCACAGTCGGTAAAGCCGTTGTCGTCGTCGTCTTCGCCGTTGGTACAGGTGGCATTGACGTCACTGCCCTCGGCGCTCTCGCCGTCGAACGGATCGTCGTTGCACGCGCGGCGCTCGGCGCAACCGTCATCGTCGCAGTCGACGAGGCCGTCGTCGTCGTTGTCGACGCCGTCCGAGCAGGTGGGGTTGGAGTTTTCGTCGGGCGCGCCGGGCTCGCTGCAGAAGTCGCCGCAGGCGAAGTCGGTGCAGTCCGCGAAGCCGTTCTCGTCGTTGTCGCACCCGTCGCTGCACGCAGCCGCATTGTCCTCCGGGCCGGGCTCACAGTTGCCATTGCCTCCCGCTCCGCTTCCGCCCACGTCGCTGCCGGTTGAGGTAGCGCCAGAGGCGGGGCCGCCCCCGCCGACGCTCGACGTCGAGGAGCCGCTCTGCGAGCTGCTCTGCTGCGACCCTGAGACCGACGACGAGCTCGGTGTGCCGCTCAAGGTACCGGTGGAGGCGGCGCCGCCGTCGCCGCTGCCGCCGTCACCCCCGCCGCCCGTGCCGGAGGCGGTGGCCGCACCGGTGTCGTCGCCACAGGCGACGAGGCTGAACGATGCGACGACGAACAAGACAGCAGTGACGGGCTTGAGCGATTTCATGAGTCGACCTCTGTTGTTTTGAAGCAATCCCGAAGATTCGAGCGTCACGCGCACAGATCAGTCCTCCGGCTTGTAGTCGCACGCAGCGCGATTGTTTCGGCAACCGAAGTCGTCACAGTCGGTGAAGCTGTTGCCGTCGTTGTCGATGCCGTCGGTGCAGCGCGCGAAGGTGAACTCGCCCTCGCCGCAGACGGTCACGTTCGGGCTGCGCGAGCAGGAGAAGTCGTCGCAGTCGATGAAGTCGTTGTCGTCGTTCGACACGTTGTCGCTGCACAGCGCGTCGGTGTTCTCGACCGGGCACACTGTGGCGTCGGGGTTCTGCGAGCAGCCGAAGTCGTCGCAGTCGACGAAGTCGTTGCCATCGTTGTTCTCGGTGTCGCTGCACTGCGCGTCGACGAGCGCGCCCCAGGCGTCCGGGTCGAGCTCGGCGTCCGGTCCGCACACGACGATGCCCTCGTTGGGCTCGCCGCCAAAGGCGCAACCCGGGTCGTCGCAGTCGGTCAGGCCGTCCTTGTCGTTGTCCATGCCGTCGCTGCACAGCGCGTTGGAGTTGCGCTCTTGCGGCAGATCTTGGCAGTCGGTGACGAGCCAGTTGTTCGAGCAGCCGAAGTCGCCGCAGTCGGTGAAGCCGTTGCCGTCGTTGTCTTCGCCGTCGGTGCAGATCGCGTTGGGATCCTCGGCGCCTTCGCTCTCGCCGGTGATGGGCGGGCCGGCGCAAGCTCGGCGCTCGGCGCAGTTCAGGTCGGCGCAGTCGATGAAGCCGTTGTCGTCGTTGTCGATGCCGTCGGAGCAGGTGACGTTCGAGTTCTCCTTCGCGGCGCCGGGCTCGGAGCAGAAGTCGCCGCAGGCAAAGTCGATGCAGTCGGTGAAGCCGTTGTCGTCGTTGTCACAGCTGTCGGTACAGGCTGCCTGGGTGTTCTCGGGGCCGAGGACGCACTCGCCGGCGCCGGTCGATGCGGTGGTCGACATCGTCGCGCCCGAGGAGGTCGGGGTCGACTGCGTCCCCGTGCCTGCGCCTGCGCCGTTGCCGCCTTCGCCGGAGCCGCCTTCGCCGCTGCTGTCGTCGGGCGTCCCCGTCGTCGTCGTTCCACCGTCGCTGCCACAAGCCGCGACGAGCGCGAAGCAGGAGGCGAGGGCGATAGCGAACGGAAGCCCTTTGCGGAACGAAACGGAATTCGAGGTCATCATGAAGCAACTCCTTCGGCAGGCGAGGTTGTCTGATTCCTTACACCAGCCGGCGCCTCGCGGGCGTGACGAAGTTGTGCCTGTTTGCAGCTTCTCGCCCGGCGAAAACGCGAGCGCGTGACCCGGCGCGGCTTGATCAGTGCGACTTGGCGCGCTCGAGCCGCACCAGGACCACGGTCACGTTGTCTCTGCCGCCGTGCGCGATCGCCAGCTCCACCAGTGCGGCGGCCGCGAGCGTCAAATCCTTTTCGCGCTCGAGGGTCTCGGCGATCTCCTCCTCGCTCGCCATCTTGGTGAGCCCATCGCTGCACAGAAGGTAGAGGTCGCCGGGCTGCGGCTTGGCGATGACGAGATCGATCTCGACGTGTTTCTGGATCCCGATCGCGCGCACAAGGCGGTTGCCAGCGGGGCCGCCGACGCCGATCGAGGCCAGCGTGTGGTCCTCCGTCATCACGACCAGCTTGCCCGAGCGGAAGCGGTAGCAGCGGCTGTCGCCGACGTGCCCGATGTAGAGACGCTCCTTCTTTGGCGAAAACCGGGCGCCCACCAGCGTCGTTCCCATGCCGCGCAGGCGAGGCTCCTCGCGAGATTTCGCGAAGACGGCGGCGTTCGCCTGCTCCACCGCGCTCGCCAGCTCCATCGCGCGCCGGGGCAGGCCCTCCCAGCGTGTGGCGCCGAACGTCGCGCTGGCGAAGGCCTTCTCCAGGCTCTCTACCGCGAGCCGGCTTGCGACGTCGCCGCCCGCGTAGCCTCCCATGCCGTCGGCGACCACGTAGAGCGCGGCCTCGTCGAGCGCGAGGAACGAATCCTCGTTGCGGCGCCTCACTCGCCCCGGATCAGTCGAGCACGCCGCGCTGATGAGGAAGACGTCGATGGGGCCGGTCGCCTCGTCTCCCGCGGCTTCTTCGTCGAAGAGGATCGGATGCGCCAGCGTCGCGGCTGCCACGTCGTCGTCGTCGTCATCGTCGTCGCCGTCAGCGCCGTCGGCCACCGGCGTCAGCCCGCGCGCTTCGCGCTCCAGGTGGCTGCGGAGCGTCACCATCGTGATGTCGTGCTCGTCCTCGCTGTGCACACTCGGCACCTCCGACATCGGGATCGGCGCGGCCAAGGCGAGAGCGGCTGGCGGACGCGACGCCGGCCCCGGGGTCGAGCGCGAGTGGATCGGCCCATCGGACGACGCCATCTTCCGGGTCTGCGTGTCCTCCGAGCCGCCCTGCTTGGGGCGGCGCATGCGCCGCGTCTGGGTCTCGCCCGACGCTTCCCGCGCCATCTTGCGCGTCTGCGTGTCCTCCGTCGGATCGCCGCCGTTCGCCCTCGGAAGGCCTGCCAGGCCTGACGCGGCGCGCCGTCGGGCTCGCCACTGAACGACGAGCACACCGACAATCAGCGCCACGCCGAGGAGCGCGAGCGCGATGCCCAGGGCCTCTCGCATGAAGCGGAGGGTCTCGCGGCCCGCACCCCGAGCGCAAGACCAGTTTAGAACGTGCTCTCCAGCCGTTCGATGTCCTCCCTGAGGTCGTTCTTCGCCGGCGCGGGGCTCCCGGACTTCGAGAGGCTCGGCTTTGCTGCCTCGTTGCGCCTCATCTCGACCACCAGCGTCGGCGGGTATTCGATCTGATACTGGATCTCGAACGTGCGCTTTTCCTTGCCTTGCAAGGTCAGCGGCCAATGCAAGATGCCCTTGGAGTCGGGCTTCACGTCAGGGCTGATCTTGACGCCGCTGATGACGATGTCCTTGTCCTCCGACACCGGAATGCGGTCGGCGAGCTTCAGGGACATGGGCTTGCTCGATAGGTTCTCCACCGTGACGATGAAGGCGAGCTGCATCTGGGTGCGCTGCTTGCGCACGAGCGCGCTGTGCTTCTTGTCGAGCACACGGGACAGCTTGACCTGATCGGCCCCGGCGAGGAACACGGCAAATGGCTCGCCGTCGGCGATGAAATCGAGGTTGGTCATGCCGAGAAAGGCGCCAGCCTGGTAGAGGGCCACGCTACCGGGCAGGAGGGTCTGGCCGCTGTCGTTCAGCATCTCGAGCGCAAGCGCAGCATTGAGGGATTGCTCGGGCGCGGCGACGATAGCTTTCTTGGCCTTGAGGTTGGCGCGGCCGATCGGGACGCGCACCGAGCGACCGTCGGCGCGCACCGCGGTTGCGCTCATCGCTTTGAACTGCGCTGTCGTTCCGCGTTGCTGCAGGCTCTGGAAGATTTGGACCGTCTTGCCCTGGGTCACCTGCAAGACCTCGAGGTTGCTCTGGTAAGTCTGCTCGAACGTGGCGGACCGATCGGTGCTATGCACGCGCTTGTTCCAGAGGCGATTCTGCCCCTGGAACGCGGTCTCGGCGCGCCGGAAGGACGCCGAATGGGTCTCGGTGGTGTGGGTCGACTGTCGCGCATCGCCGAGGGTCAGCGCCTCGAGCTGCGGAATGCGCACCGAGGCCGTCGACGATTGCGTGGAAAACGTGAGGTCGGCGTGGTCCCAATCCTCGCCGCTTACCTGGGTGACGACGGCGAACGAGGTGAGCTCGGCGGCGGTCGACTCGCCGTCGGACGCGCGCAGCTCGTGTGCCGCCTCCCACGTGGCGCCCGGGAGCATGTAGCTCAGCTGGAGCTGCGCCTCGGCGGCGGCTGCGCCCTGCACCGTGACGAAGACCTTCGTCTCCTCGAGCTGGGTGAGGCCACGCAGATCATCGAGGAGGCGCTTGCTCGCCTCCACCTCGGGAGCGATCTTCTCGCGCTCGGCCTGCACAGCGCGCCGGCCCTTGGCAATCTCGCGCATCTTCATCGCAATGAAGTCCACGACGGAGGCATAGGTGGGAACGCCAATGCTGCCGGGGATCGCGGCGCCGCCCGCCGTCTGTGCATTGCCGGCGACGACGTCCTTGTTGAGCTTGTCGAGGGAGAAAGCCTTGATGTCCTCGATCTGCTTGCTCTCGGCGTCGAGCACCGCGATTTCGTCGTCGAGTGCGAGCAGTCGATCGCTCAGGGCGCGGGCGTCGGCCTCGGCCTTGCGAAAGCTCTTTTCGGTGGCGCGGGCAAGGTAGCTCCGTCCGACACGCACATCGAGGATGCGCCCCGCCGTCGTGGCGGCCCGCACCGAGCCGTCGTCGACCCAACCGGGGAGCTGCTTGAACGCGAACACCGTCGCGCCCGAGGTGAGCTTCACCGCGGCCTCCCGCGAGACGAGGGCGCGGTCCGAGTAGACGGTGACCTTGCGGATCGTGGATGCGACCGCCACCGCGTTGGGGTCGTCGAGATCGGCCGGGCTCACCGGCGGGCCGGCCCCGTCGAGCCCGTCCGCGACTGCGCTCGCCGGAGCCTTCGCCTTCGCCGCCGTCGACGCACAGCCGGCGAGGAGCACCCATGTTCCAAGGCCGATCGACGCGATCAGCCCCCTCGTTCGCCTGGTCGACATGCGGCCGCTCCTTGGGTCGCAGCCGGTTGCGATGAGCGTCGTCGATGTGACGCGAATTCGACTTCCCCGCGCTGGGCTCGCTCACCCACCGATGCTCGCTTCACCGGCAGGCTGGGTGATGAGCGTTCAAGGACAGGGCGGCAGGTTCACGGCCTTGCGCTCCTGGCGCCCGTCGGCCTTTTCCTGATCCGTCTTCACCTTGCCCTCTTCCCACTCGCGATCCGCGCCCTCGCGCCCGTCCGAGATGAACCCTCCGGTGGCCTTGACGGCCTGCTTCACGCCGGCGACACCGACCTCTGCGCCTTCTTCGATGCCTTGACCCGCGACGCGCCCGGTGTTGCGAATTTCGCCGCTCAAGCCGTCGCGGCAGCCTTGCGGTTGTGGCGTCGAAGCGGTCGGCGTCGAGGACGAGCGGCAGCCCACCAGCGCCGAGGCAAGCAGTGCTCCGGCCAGGCTGCTGCGGGAGAGGAGCGAATGGGTCGTCGTGAACATGGTTGGCGCCCAAAGCAAGGTCGAAGCCACCCTTCCGCCCGGCCTCGTCGGCGTGCTCGGAGGACGCTCGCTGAGGCGATCTGCCACGGGTGTGCCCCGTGATCAGCCCGATCGCCGCGAACGGCTCTCGCAAGATCCGGCGAAATTCGGGATGAGCGACGCAATTGACGACACGCAAATCCCAGGGAAGCAATCGCGCTCGGTTCGTCGTATAGGGCGCCGTCGCGAAGGCAGGGCGGGGGTGCGCTACGCGAGGGCGGGTTACTGCTGCCCGGTCGACGGAGCTCGAGGAGGACTGGAATCATGATTCGCAAGACGTACGTGGCTGTCGTGGCCCTTGGTGTTTCAGTGTTTGGAACGGGTTGCGGCGCGGTGAGCTCGCTGACGAACCCCGGCATCATGTGGGCCATCGGCGAGAGCGCTCCGATGGGCGTCGTCGTGCGTCGTGCCGAGGTCGCCGGCGCGACCGCTGACCAGGTCGATCGTCTCATTGCCGCCACGCCGCTCGACGAAGCCACGAAGGAGGCGTCGTTCCTCAGCTCCGACGATGCCAAGACGCGCCTCACCGCGATCGGCGGCGATGCGGTCTACCAGGGTACGCAGGGCGTGCGCGTCGTCCCCGCCGAAGCGTGGCTCGACAAGCTCGCGGGCATCTGCCCGACCGGCGAAGCGAAGACCGCCATCCAGTACCTGGGTGACGATACCGCCGCCGACTTCAAGAAAATCTCCGAGATGGGCCAGGAGATCGCCGCCCTCGAGATGAAGATCAAGCTCGAGGAGAACGAGAAGGACAAGGACGGCGCGGACGCCGCCAAGCACGAAGCGGCGATCACCGACTACGAGGGTCAGATCGACAAGCTCGAGGACAGCTTCGATCCGCTGGTCGATGCCCTGCTCGAGAAGGTCAAGTCGAAGTCGGCGGCACTGTCGGCCGACGACAAGAAGATCGTCGCGCCCTTCGTCCTCAACCTCCGTTACGCGGTGGCCGACGCGCTCACCGCGGCGCAGGCCGCCACGGTTCGCTACCCGCTCGCCGCTTCCGGCATGTCGGACGACGTGCAGAAGTCCGCCGCCCGATTCGCCGCCGACTCGGTGGAAGATCAGATCGGCACGCGCCCGGACATGACGGGTCTGTCGCCCGACGTGACGCTCGACGGCACCGACGTGAAGCTCACGCTCAACAACGTCCCCGCCGAGAAGATTGGCGACATCAAGGTCGACCAGCTGATCGCCGACACCACGACCAAGACCACCGTCTACTTCGGCCGCGCCCTCGGCCTGCTCGGCTACACCGAGGAGACCCAGTCGCGTCTCCGCCTGCAGAAGAAGATCCTCGAGTCTTGGACCGAGGGCCTGGGCGCCGACCCGGCTTCGACCCAGGGTGTCGCCGACATCTCAGCGCTCGAAGTTCTCGCCGCTCCCGGCGCCAAGGGCGAGGCAAAGGCGGGCGCCGCCAAAGCGAAGCGCACCGCGGGTGGCCTGAAGGTCGTCGAGTGTGGCGCTGCACCGGCGGCAGCGCCGGCCGAGGGCGATGCCGCCAAGGCCGAGGGCGACGCGGCCAAGGCCGAGGGCGACGCGGCCAAGGCGGAAGCGGCTCCCGCTGACGCGAAGCCTGCCGACAAGAAGCCGGCCGACAAGAAGAAGTGAGTTGATCGCTTCTTCGACGAGCTGACGAAGAGACGCCCGCTACCCCTGGAGGGCAGCGGGCGTCGCTCTTTTGTCTCTCGCGACGTCGCGCGGCGCATCAGTCGAGCAACGTCACGCTCACGGCGACCTCGAGCGCTTCGCCACCACCGCCCACGTAGATGGTCCCCGAGGTCGGCGTCGCGTCCACGTAGCTGCGCCCGGTCGCGACGCGCACGTGCTCGGTCGTGGTGAGCCTGCCGTTGGTCGGGTCGAAGCCGCGCCAGCCCATGTCTGGCAGGTAGACCTGCACCCACGCGTGGGTCGCGTCCCCCATTTGCTTGTTGTCGGCAGTCGCGCCGGTCCACACGTAGCCGCAGACGTAGCGCGCCGGGATGCCGAGGAGCCGCGCCAGGCAGATGAAGAGGTTGGCGAAGTCCTGACAGACGCCGCGCCGCGACGCATACACCTCGAACGCCGTCGTGCCGATGCGGGTGGTGCCCTGCTGGTAGCTGTACTCGCTGAAGATCGTCTGGTTGATGTCGAGCAGCGTGTCGAACAGCTCCATCTGATTGCGTCGCGCGAAGCTCATCCCGTACTCGGCGAGCTCGGAAAGCTCGGTCTCCGGCAGCTCGGGCGGCAGGACGAACGGTGCCAGCATCTGCCGCTCGCTGGGCATCCAGATCAGGGGCAACGTTCGAGCTCCAACGAACGGGCGGAGGGCCAGCGGATCGGTATCTTTGACCTCGACCTCGCTGACCGCATCGATACACAGCTCGCTCCACGGGCGATCGAGGGTGAGGGTGCGGGTGCGGTTGCCGAAGGCGTCGTCGAAGTCGTGAGATCGACCCTCGACCGAGACGAAAAGCCTATGTGACAGGAGCGCTTGATCGCGGTCGTGGGTCGGGCACAGGCGAAACCGATGGACGCTGCGCTCGACGTTGGTGCCGTGGCGGTAGACGGTCCGGTGTTGCACGCGAAAACGCCGCACCGGGGCAGGATCGGCGGCTTGGTCGACGCCGCGCGCGACGATGCGACGTTGCGTGACGCCGTTTCCGGAGGCCCCGTCGGGGTTCGCTCGGGCGATGATCGCTCCCTCCCGGACGACCACGAGCTGACCCGGCATCACCCGCTGCCACAGCCCGTCGTCCTGACCGTTGAGCTGGAGCGGCGCGCTGGCGATGAGCACGCCTTTGCGGGCCTTGATCCCGCGCTTGGTGAGATCGACCGTGGCGTCGCCGTCGCCGAATACCAGCTCCCGGTAGGGCGCTTGGATCTCGCGCATGTACGCGTCGTCCTGGCCGTGTTTGTCAGCGTAAACGAGCAGATCGCGCCCGTCGGACAGGACGCTGGTCAGGCTGCCGTGCTCGTTGACGAACTCGAACCAGCGCCGGAGCACTTGCGGATCGATGTCGGCGAGTGAGCGGTAGCGCCCCTCGAACACCCAGCTCATCAACTCGCAGAAGATTGCCTCGGTGTCGGTCGAGCCGACCGGCTCGAAGCGCGGCTCCACGCTGAGCTCGAGACGATGACGCAAGCTCCCCGAGTGCGCGAAGAGCCAATCGCGTCCGCCCCAGCTGCGCAGGAAAGGCTGCGTGTTGGCGTCGCTTATCGATCCCCAGCGCGCGGCGCGCACGTGGAGCATGAGGATCGACGCCTCCAGATGCTCCCAGGCCTTGACGATCTGGCTGCGGATGCTGCCCTCGGGCGGCGCTGGCTCTTTGAGGATCGATGCGCTGGGCTCACCGCCCGGGTAAAAGCCGATGCCCCATCCGTCGGGGATGCGCTGGCCCCCGGGGCGGAGACAATGCAGCTCGATGCAAGGGGCGAGCGACCCCTCGAACGACATGGCGAGCAGGTTGGGCATGACGGAGGTGGGCGCGCCTCAGCAAGTGGCGAGCCAGCCCCGCTACGCGGTCCGAAGACTCGGGGGCGTCGGCTCAGGACGACGGCTCAGGGGGACGACGATTGGGGGACGACGATTGGGACTGCGATTGGGATTGCGACGGCGTGTCGGCGACAGGCTCGGCGGAGGCCGCCGGTGGCGTCTGCGCTTCCTCACCGTACCCCAGCAGCTCGCGGCTGATCGCCTCGCACGCGTCGCTGGTCTCGTCGACCACCCGGGTCAGCACGTCGTGCACGTCGCCCGGCGCGAGAACCTCGAGCGATCTCACCCACGCATCGAGCGCGGTGAGCCGCGCCTCCGCGTCGTGCCCCGGCAGATCGGGCTGCGTGCGCGGCCGCAGCGAACGCAGTCGATCGAGGGCGGCGCTCACGCTGTAGCGCACACTCCGGGGAAAACGCGGGTCCAGGACGAGGAAGCGCGCGACCTTGTCGGCTTCGACGAAGCCGGCGTGAGCGCGCACGTAGCCTTCGTAGGCGCTCACCGCGTAGAGCAGCGAGCTCCAGACGCCGGTCTCGTGTGCCTGATGCTCGACCGGCATGTTCGAAAAGGCGTGGTGGTGCACGTCGAGGATGCGCGACGTCTGGCCCACCCGCTCCAGGAGCAGTCCCATCCACGCGAAATCCAGCGGCTCGTCGTGAAGCATCGTGCTGCGCATCAGCCCGAGCGACAGTTGCACGCCGTCGCGCACGCGACGGTAGAAGGCGTCGCGCGACTCCGCCCACTCCCGCTCCGCAGCCTCGCTGGCGAGCCACAGGTACAGCTCGTTCACTGACTCCCACACATCGCCGGAGAGGACCTCGCGCACGCTGCGCGCGTTCTCCCGCGCCGCCTGGATCGACCGCGCGATGCTGGTGCCATCCGGCTCGCCCCAGGTCATCGTGCGCTGCACCAGCTCGCCGTCGGCCTGCGCGGCTTGCCCGTGCCGTTCGATGAACGGGGCCTGCTCACCCGCCACGCCGAGCACGCTGGACCATGCCCGCTCGGGCGACAGCTCGCCGTCGAGCGCGAGGGCGCGCGTCGTGGCGAGCAGGCGCGCCGTGCTCTCGGCGCGCTCGAGGTAGCGCCCGAGCCAGAAGCATCCGTCTGCAACCCGCGAGATCATCGCTCCACCCAGGTGTCCTTGGAGCCGCCGCCTTGGCTCGAGTTCACGACGTAGCTTCCTTCGACCAGCGCGACGCGGGTCAGCCCGCCGGGCAGGACCCATGGCCCTTCGCGCCCGGTGAGCACGTAGGGCCGCAGATCGACCCGTCGCGGAGCGAGCCGCTGCGTCGCGGCGTCCCAGGTCGGGCAGGTCGACAGCTCGACCAGCGGCTGCGCCACGTACTTGCGCGGCTCGGCCTCGATGCGGCGGCGGAAGTCGTCGCGTTCGGCCGCCGTCGACTGCGGGCCTAGCAGCATGCCGTATCCGCCCGCTTCGTCGACTGCTTTGACCACCAACGATGCCAGGTTCTCGAGGACGTACTTGCGATCGGCGTCGCGAAGGCAGACGTAAGTGTCGACCTGGGGGAGGATGACCTCCTCGCCGAGGTAATAGCGGATGATCTCCGGCACGAAGGCGTAGATGGCCTTGTCGTCGGCGACGCCATTGCCGAGGGCGTTGGCCAGCGCCACGTTCCCTGCGGCATAGGCCCGGGCAAGCCCACGCACCCCGAGGAGGCTGTCGGGGTTGAAGGCTTCGGGATCGAGAAAATCATCGTCGATGCGCCGGTAGATCACATGCACGCGCCGCGGCCCGCGCGTCGTGCGCACGTAGGCGATGTCACCGTCGACGAAGAGATCGCCGGGGTGCGCCAGCTCGAGGCCCATCCGCAGCGCAAGGAAGCCGTGCTCGAAGTACGCCGAGTTGTATTGCCCGGGGGTCAACACGACCGCCGTCGTGTCCTCCGGCGCAACCGGCGAGACGCTGCGCAGCGTCTCGGCGAGCTTGGCCGGATAGTGATCGACCCGGCGGATCCGCGCCTCCTCGTAGAGTGCGGGCAGCGTGCGCTTGGTGAGGGCGCGGTTCACCAGGACGTAAGAGACGCCGCTCGGCGTGCGCAAGTTGTCTTCCAGTACGCGGAAGCAGCCGTCGCCGTCGCGCACCAGATCGATTCCTGCGATGTGGATGCGCACCCCGCCAGCCGGCCGGATGCCGCGCAGCTGGGGCATGAACTGCTTCGCCCCGAGGACCAGCTCGCGCGGCACCACACCGGAGTCGAGGATGCGCTGCTCGCCGTACACGTCGTCGAGGAAGGCCGACAGGCCGCGCAACCGCTGCTCGAGGCCTCGCTCGAGGTGGGCGAAGTCGGCCGCCGACACCAGGCGAGGGACCGGGCAGAACGGGAAGATCTTCTCGGTGCCGCGCGCGTCGGCGTACACGCCGAAGGTGACGCCCTGGCGCCGCAGCGCTTCGGAGGCCCGGGCGTGGGCCCGCTCGATCTCCGGTCCGCCGCAGCCCGCGATGAGATCGACGACCCGCTTGTGCTCGGGTCGCGGCCTGACGCCAGCGGGTGCGTCGGCAGGCGCATCGGCCGGTGAATCGCCGGCCCCGGAGGGCTCTGCAGCGCCGTTCGCCGAGGGCTCTGCGGCGCCGGCTGCGCCGCAGACCAGCTCGTCATAAGTCCCCGCGGGCGGGGTGTACCCCTCGAGTAGGCCCAGGCTCATTCCGTCAGGAAGCTATCCGACCCAGGTTTCCGCTGCGTATCCTCTGCCCACCGTGCGCCGGGTGATCGTCCTCCTCGGCTGCCTCTATTTCGCGCAG
>Ga0105046_10008432_pt1 | contig 16181 bp, 13 predicted proteins | sample MAT03_FD_78385 | JGI IMG/M metagenome (GOLD analysis project Ga0105046, IMG submission 78385) | Freshwater microbial communities from Lake Fryxell liftoff mats and glacier meltwater in Antarctica - MAT-03 (megahit assembly) | ecosystem: Environmental > Aquatic > Freshwater > Ice > Liftoff...
CGTTTACAATACCTATTTCCCGAACGGTCGATTTACGATGGAGGAAGATTTCGAATTGCCGGAAGAAATGGCCACTGCAATGGGTGTGCGGGGTTATACTATTGTAGCTGGCAAGTATGCAGGTTCGGCAAATACAGAAGGCTCTACTTTAACTGTAACATTTTGATTCATCAATTATGAGCTTGTCTCATAAGTAGGTTTAGAAAAGTTGAGGGGGTTTAGAAGAAAATTCTCATTTCATTGAAAATAAATGATCTTGGAATAATGCTCTAAACCCTCTAAACTTTTCTAAATGCTCTAAACCCAACTTATGCAACAGCCTCGTTTTAAACTTTATTCTTATGAAGATTTTTATCATTTCTTTAGCAGCTTGCGTCTGCTTTTCTTGTACTAAACTCGCCCTTATTTATGAAGGCGTTAAAAAGCCGGCATTGGAAACGCCTGACCGCCTGACGAAATTTTTGATCCGGCAACAAATTGATACGTCTGAAATGCTATGTTTTCAAGACACTCTGGCATTGTACCGATTTTATGGTCAGCACATTGGTATACCCGAAGCCCGTTTTTTTAACCGGCAAAAACAATTAGTGGATTACCGGGATAAACCCAGTGATTGTAATGGACATGTTGCCGTTTTTATGGAAAAAATGGATAGCATTAACTATTTGTCGCCCGATCCTGTTCTTATACTGGATAATTTTACCTCCAGCTTGGCATACGCAAAAGATATGAGACCCTTCCAACTTGAGTCAAAGGAATATGACCTCTATCTGGTCATGTATTGGGCCAAATTCATGGGGAAAGTAAACAAACACAAAGTATTCGAATGGGAAACACTGGCTGCAAAGGCAAAACAACAAGGCCTGAAAATAAGGGTGCTGAAAATCAATGTCGATTTTCATCAATTGTGGGGCATTACCGAAGACCAAATGCCGGATTTTGAGTTCAGATAAACCATCTCTGGCCCACATCTACGCCTTTAATCGCTCATCCTTTATCATCCCAACCGATGAAAACCCGTCCGCTCTTCCGCCACACGAGGCTGCTGATCGCCTGGCTTTTGCTATGCCCCTTCCTGGCTTTAGCGGAAGAAAGCAGGCATGTCGATACAACGGCCAACTGGCTGGAGCCGTGGTTATTCGACGCAACATCGGATTTTCAGCAATTGGAACGGTGGTATACCGGCCTCACAACGCCTATTCGTTCCAGGCTGACAGACGTGAAACAGGCAATGCGCCAACCTGCGGCCGGTAAAGCGGAGACAGGCTTTCTCCTCCTTCGGGAACGTCTGCAGTTGGAAGATACCCTCGAACTTCTCGAAGCGGAACATGAATTAAAACGAACCAAGCTCCGCTATCGAAAAGGCATCGAAATCCTCAAAATGTTGTATGAAAAGATCCTGAGCATGGAGCATCATTTCAGCGGTTTGCAAGCCCAGCAGGACATTCTAAATATTTCTAATCCACATAATTATCCCGAATTCAAGGAGACAAGCGCGCTGCTGGATGCAAAAATGAATAAGCGCTACGGGCTTTCGCTCGGCGCGGCGTTTCAACAGAACCCGTATTTGGCCGCTGCATTTTCACTGATCGGATTGGTCATCAGCGGCGGCGATGCCAAAATTAAAAAGGCCGATCTCGGTCGCATCACCTGCATCCTGGATTTCACCGTACGCATCCACAACGACCTGAATATCATCTATTTCGAGACGGGCTATTTGCTGGAAGCCAACCTTACCCTCAAACGGGACTGCGAATTGCTCTTTGCAGAATGTGCCCGGCAGGTTGGATATACCATACCCCTCGACGTTTGCCGGAACACCGACGATTGGGAGCGGCTCTATACCCAGCTCGATGCATTGGTTGCCCGTTCAATGGAAGAAAATGCAAGCTCGAATACACTGCCGGACACCAAACTGGCCCTTCAAATTGAAACGAACCTCCGGTTTTCAATCGACCGACTGCTGTATTTTATCAATCGCTACGGGGATGTCGTAAACCAGGGAAATGAATACTACAAAAAGTTTTCCAATATCATCCGGCCTTATGAAACCGAAGAAACCTGTTCAGCGGTATTACCGGGGCAATTCCGGCAATTGAAAACAAACATCGAGGGCACTATTGAAAAATTTAATACTGCTTACCGGATGCCGGAAGTGCAAGGTTCGAAGCTGAAGGATATGCTATACGGCAGCAGTGAATAATATACGGAAGACAATCGCCAAACAGGCGTTTTTTATAGGGAGGGAAATCTGTTTCAGTAAACAGCATTTTCGGTACGCATCTCAGCGTACTGGGCGGGCGGCTTCGTTTGGGGCGAGCCGCTCTGCCTTTTTTATAGCGTAAATCATCGCAAATCAATTTACTTTGCCTCATGAATCAGGCGAACGCTATTTTGTACTTGCAACAAGATCCGGCTATCGGAGGTTTGATAACATCCATAGAAGTTCCAGACTTTACGCCATCGGGAAAAATATACTATGATTTGTTGGATTCTATTGTCTCCCAACAACTTAGCGTAAAAGTTGCGACTGTCATTTTTAAGCGTTTTCTGGCTTTATTCCCTGACCAATATCCTCATCCGGAGCAGCTTATCGGTTTTGAACCGGAGCTGCTGCGCAGTGTTGGGTTGTCTAATCAGAAAGCCGGATACCTGCGCAATGTGGCGGCGTTTTCCCAGCAAAACGATCTGGAAAACCATCATTGGCATAGCATGAGCGACGAAGAAATTATTGAATTTTTATCCCAGATCAAGGGTGTGGGCAAATGGACGGTGCAAATGTTGCTGATGTTCACCCTTGGACGACTCGACGTGATGCCCATCGATGATCTGGGCATTCAGCAGGCGATGCAACGCCTTTACGGCCTGGAAACAAGCGGGAAAGAATTGAAAAAACAAATGCTGGAAATCTCAGAAACCTGGCGGCCATATCGCACGGTAGCCTGCCGGTATTTGTGGAGGTTTAAGGATGGGAAAAAGGTTTAGAGGGTTTAGAAAGGTTTAGAAAGGTCTAAACCTTTCTAAACCACTAAAACTACCAGCTCCACAAATCGTGCTCTCGGTTAAAAAGTTCGTCTTCAATGCGTTCGGCCTGCAACACGAGATCGCGGCCGGATAACATATGTTCCAGCCTGAGATCGAGCACATTGTTTTCCTTCATGACTATTGAGGCGAAATGACGCATTTCGAGCCAGTCCTCCCAGCTTAGGGTTGTAGCATAGTTTCCGCCGGGTGTGACGACCTTGTGTTTCGCCAGTAATTCGCGGGCGCCGGGGTAATACACCCAGAACATCGGCTGCTCCATGCGGAAATCGCCGTTCTCGTCGAGGATGTCGATGAGTGGCGCGATCCCGAGGATACGGACGCGCAGGGAACCGGTCAGCGCATCGAAAAACCAGGATTCCTTGATCCGGAAGCGTTTCACGTTTTCCCAGTCCACTTCGTTTCGTACGATTTTGATCTCCTCCTCCCCGGTCACCACATCGTACCTGACAATCGTGTCGATTTTATACAATTGGGCGCTGACTTCATCAGGCCGGAGGCGTTTGGTAAAGCGGTCGTCTTCGGTGCTATACACGGGTAGATCGCCGGCTAAGGCAGCAGTCGATAAAATAGTGAACAGCGGCGATTCAGGCGCAATAAATGGGTGGTTCATTTTTTCCCGCACGTCGATGATGCGCCACAGGCGTTTTTCCCACAAAATATCGGCTTCCCGGATGGGTTGGTAGGCCAAGACTGTTCGTTCTCCCACCACATTGCGGGTGGTGATGTCGTCCAAAGGAGGCGCCAAAGTGGATGCGGGTTCGGGATCTTGCGCAAAGGCAAGGCTGGCGGCGAACAAAGCGCCGCCCAGGCAGGTCCAATACCGGACTGCCCGAATAGACAGAAAACTTGTCATGTCGGAATGTTTAGTAATTCAGAAAATGGATGAGGAAAATACAGCGCTGTGTTCTTAACCGGAATCGGGAACGAATGCGTTATTGCCGGTTTAGAGCGTTTAGTCCCCCCTACGCGCTGTGCGCTTCGGCGGATGAAGAAGTTTAGGTGATTTAAAATACCCAATTGCGAAGGTATTCAAGACCTTAATTTCACTTTGTGCTGACTAAATCGAAATAACAAAAGCAAAACGAGGCGTTTTGCCGACTATTTCGATTGTTAAAAATTTTAACATATAAAACGCGCAAAGTCTTGTAGCGAATCGAAACGATCATTAACCGGCATCTTCACCATGCGGTCCGCTTCTTCCGTTTTACCGGTGATCAGGACGGTCCGCATACCGAGCGCGAGACCGAATTCAAGGTCGGCTATGGAATCGCCAACCATCCACGCGTCGGTTAAATCGATCTCTGGAAAATCCGCCAAAGCCTGCCAGGCCATACCTGTGGCCGGTTTGCGGCAGGGGCAGCCCTGATCGGGGCGGTGCGGACAAAAATACACCCCATCGATGCGGCCGCCGCTGGCTCGGGCCAGGGCCAGCATCTTTTCGTGAACGGCTTCCAGGTCTTCCACCGTCATCAATCCTTTACCGATTCCAGCCTGATTAGTGACCACGATAATGGGATTAAAATAACCCGCAAGCTGTCGCATCGCTTCTTCGAAACCGGCGGTAGGTTTGAACTGGTCCGGGTGTTTAACGTAATCGCCCGGGATTCGGGTATTGATTACGCCGTCGCGGTCAAGGAATAGGGTAGGCATAGCGAAAGATCGTCGTTTAAGGCGAAAAATACAGCGAATGTTTATAGTCGACGCAAAGTGGTTTTGAAGGAAACGGAATTGCAAGATATTCACAATCAATATTCTAAACCCTCTAAACCCTCTAAACCCTTCTAAACCACGCTAAACAGACTATAAAGTACCGGCAACGAGATGCGCAACCGGGAAAACAATTTGTTTTTTATTGCCTGGAAACGCTTATATTCGCCCCTTCAGGCTTCGCAAACCAAACGTACAATAATACAGGTCTATGTTGCGCAATCGCCAGGCCGCAGTCGGCTTTATCTTTATCACCCTGTTGATCGACGTTATCGGATTCGGCATTATCATTCCGGTAATGCCGAAGCTCATAACGCATCTGACCGGCGCCGACCTTAGCCACGCTTCGCAGATCGGCGGCTGGCTGATGTTTTCTTATGCCTTCATGCAGTTTCTCTGTGCGCCTATCCTTGGCGGACTGAGCGATCAGTACGGCCGGCGGCGGGTATTGCTGCTGTCTTTGTTCGGGTTCGGCGTCGATTATATTTTTCAGGCATACGCGCCAAGCATCGGCTGGCTTTTCCTGGGGCGCATTTTAGCCGGGGGGCTGGGCAGTAGTTTCACGACCGGCGCGGCGTACATTTCCGACGTAAGCACCCCGGAGAAACGGGCGCAAAATTTCGGGCTGATCGGCGCGGCATTCGGGTTGGGTTTCATCATCGGCCCGGCCATCGGCGGGTTTTTGGGGCAATATGGTCCCCGTGCGCCATTCCTGGCCGCTGCGGCCTTAGCCTTGCTCAACTGGCTCTACGGCCTGTTCATCCTGCCTGAATCGCTCGCCCCCGAAAACCGGCGCACCTTCAGCTGGAAACGCGCCAATCCGGTCGGCGCCCTCACCCATCTGCGTAAATATCCGGTTATCAGTGGTTTGCTGCTGTCGCTGGTGCTGCTTTACATCGCCTCGCAGGCCGTGCAAGGTACCTGGTCTTTTTATACCATGGAAAAATTCAAATGGGATGAACGAATGGTTGGTATTTCGCTAAGCGTGGTGGGCCTCTTTACAGCCATAGTTCAGGCCGGACTGATCCGGATCATCATCCCGAAAATAGGAAAGGAGCGTGGCGTATATATCGGACTTGGGTTGTATTGTCTCGGTTTTTTGTTGTTTGCTTTCGCTACCCAGGGCTGGATGATGTTTGCTTTTCTGGTGCCTTATTGTTTGGGCGGCATTGCCGGTCCATCGTTGCAGGGCATCATTTCCACACAGGTGCCGCCCAATGAGCAAGGCGAACTTCAAGGCGGCCTCACCAGCCTGATGAGCATGACCGCCATCGTCGGCCCACTGCTGATGAGTAATATTTTTGCGTATTTCACGTCGGTATCGGCGCCGGTTTATTTCCCGGGCGCAGCTATGCTGACGGGCGCGGTTTTTTCGCTGGTCAGTACTTTGCTGGCGTACCGGACGCTGCGGGTTAGGCATCCTTAATATTCACCCGCAAAACCCCTTCCGGATCGCTTCACGAACCAGCGACGCTACATTTTGAACGTGAAATTTTTTGCGGAGGATACGCAGATATCGTTCCACATTCGGCTGGGTTATAGCCAAGCGGCTCGATATCTCCCCGGCGTTAAGGCCCTCGACAGTCAGGCAAAGCACTTCCCGTTCGGTGTCGGTCAGGATGATTTCATCGGAGGGTGGGGGCGGTACGTATTTTTTGCGTACATGAATGACGATCTCACCTTTCATGACCCGCAGAATGCCTTTCAGGTACTCTTTTTTGCCCATGTCTTTGGAAATATAACCGTTGACGCCGATTTTCAAGGCTTCGGCAATGGTGGCGGGGTCGTTTATCTGGGTCATCATGATGATCTTTATCTCGGGGTAGTCCTTCTTGATTTGAGCTGCGGCCTGTAAACCCAGTTTATCGCTCAGGTTTGCTACACCATCCGATTCGCGCGGCAGGTTGATGTCGAGCAATAAAACATCTATTTATAAAGATCGTGGCGCCTACGCCTTTGCCGGTGTCAAAATTAATATTTCCGCGCAATTTTTCGACCCGTTTCTGAATGTTACCGATGCCGTGATTGCCGGGAATCTTGTCAGGATCAAAGCCGATGCCATTGTCCGGGATGATCATACTCAATACGTCGTCAAGCCGGGTCAATTGTACTTCTATGGCGGTCGCATTGGAGTGTTTAAAGGCATTGACGATCAATTCCCGCGCGATGACCAGACATTCAAGCCCGAAATTGCCATTGGGAGCACCGTCCAGATCGAATGCCGAAAAGTAGACTTTAGGCAGGCCGTTGCAAAATTGCCGCAATTCATCCACCCAGGAGACAGGGCCTTGCTCGGTGCTGTAAATGACGCGGCGCAGCGATTCGTAGGCGTTTTTTTGCAGGGCCAGGTTTTCACGGAGCGCCGGGACCGTGGGGTTGTCGGGGCTTAGGTCGTCAATCAGTGCTTCCAGCGACCAGCGGGCTGCGGCTAAGAGCGCAGCGGCATCATCGTGCAGTTCCTGTCCCATTTTTTCACGGGCATTGATTTCTGCCTCCTGAATTACTTTTAATTCACTCTGACTGACGATTTTATCCAATTCTTGTTGATGGTTGATGGCTTTTTGCGCCATCAGGTGCCATTGTGCGCGCATCTTTTGGAGACCGAGCAAGACGATGACAGCAATTATTACCAGCAGGGCCCCCAGGATGATCCATAAATAAAGCCTGGATCGTTCATTTTTCGCTGCTTGGGCCCGGTCTGTCCAATGGCTTTTTTTATTGACCACGAAAAAATCATAGATTTTATCAGATGAAATTGTACTTGTATCGAATCCTAAAAAATCTCTGTTGTTTAAAAAATACTGCATTAGGAAAGCAGAATCGCGCTGCTTGCCCATAAAATATTGATGGGATAATTGAAGTAGCCGCTCGTCTTTTCGCCCGCTTTCATCGTATAACATAAAATTTTATGAATGTTATAAACATATAGCCAAGGAAAGATGCCAACTATAACAGCCAAAAAAATGACTGATAATATTTGTTGTGCCGATCCGTTTCCCCAAAAAATGGGAAGTATTCCGATGTCGTAAAAATCAAAAAGAACGTTGCAAAAGAAACCAATCGCGAAAGTATAGAGGGCAATGCTTAATAATCCTAAGTTAGAGGTAGTATAGTCGGTTTAGAGTGGTTTAGAAGGGTTTGGAGGGTTTAGAATATTGATTGTGAATATCTTGCAATTCCGTTTCCTTCAAAACCACTTTGCGTCGACTATAACGAATCCTTTTGGCAAGCGTTAAAGGTCAAGAGGGTTAAAACTACCAGAAAAAATATAGCGTGTACTCATTGGAGAGAAATTTTAATGGTTTAGTATTTTAATTTATCAGTACAAATTTCGGGAAGTCCCGTATCGGTGGCGGCTCAATTATTGGCGGGAAAAGTATGTTTTCATACTCTTGGCAATTTACGCACTAATTAGGATGGGAAATTCCCATAAACAGGATATTATCTATCAAAAGATATTTTATTAGGAATTGTGGCTGCCATTCAACAACACGATATAAAGCCCGAAGAAAAGGCCGCAGAACAAAATCGGCAAAGCCGGCAACCAGGCAAGGGTGGCGCCGAGCGCTCAAAAATCCACCCCCAAAGCGATATGCATCACAGGTTTCTGCACCATGCGCGTCTCGATCCCCCAGGCGTAATCCGCCCGGAGGTACATCCCGAAAATCAGCGCGCGGGCGCCGAAGCCGTAACCGGCTACCAGTGGGTCGCGGAAATAATTCACTTTCACCGTCACTACAGGCGGCTGTTTATCGGGGCCTTCTGTAAGGTACACGATGTTGATCGGGTTGTCGCCGCCGTAGGGATTGCGACCCTGCCAGGAGGAGCCGGCATCGAAAAAGCCGATCAGCTGGAAGTTGCGCCAGAAATTGCCCATGACGGGTTTTTTCGAAAAATATTTAAAGATGGGCACTCGTAACTCCGTGTTTATCAAGGCATAAGAATTGCCATTCCGGATGTTCTGGTAAAAGCCGCGCAGGTTGGTGGCCGGGGTTTGATAGGCAAAATTGTCGTCTTGCGGCAACGGGATATTGTTGTTGAATTTTGGGAACAGCCAGTTGTCCACACCGCCCAGCACGTACAGGTTGCGTTCGGAGCCAAAGGTGGTTCCGCCGGCTAAGCGGACTGCGAGGATGGAACGGCGGTCGAGCATTTGATAATGCCGCGCATCGATCCCGATAACGGTCATAAATCCGCTGTTCAGTTTTAAGTTCCAGTTTGGTTGCGTGTTGAATTCAAAACGTTTCACGGCCTCCACAAAGACTTTCGCGCGGCTGCCCGTACGCAGGTTCATATCCACCACAACACTATTGTCGTATACCGCACTCAGGCGCAGCGCAGCGCGTTGTTCCGCCTTGTCGGGCGCATCCAGTGTCGGCTGGTTGGTGGTGAGTTCCAGGCCTTTATCCTGCCGAAGCGAACCGGATGCGCGTAGGCTGAAAAACGGATCGAGCGGGTAGCGCACTTCATATTGCGCCAGTACCGTGTTGGTGCGCAGCTGGTATGTATACGGAACCGGACCGTTCAAGGTCGGATCTACGGTGTTTACGGTTGTTTTCCGGTAAAGGGTAGCCCGCCGGTCTAAGCGGCGTTTTTTATTGTCGAACCACAGGTAGTATTCTGCCCCGTCAAATGTTGTAGGCAAACGGAAACCTGCTTCCACAACGTAATCTTCCAGTAAATCTTTGAAATTAGCCCGCAACAAAACACCCGGTGGAGGTGTCCGGAAATCATCGGCCAAACCCGTGTACCGGTCTAATCCCTCGAACAACAGGTTGTTGTCCATGCTGGTGGAAATATAATCCGTACGGAACTTGAGGCGGTAAGGAATAATACGCGACGGATTGAAGCGGATAATTGAATTCTGTTTGCCAAATTCCACCAGCGGTTTAGAGGAAACAGGCCGGAGCGGCCGGCGGGGCGCCAGCAACATCGAGTCGGCACTTAAGGGCGTCTGGTCATCGTCGGGTTCGCTTTGGCGCGGCGCTTCGGGCTTTACGATAACCGGGGCCGCCGGCGGTGGTGCGCTGAGGTAATCCGGCACCTGGAAATACCACCCGGGATTGATAACGGGTGTCGAATCGGGAAGCGTAATCGCTTCGTCGCCCATGGCCGGTTCTTTTGGGGAAGGCGCATTGGTTTCCGGCTTGGGTTGGGGGGGTACCGGTAGTCCGGCGCTGCGCAGGTTGAGTTCGCGGTAACGGGTAATGCTGGGGGACACCGGAGCCTTAGGATCGCTCTGGCGCACTAACAATTGCATTTTACGCTCCCGTTGTACCGCTTCTACGAGGCGCCCGGCCCGCAGCGATGCATGTTGTTCCAGAATATTGCGGTCGTAATTGGTTTGGTTCCAGGTTTTTGCCCGTTTTTTATACACCGGAAAATACCGGATGCTGTCGATTTGGGCGGTATCCAGGTTTTTCAGCACGGTGTCGGCCGGCGCAAGGAAAACCAGGGCGCGTTCAAGCAGCCATTCGCCTGGGTTTTTCGTATCGAGCGCCTTTACTTCGGCGCCGTCTTTCAGGTAAAAAATAGCTTGGTTGTAAGCCAGATATGGCTCCAGATAGCCGCTGCGGCGGTTCAGAATGCCGCTTTCATCGCTCAGGAAGGCATAATGCGCGCTGTCAATTCCTACCGGCTGGCGTTCGTCAAACCAAGGCGTCTCGGTGATCCGTACCAACTCGGCACTCCGGCTTTCCAGGTCAAAATAAAAAATATCGAAGCGCTGGAGCGGGAGGATAGTGTCAAGTTTTTGGAAGGACAAGGTATCGGTGGGGCGGTTACTGCAAAAAAGAACGCCCTTGCGCCCGTCGATCGTGGCGACCGAAGCATCGAGATCGTCCCAAATGTCCTGGGTAATCCGTTCCGTTTGGCGGTTTACGGTGCGGTAAATAAACAGGTCTGAGAATCCCTTCACCGCAGCCGAAAAAACGATGTCGGTGGTATTGATATAATCCATGCTGTAGACCCGTTGAAATTCAGGCGACAGGTCACTCATCTCTTTTTTGCCCGTTTGAAGGTCGAGCACGGCCAAGCGGGCAACGTCTCGGCGCTCATACAGGACGGCGAGGCGTTTGTTGTCGGGAAGCCAGGCAAGGATGGGGTAATTGTCGTCAGTGGTTTGCATGGCATTGCGCGCGCCCCCCCGGAGTACACGTTTGCGCTTACCGGTTTTCAGGTCCTGCACAAATACCCGCCAACGCCCGATATCGTTGCTTACCCAGGCCACCCGTTTCCCGTCAGGACTGATTTTCACTGCGTACAGCGGCAGATTTTTTTTATTTTTAAAAACCACACGGCCTTTCTGATCCGGCGCTTTGGACCGGAACACCTCCTCCTCATAACGGCGTTCGAAGTAATCAAGCAGCGCATCTGTTGTGCGTCGGTAGCCACCGCCCAGCACATACAGGAAGCCGGCGTCGATGCTGCGGTTGATGCGCGTGAGGTAGAGCAGGTTGCTGATGGTGCCCCGACCGAAATGAAGGCCGATGTAATACCAAAAAGCATGCCCGGCTAAGCGCGGATGATCTTTGGCGAGTTTATCAAAACTGGCGTACCGTTTACTCAGCAGCAGGTCGCGGAGTTGGTTGTCGAGCGTTGTATTCCATTCTTCGCCGGCATAAGCGGACAGGCCCTCGGTGTACCAGCCGGGCAGGTTTAGCAGCACCGCATTTTGCACGATTTCCTGTAAATTCGAACCAAAAAGCATGGAGTTGATCAGTACGCTGGCCACACCCTCCCGGATTTGTGCCTGTAGGTGCCGGTGGTTGCCGTCGAAATAAACGAATACCTTATTGCCAACTACTTTCGTTTCGCCGGCCCGGAGCTGAAACAGGTCGTCCTCCCCGATATTGCTCTGTTTTAAATCGGTCAGGTCACTGAAAACCAGCATTTCAATGCGTTCGGTCATCTGATGTTCCAGCAATTGCTGCACCTTTGAAAAATCCATTTCCGCTGTTTGCAAGGCAGCCTGCGCTACGTTGCGGGCATCGCCGTACCAATAAGTAGTGAAATTTTCGGTTTCGTACAACATCCACTCGTCGAACTGGTGGTGGTACTGCACCCTGTTTTTGCCAAAAGAGGTCTGGGAAGTGCTTTGTGTCCAGCCTGGCAGGGGCATCAATCCAGTCAATAACAACAATCCGGAAATGGGCAGGAAGAAACGAGCGCTCATGTGCTGGGTATATTTTGTGTAAATATCGGGCAATTTGAGTAAAATAAATGTACCACATGAGCAAACGCCTGACCTGAGGTCTCAGTTTTTGCGGGCTTCTGTAATTTTCTCCCAAGCCTCATTGATCTGCTGGAATTTCTCTTTCCCGTGGCGCTGGGCTTCGGGCGAGGCGCCTTTACCTGCTAATTTATCCGGATGCCATTGCATGGCTAAAGTGCGGAATTTTTGTTTAATGCTGCTCAGCGGCTCCTGCGGCTGTGCGCCGAGCAAGGCATAATAAGGATCCAGCGGCGTCCAGCGTTGCTGTTTAGGCGGCGGGGTATGGAAATAGCGGCTTTTGATGCGGTCGTATTGGAGGCGGCCGATATGAAAAATGCCGGCTGCACGGAGCAATAATTCTTCTTCCCGGGGATGAATGCTGCCGTCGGAGGCCGCCGTAGCGAACAAAAGATCCATCATGTTGAGCACATGGTGGCGTTCCCGGCCGAAATCGGTATAAAAAGCGCGGGCAAATTGCTCGAAAGGATCGGTGGAGTCTTTCGCCTGCTTCCACACCCGGATGGCCTGCTGCCGGCCGCGGTCCGACATCCGGAAGTGCTGGCGCATGATCTGTTCCATGTGAGATACTTCGGCGTTGTTCACCGCCCCGTCCGACTTGGCCATTTTGGCGCATAAACGGAATACATGAAAAATAAAAGCGCCCTGCCTACGCTGATAGGCCTTGTACTCGCCGTCGGAAGCAGCCGTTTCCTTCGGTTTGTCGAAATAGAAATGACCTATAATGGAACCCAGAATAAAACCCAGCAGCCCGCCGAAGGGTAATCCCAACAGATCGCCGATAAAAAGTCCGGCTAAGCCACAGAGCAATTTGCCTTTGAGTTCCACTAAAATGGGTGATTGTGAAATCGGAATTTTGTGCGGTCTTGGGGCTAAACAAAATAGGGGGCAGAGGGTTGCTTTCCGCCTTGCAAAATTACGAATTTCAATGGAAAGGGATCAATCCGGATGTGACGCCGATTTTAATACTGTTGCAGTGATCTTATTTTAAATCGTAACATCAACAAAATCAAATATTTCAACGTCAAAAAGCCCCAAGTCCGTCATTTTTAAAGCCGGAATAACCGGCAGGGCCAGGAACGAAAGCGTCATAAACGGCGCGCGGAGCGGACAACCCAGCGTTTCTTTGGTCCAGGCATCCAGCCGGGCATACGACTCCGCAAGCGTGTGCCCATCCTCCTGGCTCATCAGCCCGGCAATGGGCAATGGAAGCACCCGCGTGTCGCCTGCGCCGTCGGTCGCACTGATCCCGCCCTTCGCGCTGATAACGGCATTGACGGCCTCGCAAAGCGACGTATCATCCGTTCCGACCGCCACAATGTTGTGTGAATCATGCGCCACACTGGAGGCCAGCGCGCCATGTTGGATACCGAAACCCCGGACAAAACCCACTGCCACCGGCGCTGCCGGGGTGTAGCGGTTCACGACGGCGATTTTCAAAATGTCGTGGGCAGGATAAGGGAGCAGTAATCCGTCCTGAACGTGTACTACGCCTTCCTCTTTAGCCGTCACGATCTCGCCGTCCAATACGCGGATGACGCGAATGAGGGCAGTTTTACCCGCTGAAGATTTATCGTAGGCAAGGTGGAAATCGGTGGGGATTTTTGGAAGGGCCTTAAATTGGTTGGGCGCTGTGGCGCTCAGCCGGGGCAGGAGGCATTGACCGTCGGCGGCCACGCATTGGCCGTCAAGCCAGGTTTCGAGGACCCGGAAAGTACGGAGATCGGCCACGCGGACAAAATCAGCCGGGTCGCCGCTGCGGAGCATACCGACGGGCAGGCGATAATGTTCCACCGGATGTACGCAGGCCGCGCGCAGGGTATCGAACAAATCACAGCCTTTGGCGATGGCCCGCGCGGCCAGGGTATTGATATGGCCCTTGATCAGGTCGTCGGGATGTTTATCGTCGCTGCAAAACATGATCTGGGTGGGAAATTCGAGCAAAAGTGGCCACAATGCCTCGAAATTGCGGGCTGCGCTGCCTTCGCGGATCAGGATTTTGACGCCGAGACGTGCTTTATCCAGTCCTTCTTCGTAGGTAAAGCACTCGTGATCCGTACTGATTCCGGCTTCGAAATAACGCCGGGCCTCGTCTCCGCGCAAGCCGGGCGCGTGGCCGTCTACTGGTTTGCCCAGGCGTTTGGCCGCCGCTATTTTGGCCAAAACCTCCGCATCGCCATGCAGCACGCCTGGAAAGTTCATCATTTCGGAAAGGTAGCCGATAGCCGGGTTTTGCAGCAGTTGTTCTACAGCGGCCGCATCCAGCTCGGCTCCTGCCGTCTCGAAGGAGGTGGCCGGCACGCAGGATGGCGCGCCGAAACAAAACTTCAGCGGTACCCGCCGGGCATCTTCCAGCATATAGGACACGCCCTCCACGCCAAGTACGTTGGCAATTTCATGCGGATCGGATACCGTAGCCACGGTGCCGTGGACCACTGCCATGCGGGCAAACTCCGAGGGCGGCAACATACTGCTTTCGATGTGTACGTGCGCATCGACGAAGCCCGGCAACAAAAAACCGCTGCCAGCGGGTAAAACGTCCGTTTCCCGGATGGTCTTGATGAATCCGTTTTCGATCGTAATGTCCGCCGGATAAATGCGACGCCGGTGCAAATCAACCAATTGCCCTTGAATATTCATTTCTACCAACATTGCGCCGCTTGCGGCTTTTTAGATTGTTACCGATTTAATACCTTGCTTCCAGTTTAAAAGACTTATAAACGCTCACCTGGCGCAACGCCTCTAAACATTCTAAACCTTCTAACCCGCTAAAACCGCTTTAACCTTACCGCAAATATCCATTTTTTATGCAAACACCGCTTCTTTTGCTGCACGGCGCCTTGGGCAGTAAAGCCCAAATGGCAGCCATCGAAAAACATTTGCCCGCCGATATTCCGGTATATGCCCTGAATTTCCCGGGCCATGGCGGGCTGTCGACGCACATTTCGTTCTCTATGCCGCTCTTCGCCAAAGCCGTGCTGGAATTTTTAGACATAGAACACATCCCACAGGCAGATATGTTCGGCTACAGCATGGGCGGTTACGCGGCCTTGTACCTCGCCTGGAAACACCCCGAACGCGTTCGGCGGATCACAACCCTGGGCACTAAATTCGACTGGACGCCCGAGACAGCCGCGCGGGAATCGGCCATGCTCGATCCGGAGAAAATAGAAGCCAAGGTGCCGCAATTTGCCCAGGCACTGGCGCAGCGCCACGCTCCGGCCGACTGGAAAGCCGTACTGCGCCAAACCGCAGATCTCCTGCATGGATTGGGTAATAGCCAGGGCTTGCCGCCGGAGGCTTTTGCCAACATAAGATGCCCGGTGATGATCCTGTTGGGCGAATTCGACAATATGGTCACCCTGGCCGAATCGCAGCAGGCAGCGGCAGCGCTGCCGCAGGGACGTTTCGAAATATTGCCGGGCGCCAAACACGCGATCGAACAGGTGGATCAGGCCTTGTTGGCCATGCGACTAAACGCGTATTTTTACCCTGAAAAATGAGATCGTTCCCAAATCGCGGTTTATCTTGCTGCTGGAATTGAAAAAACACCCCAAGTCTGTAACCTTTGAAAAAAACGCCGTGTCCAGTAATGCAAACCCCCTGAACCTTCTAAACCCTCTAAACCCCTCTAAACCATAAAAAAATACTTATGGAAAATAACTTTCTATTGACGGACGAGATGCTGTGGGATTACGCCGACGGCTTTTTGAACCCCGCAGAAAAGATACAGGTAGATGCCTATTTGCTTCGGCACCCGGAATGGCAGGCGCATTTGGACGCCATTTTACAGGAGAAAAAGGCATTTGCCGACCTGATCTTGGAAAAACCCGACGCCGGTTTTTCCAATCGGGTGATGACCGCGTGGGCAGTCGAACACGTGCAGGCGAAAGCCACGAAGCCCGGCGCCGACTGGATTATCCGGATGATCGCCATCATATTCGGCTTTTTTGTACTTACCCCGATCCTTATGATCATTTTTAGCGCGGCGCAAATAACGCCTGCCGAATTAATTCCCATTGAGATGCGGACCCTGCCGGAAGTGGATTGGCTAAACTTATTGAGCCATCCCGCATTGGGAACGGTGTCAAAATAACTTCCCAATTTGATGCCATTCTTTTGCCGTCATCCGTCCCATCTTTTTCGTTAAATAGCGCGGCTATTCGCCTCAAAAGATAGTTGGCTGACGCCAAAATAA
>Ga0105046_10008437_pt1 | contig 16175 bp, 7 predicted proteins | sample MAT03_FD_78385 | JGI IMG/M metagenome (GOLD analysis project Ga0105046, IMG submission 78385) | Freshwater microbial communities from Lake Fryxell liftoff mats and glacier meltwater in Antarctica - MAT-03 (megahit assembly) | ecosystem: Environmental > Aquatic > Freshwater > Ice > Liftoff...
GGGGCCGCGGGTCGCAAGGAGGTCAATGCTGGCGTTAAGCCCGTCGCGCCGGTGGTTGAGACTGGCTGCGTGCCGCGGGTTGCTCGCCTGATGGCCCTGGCGATCCGGTTTGAGGAGTTGGTTCGGATGGACGAGGTCGCATCCCACGCCGACCTCGCCCGGATGGGACAGGTCACGCGTGCTCGGATCAGCCAGATCATGGACCTGCTCTGCCTGGCTCCGGGCATCCAGGAGGAGTTGCTGTTCCTGCCCCGCGTCGAGCGTCAGCGTGACGCAGTAAGCGAGCACGAGATGCGCACAGTGTGCGCCGTCTCGGATTGGCGCGAGCAGCGGCGGCGATGGCGGGCGCTGCACGTAGCCTACAGAACTGACAATGGCCCGGCTGACCTCGTGAACGTGGGATGCGAAGTCTGCCCGCAGCGCAGTTCATCTTCGAGGGAACCTACGACGCGCTTCAGAGGGATCGAGTGATGTGCCAGCAGAATGTGTTCGACGCCAGCCTCTTCGGTTTGCTCCTGCCTTCCGAAGCCTGGGATCGCGTACCGATGGAACGTGTGAAGGAACTCATGTCTGCAGCACCGTCGCTTCGGCCGCCCCGGCGCAAGCAGCCGCTTCCGATGCTAAGCAGCGATTGGCCCCAGACCAGATGGGTCAGTCGAGATCGGCGCCAGCGACATGGACCAAGTTCGCGCCCGCGCCCTCGGCGAGGTACGTGTTCAAGGCGAAGGCGACGGGCGACATCCGATGGAGCTCCGGCGGCACATTCACTTTTAGTCGCACTCGCCAGTGGGGGGCAGCACCGATTGAGGCACACCGGGCGTCGATCTGGCGAATGAGCTTCGCAAAGCCATCGGCAGACGACGAGCCGGTACGCAGCGGAGCAACCACGGGGTCCGAAGGGTCAACGGCCATGAGCGCGAGCAGCAGCTCGCAGGCATCCCTGAACGGAGTTCCGTACTGTCGTGAGATAGTTTGGCGCTGCTCATCGGACACAACCTCGACCGGAATACGGCCAAGGAGGCCGTTCAGCGAACGACGACAGTGCGCGATAACGAGCGCGGCGCCTCCCGGAGCAGCGGCAAGAGCGAGGATGAAAGTGGGATGCCTCCACGCAGCGTTGCCGAGCGCCCTCATCGTGAGGCCGGCCAACTGCGGGTCGAATGTGTCGCTCTGACCATGGCGCCGGAGGCGGTCGAGCAATCGGTGGAGAAGAGCGGCACGCTCGCCGGCTCCATCTCCAACGAGGTTGGCGAGCATGCCCGCCGTCTTTCTAAAGAGTGGCATCGAAGCCCTGCCATCTACCTGCACCCGCAAATCGCCCGCGAGGTCATCGAGCTTAAGGAGCCGGCCAACGACTTCCGGGGGCGCATCTTCGTGAAGCAGCGACAGGACTTCGAGCGCGCGCGGCATGTCGTGTGCGTTCATCTCTGGCGGAAGCGCATCCAGCAACTTCTTGCGGAAGGTAGCGAAGGTGTGCTGCACGGCCGCTGGCGCAGTGGCGAGGCTTCGCCCATGCGACCAGCACGCGCGCGTCACAGCGAAGAGGAACTTCCCGTATCCCTCGTTATCGAGGCGATGGAGTGATCGTGCGGCATCGAGGAACTTCGCCGTTCCCTCCAGCTCCCACGGCATTCGCTCGAGTGCTAGGGGTTCCCGCGTCAGCGTCGTCGTGGCATTGTCGCCACCCTTGATCCACTTGGCTTCCACCCTGGCGAAAGGGGCATCGTCCGCAGACGCAGGCTGCACAGCGAGTTCATAGCTGTTGTCCAGACCGTAGCGGTAGGACAACTTGAGGCACGCATGGACATCGTGGTCGAGGGGAAACGCCGGAGACTCGAGACGAGCCTCCCACGCGATCGGACGACGCCCCTGGCGACCGGGGAGCAGGGGAAAGGAGAACCACCGATTTCCGCGCGCCAACGTGAGGGTCTCGGGCACCGTGAACTGCACGGCATCGCCTAGGAACGGGTCGACAAACGTCCCGCGCTCGAGCAGCGGAAGCTCGCCGAAGTGGCCATCTCGCACGACCTCAAGAGAAAGCTCGGGCAGCCATTCGCGCCACGTGAGCGACCGCGTGTCCAACCTGAGGAGGCACTCTCGTGCGCCTTCAGCCAACGCTTGCGGGAGGACGATGGTGCGTTGACGGAGCCACGCCGTAAGACGCGCGACCAAGGTGACGCGCTGTGCCTCGGGTCCACTTCGACCCTTCCCGACGTCGAACTCGACGGTGAGGTCTCGCCTCAGGGGGATTTGTTCTGGGACTTGGATGGAGCTAACGCGGAAGAATAGATCCGCGCTGCCTTCGTCAGGAACGATGAACCCGAAGCCCTTGTCCTCGTTGAACAGCTTGATGCGACCGGTCTGCCGCCCAGAAGACTGGACTTGCGAGTAGGCACACGGACCGCCGACCAGCACCACCCGCGCCTTGCCGATCGTCACGAGCGCAACGCTCACGCTCCGCTCGAGTCGTTCGAGCCAGCGCGCCACCTCTTCGTTGAACCACGCGGGATCCTCGAAGAACTCCACGACGTCGGGCATCGCAGGCTGGCTCGACGGTACCTGGACGAAGATAGAGCCGCCGCGCGCCACGAGCGCACCGATCTTGTCGCTGCGAAGCAGGTCATCGACGACTCGATCCTGGAGTTCGGGCGCCAGCGCACCCAGCTCACGTTCAACGAGCATCCGCGAATAGGCCCGGAGCAGGTGCGGCCAGCCAAGCATCTCGAGCTGCTCATCGGGAGGAAGCGGGGGCTTGCGCTCCCAATAGATCCCTCGCGACGCGGGGTGAGTCCGAGCGAGCTTCTCGTCGTAGCGTGCAGTCAGCGCCGTTAGCGAGACGGCGCCGAATTCCGTGTCAACGACGACGACTAATTCGCCCGCCCGGGGCCCGCGCTCGCCCGCCCCAGAGGCCCACGACATTGCGGCTGCGACGCTCCTCCACACCGGAACCGGGCGATGGAACGAGGAGCCGAACGCGCTCCGCAGGCTGCGCTGCGAGAACTCGTCGACCGCATCGGGAACCACATAGGCGACGCGTGCATCGACCGGCACCTTGAGTTCTGACGCGAGGCTCGCGAGCAAACGATCCGCCGCCAAGGCGAGCATCCCTGCGTCGGCCTGCTCGTCCGCGTCCACGATGTCGCCGGTTGACCAGAGCGATCGACCGGCAGCGCCGATGACCAGCTCGCGGTCAACGCGTCCTTCAAGCCAGTCGATGCCGCCTACGTCTCCTGGCAGACCAAGGGCCAGTACCCACGCAGACGACACGAGGGGCAGTCCTTGTTGCGTGCTGACATGCAGAGAAGCGCTACCGAGTTGGATGCCAAGCCGTGCGCCATCTGTCACGCCAACACCGGTCAACTTCCGCCTCTCAACGTTCGGGTTCACGTCGCAGCGCTGGAGGATCTGACGAGCCATCTGCGTCGCGAGTGGGGTCAGCCCAGCGAGGTCGGCATAGGCGTAATTAGCGCCTCGAAGCGAGCTTTCAAAGCCGTCCACGGCGATTCCAATCCCTCGCTGGGGCCGGAGCCGCTCCGATATGGGATACACCTTGAACGCCAGAGCCGACACAGACTCCTCGGCAAGGAGCCCGCGGCCGCCCAGGGTGGCCACGTGCACGAGGATGAACTCGCTATCCAATTGGATGCGGATGCGGAACGCCGCGTCGTTGTGCCCCGCGGGCAACACCAGGAAGTGGACTGGCGGATTCAGACACCAGTCAGACTGAATGGCCTCGGCACCGAGAACCTCGACTCCGAGGAGATGGTCGTCGCGGCGCCCCGTGAGCACGCGTCCAAGCGTCTCCGTAACCACCACCCGATCACGGGTCACGAGCTGCGCCGCGACCATCCAGCACAAGAGGATGCGGGCACGCTGGAGGGTGTTCTTCCACGAGCCTCGCAGCGCCTCCTCATCGTCGCGAAGCCACTTCCATGCGCGGAACACCCGCGAATAGTGCGGGTCGCTGAGCAGCACATTGTTCGGCTGCAGACGCGTCAGCGTCGGAACGTCGGCGAGTTCGGATCGTCTGATACGCTCATCGCAGAGGCGCACGCACTGCTCTAGCCGACTCACGCGATCTGCATCCTCGGGCGTCTCGTCGTACGCGTCCCTGTGCTCAAGCCGATTGCTGGCTCGTTGAACGATGAGCTTGGCGAACGACCGGAGCAGCCGATTCTCGGTAGTGTCGGCGGAAACGTCGCGTTTTACGCCCAACGCATGCGTGCGGCCCGAGAGCTTCTCGCGGATGTTCCTTCCGGGCTGTCTCGCGAGCCAAGCCATCGAGCGGGTGTCGACCTCGCGAAGCTGATGGAACGGGAGCTGCTCGTGGACCCTTACAATTCGATGCCGATGCCGGTCGAGCAGGTGCGTGAGCGAGTCGACTGTGAATTCGGCAGCGCAGAGAAGGCGATCGCGCGGGAACGGCCGACTTCCCCCTGCGGTCGCGCGGCGAACGTCCCTCAGGATCTCGGTAAGGGGTCTCGGGAGCGGCTCGCCGGTGCGTGGGTCGCCGTGCGAGAGCATTGAGAAAATGTGCTCCGAGACCTGATAGGTGATCCACCACGCTGCCTCCACTGTCGGCGTGTCGGATGCCGCGATGGCGTCCAACTTGTCGAACTCCGGGAGCGGGGGCGGGAGAGCCGCGGGTTTGGGGGGAGCGCGGTCACGCGCCGCGCGGGCCTTCTTCATTCAGCGTTCTCCAAGTACCTCGCGCTATTCCAGACGAACGCGCCATGACCCACGCGGCACGCGATGTCAAAGTCCTCGGATAGTTGGAGCCCCAGGTCGGCACCGTCAAGCTGCTTGCGGATGGGGTCGAGGCAGTTGCGCTTCGAGTCGCCGGACGTCTCGATACCACGGAGTTTCGGCATCACCTTAAGCACGAGTTGGTCCTCATAGGCACGTCGCAACGAGCGCTGAAGCGCGGCCTCATCTTTGCGCACGCGGGCATCGATCACCTCCGGGTGGTTAGCCATGTAGTACTCGACCGACTGCCAGACACGGTGACCAAGGGCGCGACCTACATACTCGAGCCGCGAGTTGATCTCCTGGAGCCCCTCCTTGAACTGCTTGACCTCGTCCGGTGTGAACGGTGAACGAATCTGCAGCCATTCGCGCCATACGTTCATCGCGAGTAACGGCGCCTCAGTGCCGAGAGTGACATCAGTACGGCTGTGAAGCGTGCGGGGACGCGGGAAGTACATCAGATTAGAGCGGTCGACGACCTTGTCGGAGAGCGCTTTGGTCGTCTCATCCTCGTTCATCGTGCCCACCCAGAGGACGTTCCGTCCGAGGCGCAACTGGTAGGGCGGCATGCCCGCGCCGAGGTCGATGTCGAGCGTGACGTCTCGGCTCTCGCCACGGCGCTGCTCAAGGCGACTGAGAAGGTCACTGAAGTACTGTTCGACGTGGGCAAGGTTCATCTCGTCGAGCAAGACCAGCAGGAGCCGATCCGATAGTCCGTGCTTGTAGGTCTGGTGGTCCGGGGCGTGCTGAGCCTGCACCATCGCACGCAGCACTGTCGTCGCATTGAAGCGATTGTCGACGGAATTGAAGAACCCGAACAGCGACTGTGGGCTGTCCCAGTTCGGCTGGACGGCGAGCGACAAGAACGCAAGCCCGCCGAAGCGTGAGTAGAGCCGAGGAAGCTCCGACTTGCCTGTGCCGCTCACGCCTGCGAGCACGGTGAGCGGCGAGAGCTCAGCAGCTTTGAGCGAGGTGTGGAAGGCTTGGACGAGGCGCTTCGGGAAACGCATGCCGCTGCTTTCACACGCGGCCACGATCCCATTGAGCCAGTCGAGCTCCTTCGGCGTGCTCCGATCGTCGCGTGTGAAGTCCGTGCGCCACGGCTCCTCGATGGTTCCGACACGTGCGGCTCGCTCTTCGGGGCGCTCATACAGAGCTCGCATCCTGTCGACATCCTCCTTGTACTTCTCCATCTCGCCGGCGAGCACCTCGAGTCGGCGCTCCGCGACCTCGCGACGTTCGCGTTGTTGCTCGAGATCGGAAACGCCGGTCAGCCAGCGGAACCGCTCGGCGTTGAGATGCGTGACATCACGAACCAGCCTGTCTCGCTCAGAGGTCCAGACACGCTCCTGTTCTTGCAAGGCGACCAAGAGTTCCTTGTCGCTGGTGCTCGGCCGACGGAGCAGTTCTTTCTCAAGGTCGCTGATCTTCTTCGCCTGCTGCGCGATGCGATTCTCGATCTCGGCGGGGTCGTCGCCGAACCTCACCAAGAGGTCACGCGACGAAGCCAATTGAGACTCGAGCGAGATAACCAAGTCGCGGTTGCGTCGATGGTCCTCGCGCAGCGCGTCCAACTGGCGATTCAATGACGCCACCTGGTCACGAGCCCGCTCCTCGATGGACCGTTCTATTCCAGCCCGGAACCCCTTGAGCTCCTCCTCCTTCCACTGCAGCTCACCGAGCCCACGGTGAAGCTCGGCCTCCATCTCGGTAAGCCGCGTGCGATTCCGCTCGATGTCTTGCAGAGCGGTCTGCTGCTCTTTGGCGAAGTGAGCTCGCTGCTCTGCGAGCAGATTGTTCTGTGCGGTACCTTCGGCCGCGAGCTTTCCCTGGTGACGCTTCCTGTCGGTATCGAGTTCTGCGTCGAGAGCGGCGGTACGGGTTCGCCGCTCATCGACGAGCCGCTTGTCGAGGTCTTCGACGCCCTTCAATCTAGCTGCGTCAAGCTCGGCATGAAGGCGATCCACCTCCGCACGCAACGACGAGTGAGTCTTTGTGAGCCCGGCGAGCGCTTCACGGTTCTTGGCAGCAAAGCCCTCACTCGCTGCGATCTCATGTTGAGCAACGTCACGTGCGCGCGCCTCGATAGCACTCTCCGATTTCGCCACCTGCTCCTGACGCTTCGAGAGGTCAGCGAGGTCACGCTGAGCCTTCGCCTTCGAAGCATCGATCTGTGTTTCCTTTTCCTTGAGTGCCTCGGCTTGCCTCTGCACGTTCTGCTCGCGGTCTTTCAGTGTGCGCTCTCGTGCGGCAAGGTCCTTTTCTCGCACGTCCGTTTGCCTGAGGTGTTCCGCAGCGTCGACCTCGAACGCGGTGGGCGTACTCGTCGGACTAGTGTCGGCAGGAACGGCGTCTTTGTCTGGGATGCTCATGGTCCTCGGCCTTTCCTCAATCAATCGCTTCGAGCACCGCCCGAACGTCGTTTGCAATTATCGTCTCGAACTCGGCGACTTCGGCCGCCGTGACGTCGACATCATCTCCGTGACCGCGAGCCTCTACGAGACGGCCCAAGTCTAAGAGTAAGGTGGGCGTTCGCTTAGATACCTTGCGGAGCGGATGGTCTGCCTGCTGCTGCGCTGCCAGCAACTGTGCCGCGACCCGCGCGGACAGGGTCTCCCCTTTGCCTTGGGTGGCCTGACGAATGCGGTTCGACTGCGCGTGCGAGAGGGACTTCGGGAGATGCCCCGACGCATCGAGGGTAAAGCCCAGTGCCGACGCGGCAGCGTCGAGCTGCGCCACACTTTTCGCTCGGTCATTCGACACCGCGTGCGCGACCGAGGCTGGCGTAGGAGTTTCGAATTCGAGCTCAGCAAAGACTGCCTCCATTACGATGGTGATGGCGACCACCGCGTCGCGAATACGCGTGTTCAAGGTTTCTGGGGGCGTAGCCTCGGCTCCAGCAAGCAGCTTCACGAAAAGCGCCGCGTGGTGCATCTCAATGACCCGCGCACGCACGTTGGGACGCTCGGCGAGCCCAGGATAGTTCTCGGATGCTTGCTCGGCCCTTGCTCGAATGCGGAGGAGCAAGTCGGCACCCCAGGACGGCATGGCGATTGCGGCCGTCAGATCTGCGGCACCAGACCCCACGAGCGCCCGGAGGATTGCAAACAGACGGTCGCGCATCTCGGTCGCGATTTCGGCGCTCGGGATGGAATCCGTATCGTGCGAGGCATCGATCCTGAGGCGGCCGATCTGCGCGAAGAACTCGAGCGAGTCAGGTTCGCGAGCGCCAAGGGTCCTGAGTGGGTGGTTGCTGTCGCGTTGGGCCGCCAGCAGGGCGGCTGCCAGTCGGCCGGGAAGCGTTTTATTGCCAAAGCAGATGGCCCCCTTCACAACTCCACGGGTGACGCGGAGGAGTGGCTCCGTACGCTCTGTGGCGTTAAACCCGACCTGCTCAGCGATCCGCCGAAGCAACGGTGCATTCTCAGAAGCGTCGTATCCCATGGCTGCGAGCAGGCACGGATCTGGGTACAGTGACACCAACCAACCGAACACGCTCTCGAGGGCCGCGAACGCGTTCCCAAGGAAGTCCTCGATTGGTTTGGCGGTCCGTGTACCTTCGAGTCGTACGTCGGCATCCGCAAGCCGCGTGAGCACGTCTGGGGGGAGCAGTGTCGCGGCATCGCCGAGAAGCCGCGCGACACGCTCGGTGGCAGCGTTCGTAGCCTCAGCCAGGTACAGCGCAATATCTCCTTCGTCGACGTGCCACGCCTGACCGGCAACCTGTTGCAGCAGTTCCGCGAGGCCGTGCTTCCCTTCCTTGGCGAGTTTGGTCACGCCCGGGCGAAGCACGTCGCTGACGCCAAGCCCAAGGGGATCGGTGATGAGCCACGAACGCTGCTGTGCATTCTCCGGAAGGAACACGTACGACGCTACGAAGATCGGCTCCGGATCGACATCGACGACGCGCAGTCCGCCAGATCTCAGTCCATCGAGAACGTCCTCTGCGTCTCCGTCGCGAGAGATCTCCCGTCGGTAGACCCGCACCCGGCGAGCGTGGTGTCGCGCAGCTTTCTGCGCTTCATAGGTGCTTGGCGGACTGGTCCGAGCGGCCGGCGCTGGCCAGACCACGCTCGCAAACACTTGCTTTGGCTTGCCCGGCGTTCCCTGCTGGAACTTGACCTTCAGTTGCTCGAACTCAGCATCCACGATCGGCAGGCTGCCTCGGTGGACGCGCGGCCAGACGCGTTTGCCATCGACCCCATCGACAAAGACGTAGCCGGCGTCTTCCACCTCGCTTGAATCCTCGTCCTCGTTCATAAGGCGTAGTGCTTGGTGCGTCGGTGCCCTCGCATCATCCAGCATACCCATGGTAAGAAGCTGCTCGACAACAAACGCGACAAGATCCAAAGGAAGCGAGAGGCGTCGCGCGATCTGCTCGGCGTCCCTGACGCCCGCATTACACATGTCCAACGCGGCCCGCTGAAACGCGTTGAACGGCGGGTTGCCGCGCGAGGGCAGTAGCACCCTGTAGGCGAACGCGGGCCACAAGAGCCACCGCTGCGTCTCCCACCTGCCTGGCGACGAAGTTGCTCCGAAGTCGACAACCGGTGTGGTGCGATCAAACACCGGCGGCATGGCGCACCTCGCTCAGTTTTCGGAACTCAACCAGCGGGCTGATGGCCTTCGGGACGTTGGGCGCGCGAAGCATCCCATCGTCACCGGTCACGATAAGTAGCCGCTTCTGTCGGCTCATTGCGACGCAGAGTCGGTTCGGCGAGGTGACGTGACCGAAGACTCCGCGTGCGTTACTGCGAACCATCGAGAGAAACACGACGTCGAACTCCATCCCCTGGAAAGCGTCGACGGTCCCGAAGCGGAGACGCTCTGCGGTGCGTCCGTTCGGAAGCAGCAACTCGCAGTAGGGCTCGACGATCTCCATTAGGTCGCCCTCGCGAACGACGATGCCCGCTTTCACAAGCTCACCCTCTATCGTCTTGACCTGCTCTTTGTAGAAGGAGATCACGCCGAAGGTGAGTTCTCGCCCCTCCCGCGAGTCCATAAGCCGCTTCAACTCCGCGACAAGTTCCCGTGCTTCTACAGGACGAGACTTGCTTTGTCCCTCTCGCTCCTCGCCGAGCTTGCGCGGCACGCTGAGCCATGATGCAGGGCTGCCGTAGCCAGGCAGCGAGTGACCAAACTCCGAGGCTGGGCGGGGAGATCTGAAGGACTCACCGTGCGGCTTGTAGAACTGGTCACTGATGAAGTGACCGAGCACAGGGTGCATTCGGTACTGTTCATCAAGCGTCACGGTACGGCGGAACCCGTCACGCTCCTCTCGTTTCTTGAGGTCCTTAAACAGCCGCTCAAAGAGGCTCTCGTTCAGCATCTCGCTCGTGCGCCGCTCTGCATCGTTTTCACTCGTCGACAACGCTTCTTCGAGTTCGCGTTCAAGTTCCTGGTCCAGGATGTGAGGGAGCTGTCGGTGGTCGCCAACGAGCACAATCCGGCGTTTAGCACGCGCCATCGGAATGAACAGGTCGAGCGGCATTGCCCGCGCGGCCTCGTCCACGACCACGGTGTCGTAACCCTCGGAGCCCTTTAGCTCCGCAAGCTCCTGCCGTGCAGACTGTTGGCAAGTTGCCGCGAAGACCGACGTGTACGAGATCACAGCGAGTTTGACCGCCTCGGGGTCTCCTTCAAGTGCGGCGAGGAAGTTCCATGTCGCTTCGTTGGCGGCGTCCCTCGACGCGTTCTGGCGTTGATCGAGATGATCGCGAACATCGCTCAGGAGCTCGAGGACGTCAGTACGCACCCTGGGAATCGTGTCGTCGGTCAAGTCAAGGGGACAAAGCTGGAGCAGAAGCCTCCGGCGCAGCGTGCGGAGATCGTCGAGGAACGGCGGCGGCTCGTGACCTGTCCAGCGGGCGGTCGCCTCGAGCAGCGTCCGCGATGGCTCGTCTTGACGTCCCGCGCGGGCGAACTCTCGGGCGAGTCTGTCTGCGCTTCGCGGCCCATCGTCCGCGAAGGTGCGAGCCTCGCAACGAAGCGACCTGACGCATCGCACGATGCGCTCCTGGTCGGGATCGGCGCGCCGTGCAAGACGAGCGCGTTCGGACAGGTCACGGCCGAGGGCAATCACTCGGTCAACGAGCGCCGCAGGCACCGTGCCCTGGACTCGGCGCGAGACGAGCTTGAGCAAGGACGCGGTGTGTTCAAGGGTTCCCGGCGCCAAGACATAGCCCTGCACCAGCTCGGAAACGTCCTTCTGGAGCGCTGAGGTCGGGCGCGGGGGTAGGTTCTTGCGGATCTGGGCGCTGCGCTCACTGCGCCACCTGTCGATCGTCGCATCGACACGATCACCGTCGTCGCGGGTGCTCGATCGTGCGCCGAACTTGATGGGCGGCAGCCCATTCACGTTCATGCGTTGGATCGCGTTCTCGACGGCGTCATGCTGAAAGCCGCTCAGCAGGAGGCGCCCCTGCACGCCATCCTGTGTGTCCCAGATCTCCTGAAGGCGCTCGACGAGCGCGACAATGACCGTCGTCTTTCCGGTCCCCGGCGGCCCTTGGATCAAAGCAATGTCAGGCGTGTTCAGCGCCACGCGAAGGGCATCCTCCTGGGTCGGTGTCGGGCTTCGAGTTCCAAACACCTTGCGCCTCACGCTGGGCGTCATCGGGGGGATCGCTCCGCGACGAGGCGTTTCAACGGGGCGCTCCTCCAGCAGCAGTCCGAGCTGGGGCATCGGACAACGCGCTTCGCGGATCGCGCTTTCTGCCTCCGCTCTCCGTTTGAGCCTCGTCTTGTCGCCATGGAGCGAAACGATCAACACGCCGGTGTCTGGTGGCGTGGCCTCTTCGTTCCTTCGTTGTGCCAGCGTGACCGAACGATCCCGCTGGTCAAGCTCCATCCGCGAATCAAAAGTGGCCGGCGATGTTGCATTTTTCGAGCGAGGTTTTGCCTCGTACTCAGCCCAAGACATCTCGCGTGTGAGCACCTCGGGGACAGCGTCCACAGCTTCGACGCTAAGTCCTTGCTCTTCTGTAAGCGTCCTACTGAACAGCTTGGCATCGTCGAGGCTGCAGTCGTTCGACAGGGAGAAGCGGTAGCGTCCATCGGGACGCGACTCGACGTGGTCGTACTTCAGCCAGCGAGCCTTCCGCGCTCTGCGTAGTGCGGCCTCGTTCTCCATCGCGCCGTATCTGCTCCAGAGGTCTAAAAAGCTAGACCCGGACGTGACCAAGGACGAGAGTTGGGCAGCGGCGTCGGCGCGAAGCTTACCGGTTACCGTGGCGTCGACGAACCGAACGTCGCCTGTGAGTAGCGAGAGCTGTTCGCCGCTTTGCCCTCGCCCGCGAGCAACCCTGTCGACTCGTAGCTCGTTGGAGTTGTCGTTGCTCTTCACACTCCGAACGAAGGCCCGCGCAGTTCGTCCGAAGAGTGCGAAGTCGCTGCGATTGCCACCTGAGGCGGTTGTAGCGAACCCTCGCCTGCCATTATCGCCCTCAATCAGGAACTGATCATCGAGCCACGCCAGCGCACGCTCGGGAGAGCCGAGCTTTCTGTCTATGCGCTCAAGCGTCTCGAGGATCTTCTCGTCGATGCCCAGTTCGATGGGCGGCAACGGGAGGGCATGCAGGAACATGTGAACCTGGAGCGTCAGCGCCTGCTGGCCTGCCGCCACGAGCCATGCAACGTGAGGAAAGTGCCGCGTGCAGATGTCCGTGAGCAGCTCTTCGTGCTTGCGCCCATCACCGGAGACACCGAGGACTTCCGTTTTCACTCGCAGCATCGGCTGCGATTCGCGTTCGGAGAACTGCAGCGCTGCTTCCGCGCCGGGCACGAACGAGCTAGGCAACACTCCAGTCGCCGATGTCCACCGGAGTCGCACCATCTCGATCTTGCCGTAGGGAACGTCGGCGAGCTTCATGCGCCCTCCGTGAACAGACGGAGGACCGCCATCCGATGTGGTCGGTCCAATTGGCCGAAGTGCAAATAGGCCTCGCTGCCCGCCTTCGGCAGCGGCAGTTTCACCTCGCTCGCAACGCGCTGCAGACGACCGCCAAGAGCCACATGCACCTCATGGTTCGAGAGTAGTTCGACAGCGATGCCGCTTCGCAACACGCGAACTCGGAGGACCGGCAGGTCCTCGGCATCAACCAGTGCGGGCTCGACGACGTGCCGAAGCACGACGCTGTCCTTCGTGGCGTCGAGCATCTTGTGCCACACGGCCCGAGAGCTGACCGCCAGCGGTCCAGCATCGTCAATCTCCGGGTCCCAGCGGTTGACCTGCATGTGGATGAACGAAGGGCGCTGGTTGGCCGAGCAGAACTGGCAGTTCCCAGCGGTCACGTCAAACGAAGAGCCGCAGCTCTTGCAGGAGACAATGCGGTCGGCCGCGCGTCGCAGCACCTCGGCCCATTCGACCATGCTCGGGCGCGCCGTGCGGTCCTTCCGACCGGGTCCGAAGGTCCGCTGAAACAGGTCTCGAACCGGTTTAGAAAGCACCAGTTCCCTCGCGATTCCCTTTGACGTGCGGTTGGAAGCATCCCCGCTATCTTCGATCCATGGGAGTTCTCCACGAAACGCAAGCTGCTCCCGGTCCACGTCTCCATTGTCATCCCACCCGCCTTCCTCGACGTAGTCGCCGAGAAATGGGTGTTGCTGCGTGAGAACCCAGAATGCCAGAACGGCGAAGGCGTACGAGTCCGAGAGCGTTGACACGCCTGCGCGACCGGTCACGACTTCTGGGGCGCCAAATCCGGGAGTAAAGATGCCGGGCGCGTTGGCTGAAAGGTAGTCAAGGTTGTCGAGGTCGATCAGCCAGACCTCGTTCGCGTCGACTGCCTCGGAGACGAAGACGTTGTTCGGCGAGATGTCGGCGTAAACGAGCGGCACCCCGTGAAGTCGAGAGAGCAAGCTGGCCGTGTTCGTGAGCAGCTCAAGACGCCGTCCAAGGCCGCCAGTCGATTGGTAGAACTCGGCGAGCTTTGGCGCGCCGGGCTCGGCGATGAGGCTACGCATCGGGAGCATGCCGGTAAGCAGTCGCATGGTATAGCCAACATGATCGCGGAGCATCGAAAGAGGCTGTGCCAGATGAAGTCGAGGGAGCGGCAGCACGCGGACATCCTCCAGTCGCCTTCGAAGCGCCGTGCGCTTCTGCGCATCGGGCGAGAGCGTGATGCCTGGTGCGTGCGTGAGCTGGTTCCACAGCTTCTGTGCAGAACGAGCGTTGGAAACAGTGCTCGGTGCTTCGAGCACTGCGCCGATGAGCTTTACGGCGATGTGCGAGCTGCGCGTGCGGAGCACGACGCCTTGTCCACCTCGTCCGAGCGGCTGCTTCAACAGTTGGTGGACGTTGCCGTCTTCATCAACGACGGTGCTGGGAAAGTCGCTCATAAGGATGCCTCCCTCATGGGTTCGTCCCAGAGCACGGCCACCGTCTTGTCGTCACGATGTCTGGGCGTTGGCCAGTCACGAAGTTCCTTCGCGATGGCGCGGGTCCTCGCCGTTGCAGGGCGCGGTCCGTACTGCGAGACGAGGAAGTGCAGGAAGTCTGCTCGCTTCTCCGGCACGAGGTCATCGGCCACGCCGTCGGTAGCGAGCAGGATCGACGCGGTCCCCGTAAAGTTCGGCTCGAGGTGGAGCCTCCACTTGCGAACATCCGACGCGATGCCCAAGCCCGTCGTCGCATTCCCAAAGCGGTCAGCCGGAGGCTCCAGTGTTGTTGTCCCATTGGCCGTCTTCATCATCACTAGTCCATCTCCGAGCTGCGCCAGGAGAATGCGCCCGTCTGCCGTAGCCACCGCGAACAGACACGTGGTCGCGCTGTCGTCGCGCCCGTGGGCGTGGACGCGGATGTTCCAGAGCGCGTGAATTGTTCGGAGCAGCAGATCGGGCGGTGCATTGGAAACCTCACCCCAGAGGCGAACGGCATCTCCAACAGCGCGACAGGCGGCGCGAGCCCCTGTGGCCGAGCGGGAGCGGCTGCCGAGGCCGTCGCAGACGACCGCGAGAGCCGACCTGCGACCAATGCGACAGAGCCAGGCGTCCTGGTTGGGTCGCCCCTCTTGTCGATGCTCTGGTCCGCGCACGCTTGCACCCATGGTGTTCCACATCATTAGTGTCTCACAGCCGATCGAGATCGAATGGATTCTGCATCTGCGGCACATCGTCGGGATTCGCGCTGCGGGACCGCGCCGTCACGGACATCGTGACGAACTGAAAGAAGTCCTTGATGCGCCGCGCGTCGGCTGCGACGAAGACCTGCTTCTTCTCGTCGGCGAGGAATCGCCGCATCATCTCGACGTCCGCGTCACCGCCGATTGCCATCGCGATCCTGTCGGCCTTCTGCGCGCGGCCCTGCTTCGCGATCCGGTCGAGGCCGGTCTGCCATGAGTCGGTGGGCTGGCCATCCGAGATGAGCACGACGGTGGGCCTGTAAGCGCGCCCGGGGATCTTGTCGCGGTCCTCGACAAGATCGGCCGCAATGGTCATGGCCTGGCCCATCGGTGTGCCGCCATCGGCGGTCATGTCGACCCATTTCACTGCGCTTGCTGGCTGCAGCGTTGTGTGGAGTCGAGCCTCGCCGCCGAACGTGATGATTGCGACGTGGATCTCAGCGCGAAGATCGTCGGTCGACGCGAACGTCGCGAGCATCTCGCGGACGGACTGATTGAGTGCGTCGATCTTCCCCTCAGCCGCCATACTGCCGCTGACGTCTGCAAGGAGGATGACGGGGAGCGGGCGAGCGGCTGCCGAGGTAAACTCTTTGAGCTGTGTTTTCATGACGTTCTCCATTTAGATTCTTGAATCGCATTACGCAGCGACGGCTACTGGCCGGCTGTCTGAGGCGCTTGGGGTTGATCGAGACTTGCCATCGTCTGGGGCATGACCCAAGCCATTGCAACCGCCGTGCCAATCTCATCGTCGGTGGCGAAGGGACAAGCGATCCTGAGTCTGACTGATTCATTCGCCACCCCAATCCACGCTCAGCCGTTCCAACTGAGCCGCAAGCGTCTGGTAGCTGGGATAGCCGAGGAGCTTGGCAGCCACGGTCTTCTTGCCATTCGCCTCCTGCATGGCGCGGGCCAAATAGCGCCGCTGGACTTCTTCGAGGTGCTTTGTGAGCGAAAAACCCTCGCCGATAGGCAAATCCGCACCGCTCAGGCGATCGCCGCGTGGAGAGTCCGACAGCCCCGCCTCGATGTCTCGTGGTTCAATCGAGGGACCATCAATCATCACTGCCGCCTGGAGGAGGACATTCTGGAGTTGTCGTACATTCCCCGGCCAGGCCTGCTGGCAGAGAAATCTCTTTGTGCTCACAGAAAGCCGCTTGTCTTGGTAGCCGGGTTCGGCCTTGGTGAAGTCGGTATTAATCCGGGCGAGCAGGTGGTCCGCGATGGCGGGGATGTCGGTCGTTCGATTTCGCAGCGGCCGGATTTTCAACGTAAACGCGGCAAGTCGGTAGTACAGGTCCTCGCGGAACC
>Ga0105046_10008438_pt1 | contig 16175 bp, 14 predicted proteins | sample MAT03_FD_78385 | JGI IMG/M metagenome (GOLD analysis project Ga0105046, IMG submission 78385) | Freshwater microbial communities from Lake Fryxell liftoff mats and glacier meltwater in Antarctica - MAT-03 (megahit assembly) | ecosystem: Environmental > Aquatic > Freshwater > Ice > Liftoff...
ACATAGTACTCCATGTGGAGCTTTTCGCCGCTCGCAACCTTGCCGGAAAGCGACAGCGCACCGAGTGGAAGCTTTGCGTAGAGCTCTGCCGCATCGTGAATGTCGATCGACTCGAGTCCCCCGCTGGTCCATTCGACCTGCTTGTAGGCGCCGAGCGCGCCGCGTAGCGAGTCGTTGCGACACGCGCCGAGCACGGTGAGCTCGCACCCCTCGTACCGGACGAAGACGACGTCGCTCTGGGCATGCGACTGAAAACTCGATTGATCGGTCGCGTCCCAGGTGATGACGAACGGACGATCGTGATTCGCGGTGTTGCAGCTCTTTTGACCGGCGAACGTCGTTTCCATGAGGTTGCCCGAGTGGGCAGGCTCGGCTGGCGAGCCGCACGCCGCGAGGACCATACCGAGAACGGCTGCAATGATGACCGAGAGGCGGGCGGTGCGCATGGTCGCGAGCCTAGACCTAAATGAGAGCGACCTGAATGTTGGAGCAGGGGCACATTCGGGTCGCGCACTCTCCTCGAGTCGTCGACCTCTTTTTTGCGACATTGCAGCTCTTCGCTGAGCTGGCCGAACTCGCCTCGCGGGTGGAGCCGTGTCTACGATGGTCCCGTCGTGCTGCAGCCCCTACGCCACCTCCGATGCCGCGCCGCGCTCCTCGCCATCTCCTCGATGCTTCTCGCCGCGTGCGCCCCGCCGGAAGGGTCCGCTCCGCGTCCCGCTCCCGAGGCCTCGTCCATCGGCCCCTTCGCCGCCGAGCGCGACCGAGCGGCCCCCGCCGGCCCAAGTGGCGACGCGGCACACGGCGACGCCTGCAACGACGCGGTCGGTGGCAATGTCTCGAGCGAGGCGCCAGCCGCGCTGCGGCGCGTGCCGTCGGAGGAGGTCTGCATGCGCAGCAACCGCTTCATGGGCAAGCCGCAGCTGCCGACCGAGATCGAGGGGCGCGCCTACTTCGGCTGCTGCGCCGGTTGCACCAAGGGCCTGAACGCGGACGCTGCCGCGCGCAGCGCGAAGGATCCGGTGACCGGTCGCCCGGTGGACAAGGCCTCCGCCGTGATCGGCGCGCGACCCGACAACAGCGTCGTGTATTTCGAGAGCGAGGAGACGTTCACCCGCGCTGGCGGTGCCTGATCTCGAAACGCCGGCCTCGCCCCGGTCGGCTCAGCCGTACAGCCGGACTTTCTTCATCTCGGCCGGGCTGGTGAGGGTGCCCAGCGTGTCGTCGCAGACGCGGCACTTGAAGGAGATGCTCTGCGGCTCCCAGGAGATGCCGATGAGAATCGCGGCCCAGCCGACGCCCGAGTACTTCGGCACGGCAGAGACCATCGGGTGAATTCGGTCATGGCCGCACCGGCAGACCTTCGAATCGGGGTCGACCTTCGCTGCGGCTGTCATGGCTTTCGTCAGGATGGTGCCCTGATGATGCGGCGTCGAGGTCGAACCGGTTGATGGTCCACGGGGAGTCACCTACTCCTCTTCCACGCATGCCCCGCGCCGCCCTCTTCGACATGGATCGCACGCTGCTGTCGACCGAGACGGCGAGCCTCTACGTCCGCTACCAGCGACGCATCGGGGAGGCATCGACCGGCGATTTGCTCCGCACGCTGCGCTGGGTCGCGCAGTACACGCTCGGCGTGCTCGACCACGAAGCGGTCGCCAAGAAGGTGATCATGAACCTCGCCGGCACTGAGGAGATCGCGATGACCCGGCGCTGCGACGACTGGTTCATTCGCGACGTCGACAAGTTCATCGCTCCCGCCGGCAGGCTCGCCGTCGCCCACCACCAGGCAGCAGGCGATGTATGCGCCATCGTGACGGGCGCGTCGCTCTATGCGTCGCGACCGCTCGCGCGGCGGCTGGGCATCGACCACGTGGTCGCCAGCGAGTTCGAGGTCGACCAGGCGGGTCGATTCACCGGCCATCCGTCCTATCCGCTGTGCTTCTCCGAAGGAAAGCTGGAGAAGGCGAAGCGCTTCCTCGATGCGCAGGGGCTGTCGCTCCGCGACGCCATCTTCTACAGCGACAGCATCACCGACTTGCCACTCCTCGCCGCCGTCGGCGAGCCGGTCGCGGTGAACCCCGATCCCCGGCTCGCGCGCATCGCGAAGAAGCGACGCTGGCGCATCGAGACGTGGCGTCCTGCCCCGGTCTGATACTCACAGCCAGCGGTGCGCGCGCAGGTAAATGGCGAGCAGCACCACGGCGACGGCGGCGGTCCCGAGCACCATGACGAAGGCTTGCGGGTGGTGCTCGCCGGGTAGGGCGACGTTCATCCCGTAGACACCGGCAGCGAGCGCGGGGAGCGATACCAGCAGCGTCAACGACGCAAGCTTCTTCATCGCGACGTTGAGGTTGTTGGACACGACGGTCGCCAGCGCATCCATGGTCTCGCCCAGCAGCTCCTTCTGGGTGCGCGCCATGGTCACTGCCTGATTGAGCTCGACGAGGACGTCGGCGACCAGCGTCCGCTCGTGCTCGGTCAGATCGAGCCGTTCATCTTCTAGCGCGCGTTCCAGCACCAGCTTGTTCGCCGACAGGGAGGTCACCAGGTGAACCAGGCGCTTCTGGTAGCCGAGCAGCCCGAGGATCTCGTCGTTCTCCAGCGCCCCGCGCAGCGTGACCTCCAACTGGTCGACCTGGTCGTCGATCGCGCGCAGCGTCTTGACGCAGCGTTGCGCGACGAGCTCGGAGATGCGCAAGGCGAACGCGGTCGACGAGATCCCCTGAAGCGACGTTCCTTCGAGCATCTGCGGGATGCCGGTGTCGGTCGCGGAGATCGTGACCACGCAGCCATCGGGGAGGGTCACGACGCCCAAGGGAACGACCTCGGCCTCCGCGCTGGCCGAGGCCGCCACGCGGAGCACGATCAGCTTGGCGCCGGTTTCGTGGTGATCGACATGCGACATCTCGTCGGCGTCGAGCGCGTCGCAGATGAGCTCGTTGGGGATGCCCCGCGCGATGAGGTCTTGTCGCTCGGCGTCGGTGGGAGCGACGACCACGAGCCACCCGCCCGGACCCACCTTCGAGCCGGGCACCAGACGACGCGTCGCGGAGTCATGGGCGGATATCACCGCGCATCAGTACCGTACTTCCGCGACCGAGGCGCTGAGGCCGGGTGCACCACCTCGCGAAGAGCGTCGTTAGCCGATCCGCTTCGCGATGGCCGAGACCATTCGCTCGATGTCGCGCTCGGCGACGCTGCACAGCGCCACGCGGAGCGCGCCTTCCTGGGGGACCACGAAGACGCCATCGACCTTCAAGGCCTCGGCGATTTCGTGGGCACGCTCGGTGAACACGGTGGTGAAAAAGCCGCCGTCATAACGGGGGTATTTCAGGCCGGCGGGCCTGGCCAGCGCGTTCCACCGGGCGACTCGGCTCTTGAGGACGGAGGCCCACTGGGCGCGCTCCTGGTCGATCGCCTCGCGCTGCGCCTTGTCGCCGAACACCTTGCCGATAGCGATCATGCCGGCGGCGTTCACGTTCGACCACGTGCCTCGACAGGCATACGACAGGGCATTCTGGACGCGGCGCACCAGCTCCACGTCGCGATGCACCGCGACGAGCGCCCCCACGCGCAGGCCATACTGCAGGAACGACTTCGACGACGACCACGCGAACGTCGGCAGGACGCTCGGAGGCAACCTCAGCATCTCTTCGATCGCGAGATCGAGCGAGCCGTCGCCGAACTTCGCATACGCGACGTCGAGACACAGCGTGATGGGCCCGGCGGCCGAGCGCCGAGCGACGATGTCGCCGAGGGCTCGCCATTCGCCAGCGTCGAACGAGTACCCGGTCGGGTTGTGGCAAGGCGAGTTCACGAGGAGAAGCGCGCGACCCTGGTCCTCGACGATCTGACCGAGCTTGCGATCGAGATCCTCGAGGTCGAGGCGACCCTGCTCGTCGAACTGGCGGAACGTGCGCAACGTGCGGCCGTTCTCGTCGGCAAGGGTCTTGTATGGACCCCAGAAAAAGGACGTGGTCAGCAGCGCCTGCCCCGGCTCGAGGAAGCTTGCGATGACGTGACGAAGCGCGCCGGTGCCGCCCGGCGTCGCGACCGCCGCAGTCTCGACGGCCATCGCGCGATCGCCGAGCAGATCGGCCGCGACGCCTTTCAGGAAGGGCGCGGACCCTGCAATCGGGGCGTAACCCGCGGCGTCACGCGCCGATACCTCGCGGATCGCAGCCGACATCCCGTCCAGCACGGCGAGGCGGCCGTCGTCATCGAGCAAGGCGCCCACGGTGGCGTTGACGACCTTCTCCCCCTTGGCTGCGCGCGCTTTCGCCTCGGTGTTGAGGGCGAAGATGGGGTCGTCGCTCGGGCGACCGAGCCGCGAAGGGATGAGAAACTCCATGAATCCGTCGGCTAGCACGGCGCGCCGTCCGAGGGGAGACGCCCGGCGCAAGCGATGCGTGGGCCCACCGGCCTTTCCGGCCGCCCAAGCGCCGGCCCGCCGGGGACGGCGGATGGCGCGCCGGGCGTGGGCGGTTAGTCTTAGGCCCGGAAGGCGCGTCGTGCGTCCCACTGGCTTACCGGTCCGTCCCCCGACTTTCTCCGTAAAGAGGTTTCGACCATGCGCCGCTCGCCGCTGTCTCGCACGCTCGCGCCCATCGCGATCCTCGGATCCGTCGGTCTGCTCACTTCTGGAGCGCTGGCCGCGCCGCCTGGGCTGCCCGAGCCGGGCCCGCTGCCGACCCCGACCAGCGAGTCGAGCTGGGACATTCCCGGCTGGGTGGTGGTCGACGGTGTCGACTCGCTCTCCGAAACGGAGGTCGAAGGCCTCGGCGCCGAGCTGGGCGTGAAGATGATCCCGACGGCGATGGCCGACGAGACGCGGGTCGAGATCGCCGAGGTCGCACCCTCGATGGTCGAAAGGCTGATCGCGCGCCTGCGCGGCGACGCGCGCGTGCAGCACGCCGAGCCTCTCGCCTGGGTGCAGGCCTTCTACGTGCCGAACGATCCGCTGCTCGACAAGCAATGGCACATGGACCGCATCGGCATGAAGTCCGCTTGGGACTTCTCCACCGGTCGCGGCGCGATCGTCGCCGTCGTCGACACCGGCATTGCTTGCGAGGATCACGGGCCGTTCCTCAAGGGCACCGACCTCAACACCACCGGGTGCGTCGGCGGGTGGAACTTCGTCGCCAACAACACCCACGCCAACGACGACCAGGGCCACGGCACGCACGTCGCCGGCACCATCGCGCAGTCGACCAACAACGGGGTCGGCGCCTCGGGCGTCGCGTTCGACGCCCAGCTGATGCCGGTCAAGGTGCTGAACGGGCGCGGCTCGGGCACCACCGCCGACGTCGCCGACGGCATTCGCTGGGCTGGCGAACACGGCGCCGACGTCATCAACCTCAGTTTGGGCGGGCCGCGCAATGCGCAGATCCTGGTCGACGCGGTCGCAAGTGCTCGATCCAACGGCGCGCTGGTCGTCGCGGCCGTTGGCAACAGCGGCGGCGCGGTCGGCTTCCCGGGTGGCACCGAGGGCGTCATCGGCGTGTCGGCCACCGGCCCCGACGACAAGCTCGCCAACTTCTCTTCGCGCGGCAAAGAGGTCGATATCGCTGCTCCCGGCGTCGACGTGATCCAGCAGACCATCTGCAACGGCGGCGTCGGCGGCTGCGAGCGATTCCCTGGGTTTAGCGGCACCTCGATGGCGTCGCCTCATGTCGCGGGAGCGGCGGCCCTCTTGGTCAGCGAAGGCGTCACCAATCTCGACGCACTCGAGGAGATCTTGCGCGCCTCGGCGCGGGTGGTCGACGACTCTGACTCTGGCAAAAAGCTCTATGGCTCAGGCATCCTCGACGCGCAGAGCGCGACCTTCGCGGTGTGGGCGAAACAGGTCATGGTGCGATTCGGCGCGCTCGGCGCGGTGATTGCGCTCGTCGTCGCCTCGGCCCGCAAGGGCGCGAAGAACCCGAAGTCGGTGAGCCCGCTCCACCCGGGCTTCCTCCTCACCGCACTGGCCGCCGGCCCTGGCCTGCTCTTCTTCTTGCCGCTGGTCGTCTCGCGCGCCGCCCTGCCGATCGATCTCCTGTCCCGACCCTTCGGTGACTGGTCGATCTTCGCCGGGACGGCGCTGCACAACTGGCTGCCGCTCGCCAACGCCGGCCTGCCGCTCGCTTTGACCGCCCTGCTGTTCCACAAGAAGGCGCTTCGCCCGCTGGTTGGTGGCTTCTCGGCGGGTACCGCGGCCTACCTGGCGGCCGTTCCCATCCTCGGTCAGGTCGCCGGGCCCATGGGCTCGGGCGTCCTCGCCGTGTGGTGCATCGCCAACGCGGTGATTTGCGCCATGGTCGCGCGGACCAACCTCGCTGCGACCGCGTGAGCGACTCGGGCTGACGTCCGACCCGCCGCGGGAGTAGGGTGCTCGACCTGACGATGCGGCTCTCTCGATCGGCTCCGGTTCTCTTCGCGGTGTCTCTGGCCACGATCTCGCTTTCGGCCGCCGCGGTTGCGGGGTGCGGCGGCACGAACAGCGAGACCCCGTGGCCGGTCGAGCCCATGGACGTCGATCTCGGACCCGAAGGCGAAGTCCGCGGCAACGAGCAGCTCGGCGCGCCGCCCAGCAGCGGGGCCAAGCCGGCCGTGTCCACCAGGCCGGTGGCGGCTCCCGAAGAGGCCGAAGAGGCCGAGGGGAAGCCAGCGGAGAAGCCAGCGGGGAAGCCAGCGGAGAAGCCAGCGGAGAAGCCAGCGGAGAAGCCAGCGGAGAAGCCAGCGGGGAAGCCAGCGGGGAAGCCAGCGAAGCAGCCTACCGGCGATCCGCGCGCACCCGAGCCGAGCTCGCCTTCGAGCCCAGCGACGCAGTTCTGAATCGGCTCACGGGGCCGGCTCGGAGGTCGAGCTAGCATGCCGCCATACGTGCTCGAGGGGAGGGAACGGTTGGGGGACGCTCGCTCCAAGGTGACGCGAAGACCGCGCTCGAAGCTCGAGCGGGTTCTCGATGCGCTCGGAGCTCGGGCCGCCGTCGTTCGTCGGCCCGAGGTCGATCTCGGCGTCCAGCTCGCCCTCGCGTGCCTGGTGAGCGCGCGGGTCAGCGCCGGTGACGCGCGAGATCTGGTCCGCCGCCTGTGCGACGCTGACGGCCAGGTCGAGCCGGCCCAGCTGGCCCTGGTGAGCGACGCCGACCTCGCTGGCGTGTGCCCGCCGGAGCTCGCCCGGTCGGTCGTCGAGGCGCTCCACGCGGTGGGTCACCTCGTCGCCGACGGCGCGACGGGCGATAGTTGGGACCCCGAAGATACGCGCCGTGCGATCTCCGGAGTTCCAGGGATGCTTCCTTCTCGAGCCGACTACCTGCTGCTCTCGGCCGGCCGCCTCGCGACCGTGGCACCCTCCGCAGCCGTGATGCGCGTCGCCGTCCGCGTGGGCTACCCCGGCTCGACCTACGGTGCGGTCGCCCGTGCGCTCGATCTCGAGCTGCCGTACGCGGGCGACATTGCATCGGCCTGGCGCGCCCACCAGCTCCTCGATCAACATGGGCGTACGGTCTGCACCGCGCTACGGCCTGCTTGCGGCAGCTGCCCGATCCGCGAGGGCTGCGGCTTCGCGGGTGAAGGCGACGACCCTGCGGCACGCCTCGCATGAACGACCAACAGCCGCCTCCGTCGAGCTCGCGTGCGCCGGGATCGCAGCCCAGGTCGCAGCCGGGATCGCAGCCGGGATCGCAGCCGCGCCCCACGCCGAGCCCGCCGTCGCAATCGCCGTCTTCGCCTCAGAGCTCGCGATCGCGATCCGCACCGAGCGCGCCTTCCGGCATTCCCACCTGGATCACGATCCCCTTGTTGCTCCTGGGGCTCTTGATGATCCCAGCCGTCGCGTGGCTCATCGCCCCGAGCTCGGACTCGCCGAAACGTTCGCAACGCTCCACGGCGAGCCGTGATGCTCAGCGCGACCTCGAACAAGATGAGGAGGAAGACGCGGACGAGGACGGCGAAGAGGAGGAGGTGCACGCCGAGCCGGCCAACCGGGACCCTACAGAGGAGACGACGCCCGAAGCCGACACCATCCGCGGCATTGTGGTGCAGGGCGAACAGGTCGTTCCCAACGCAATGGTGCGGTGCACCAAGCGGGGCGCCGAGGAGCGCATCACCAGCACCATGGGCAACGGGCAGTTCTCCTTCCCGCTCGAGGCCGACGGCTGCATGGCGGTCGCGCAGAGCGGCCGCTTCGGCAAGAGCGCGCCCGTCGAGATGCGACGCGGGAGCGACAACCGCATCGACATGCCGGGGCAAGGCTCGGTGTCAGGCGTCGTGGTCGACGAGCGCGGGCTCGTCCTCGACCGGTTCTTGGTGTCGCTCGATCACGCGGTTCTGGCCGACGGCTCGTCCCTCCCCGGAGGGTCGCAACGTTCGGTCGACGACGCCGAAGGCAGGTTCACCCTCGACAACCTGGCGGCCGGCACGTGGACCTTGCTGGTCAGTGCGGCGGGCCGGCCGGCCACGAAGGTCGAGGTCGTGATCGAGGGGGGCAAAACGACCGAGAACGTGCGCGTTCGTCTCGAGCGCGGCGCAACCCTGGTCGGATCGGTGATCGATCGCGCGACCAAGCGCGCCATCGGCGGCGCCCGGGTCACCCTCGACGAGGGCACGCGAGGCAGCGCCATCGAGCCGGTCACCACGAGCCCCGGAGGCGACTTCCGCCTCGAAGGCGTGCCGGAAGGTGCGTTCAGCATCGAGGTGCAGCACACCGACTACCTCGCGCGCATCGTCTCCGGGCTCGACGCCAAGGGGCAGCGCCAGCTGCGCGTGTCGATCGATCTCGCGCCGGCAGCCGACGGCGGCGGCCGGCTCGAGATGTCCGGCATCGGCGCCACGCTATCGGCCGACGAGGAGCGTCGCGTGATCGTGCGAAGCGTGCGCGAGGACGGCCCCGCCGAGAAATCCGGGATGCAATCGGGCGACATCATCGTCGCGATCGACGGCAAGAGCGCCGAAGGTCTCGACGTCCAGGCGTGCGTCCAGTTGCTGCGCGGCCCACCCGGAACCGCGGTCGCGGTCACCGTCCATCGCGGTGACGAAAACGTCAGCATGGCGATCACGCGCGAGACGATGGTGCAATAGAAAGTTCGCGCAGTAGCGGGACGGCGGCGCCTTGGTAGGCTGCGCGCCCGTATGCCCAAGACGCCCACGGCGCCCAAGACGCCCACGACGCCCGCGACGTCCACGACGCCCGCGACGTCCAAGCCCGCCGAGCTTCCGCCGCCCGAGGCCCAAGATGTCCTCTATCTCCTCGATTTCTCGGGCTACGTGTTTCGCGCGTACCACGCGCTGCCGCCGATGACGAACGCCGCCGGCGAGCCGACGCACGCCACGTACGGCACCGTGCAGATGATCCAGAAGCTCGTGAACGAACGGAAGCCTGTGTACCTCGGCGTCGCCCTCGATACGCCCGGCCCCAAGATGCGCCGCACGCTCGACGCGCGCTACAAGGCGACGCGCCCGCCCCCGCCCTCCGACCTCGCGGTGCAGATGGCGCGCTGCCACGAGATCATCGAGGCCTACCAGATCCCATCGTTCAAGTCGGAGGGCTTCGAGGCCGACGACGTGCTGGCAGCCCTGGCCGCCGGCGCCCACGCTGCGGGCCTCTTCGTGGTCATCGCCTCGAGCGACAAGGACCTCATGCAGCTGGTCGACGATCGCTGCATCATGTGGGATCCCATGCGTGACCGGATCTATGGCCCCGCCGAGGTCGAGGCCAAATGGCTGGTCCCCCCGACCCAGCTGCGCGATCTGCTCGCGCTGGTCGGCGACGCGAGCGACAACGTCCCCGGCGTCCCCAGCGTCGGCCCCAAGACGGCTGCCGATCTGATCCACAAGTACGGCGACCTCGACGGCGTCTACGCGAACCTGGCCGACATCAAGCGAGACAAATTGCGCGCCGCCCTCGAGGGCGCGAAGGACGATGCCTACCTGTCACGGGAGCTTGTGACCCTGCGCGGCAGCGACTGCCCGGTGGTGATCGACCGCGACAAGCTCCGTTACGGCGGCGCGGACGTGCCGCGATTGCGCGAGCTGTTCACCGAGCTCGGCTTCGTTCGCCAGATCGGGCTCTTGCCGCAGGCGACCAAGGTCGAGGCGACCTATGGCTCGACCGGCGAAGCCTCGGAGGTCGCTAAGATCGCGGCCGCCGCCCAGACGCACAAGCGGCTCGCCATCGAGCTTGTCACCACCAATCGCGATCCGATGCGCACGCTCATCGCCGGCATCGCCATCGCGGTCGAGCCTGGCGCCGCGCTCTACGTGCCGGTCGGTCACCGCTACCTCGGCGTGCCCGCCCAGCTCGCCGAAAAAGACGTGCTCGAAGCGCTGCGCGCCGCCATCGAGGGCGAGGACATCGAGATCATCGGGCACGATCTCAAGTTCGTCGACGTCGTGTTGCGCCAGCGCGGCCTCCATCTGAAGGGGCCCACTTTCGACTCGATGCTGGCGAGCTACCTGCTCGATCCCGAGCTCGCGAGCGACATCGCGACCATCGCCGAGCGCGACGCCGGCGTGCGCCTGACCCGCTTCGAGGAGATCGCGCCCAAGATTCGCGGCAAGCAGACGCTGGTCGACGAGCTGCCGGTGGAGGATGCGACGCGCTGGGCGGCGCAGATCCCCGACGCTGCGCTGCGGGTGCGCGAAGCGGCCTCCCAGCGGCTGGAGGATGCGGGCATCGGCCCCGTCTTCCGCGACATCGAGCTGCCGCTCTCCTTCGTCCTCGCCGACATGGAGGAGCGCGGAGTCCTGGTCGATATCAAAGCCCTCGACAAGCTCGGTACCTTCATGTCGGCCGAGCTCCACAAGATCGAAGAGGAGGCGCGCGCCATCTCCGGCCACCCCGATCTGAACCTCGGCTCGCCCAAGCAGCTCGAGACCATTCTCTTCGACGAGCTCGGCCTCAAAGCCACCAAGAAGACCAAGACCGGCCGCTCCACCGATGCCGAAGCGCTCGAGGCGATTGAAGGCGAGCACCCCTTGCCCAAGCTGGTGCTCGAGCACCGCGCGGTCGCGAAGCTCAAAGGCACCTACGTCGATGCGTTGCCGCGCATGGTGCACCCCAAGACGGGTCGCATTCACGGCCACTGGAAGCAGGCGGTCGCGGCCACCGGCCGCATCTCCAGCGAGGAACCCAATCTCCAGAACATCCCCGTTCGCACCAAGCTGGGCAAGGAGATCCGCCGCGCGTTCATCGCGCCGCCGGGCCACGTCTTCCTCGCCGCCGACTACTCGCAGATCGAGCTGCGGGTCATGGCGCATCTGTCGCACGACCCGGTCCTGGTGGACGCGTTCACCAAGAACCAGGACGTCCACATGCGCACCGCGGCCGAGGTGTTCGGCGTCGACCCCCAGGACGTGACCGAGGATCAGCGGCGCAAGGCCAAGACGATCAACTTCGGCATCATCTATGGAATGGGCGAGGTGACCCTCGCCAAACGCCTCGGCGTGCCGCGGGCCCAGGCCTCGGCGTTCATCGACGCCTATTTCGAGCGCCACCACGGCGTGCGCGAATTCCTCGATCGCACGATGGCCCAGGCCCGCAAGGAAGAGCGGGTCCACACCATGTTCGGTCGCATTCGCACCCTGCCCGATCTGCGTTCCACAGACCGCATGCGCCGCGCCTATGCCGAGCGGGTCGCGCAGAACACGCCCATCCAGGGCAGCGCCGCCGATCTGCTCAAGATGGCAATGATCAAGCTCCGTGGGCCGGTGGTCCCGGGCGCGCGGATGGTGCTCACCGTGCACGACGAGCTCGACTTCGAGGTCCCCGAGAACCTCGCCGAAGAAGCCGCCGCCAAGATCAAGAAGGCGATGAGCGAGGTCTTCCCGATGGATGTGCCGCTGGTGGTCGACGTCGGCTTCGGGCGGACCTGGGCCGACGCGCACTGATTTTTCCAAGGTTGTCGTAAACATCCGCGCCCACTGGAAGATCGCGAATCGCGGGCGGGCGGGAACGGAGAGCCGATGAGTCGTGTCGGACGCAAACCATGGCCCTCCGTGCATCCGCTGCTGCCTTCGTCTCGCTCCTCGCCCTCGCGCCACTCGCCCTCGCGCCAGTCGCCTACGCCGCAGATAGCCTCTCGGGCACCCGCGGCGAGATCGTCGAAAAGTCCCACGCGATCGATCTGGTGATGACGCGCGGCCACGCCCATATGCGGGTCGTCCGCGAGGTCACCAACAACGGCGTGCGGCACGATCAGGCGATGTTCCACCTGATGCTCCCCGAAGGCGCGGTGGCGACCGGGCTGCGCACCCGCGGCAGTATCAACGGGCGACCCATCTGGTACGAGGGCGAGCTGCTCGAGGCGGAGCTCGCCGCCCGGCGCTACCAGGAACTGACCGGGATCGGCGGCTATTACCCGAAGGACCCGGCGCTGCTCTCCTGGCGCTCACAGAATCACCTCGCGCTCCAGGTGTTCCCCTGCCCGCCCAAGGAGGACAAGGGCGTCGGCTACGATCTCGATCTGCCCACCCAATGGGTCGACGGGCGCGAGCGCCTGGAGCTGTCCGAGATGGGCCTGACCCCAAACCATGGAGTCCAGAGCTATGGCGTCGCGACCCTGCGCACCGACGTGCCAGGCGCCCGGATCTTCGTCGAGGGCATCGAGGTGGAGCCTGGTACCAAGATCCGCGTCGATCACGCACGCACCATCGAGATCGAGCCGCCTGCCGCGTTCGGTACGATCGACGCCCGCCTCGGCGCGGTCGCCTTCGGTCCCGAGCGCAACCTCGTCGCATTGCGATTCGATGCGCCGCGTCGGCTCGCCGAGGTCCCGCGCCGCGTAAGCGTCGTGGTCGCCCTCGACGCCTCGCGCTCCCTCACCGTCGACCAGGTGACGGCGCAGATGCGGGCGGCCAGCGCCTATCTGTCGCATTTCGCCGACCGCGACGCCACGGTCGCGCTCGTCGCCTACGACCGCCGCGCCCACGATCTCACCAGCGGGTTCGTCGGTATCGAGGAGGCGCGCGCGCTGCTCGACGGCGGGCCGCTTTCGCGCCGCAATGGCAGCGCCCTCGACGAGGCGGTGAATCGCGCGAGTGCGTTGCTCGCCACCGCGCCCGCGTCGTCGCCGAAGCGGGTCGTGATCTTCGGCGATCTGCTGGCCCGTGAAACCCTCCAGCCGCGCAAGGTCACCGGCCCCCGTGGCGCGGTGCTACATCTCGCGTCGGTCGCGCGCTCCGACCACGCCGCGGTCGATCGCGACGACGAGGACGAGTGGGCGGCCCTCCCCCGGTCGACCGGTGGCCTGCTCTTCCGCACCGCAGCGCCCATTGCGCCTCTTCGCCGCTCGTCCGGCCGGGCGGATGTCGAACTGGCCTTCACCGAACTGGCCCGCCCCATTCGCATCGATCGGATGACCTGGCGTGCCGCCGGGGTCAGCAAGTCGGACCTCGACGGGCCCGAAACACTCGAAGAAGGCGCATCGATCGAGCACCGCGCCATATCTGACAAGCTACCTGCCTACGCGATCCTCGAAGGCGAGCTATGGTCGAAGCGATTCGACAAGAAGGTCTTCGCCTCCCCCGCCGAAGGCAAGCTGTGGTCGGCCCTGGTCTTCGGCTCCGATCTGATGAGCGAGCTGTCGGAGCCCGAGATGAACGTCCTCGCCCGCGCCGGGCGCGCCGTATCGCCCGTCACCAGCTACCTCGCAATCGAGCCAGGCGTCCGCCCCTCCACCGAGGGGCTCGAGATCGGCGAGGCGGGCGGAATGGGGTTCGGCGCGGGGAGGGGCCGGCTCGCTTCCACCAGCGCCCAGGGCAGGCCGACGCAGACGCCCGACTACGCCGGCATCCTATCGTCGATGATGGAGAGCGCAGTCGCCAGGTGCGGGGCGGAGGGGCGCACCAAGCTCGACGTGGAGACCACGATAGCCGAGATCGTCGACGTGTCGGTCGTCGTCGCCGCCGACTCGCCGGACAAGACGCAAGCTGCCTGCGTGCGCGAAGCGGTGTGGGGGCTGGAGCTGCCGCAGGCGTTCACAGAGACCCGGCTGGGGTTGCACGTGTCTTTGTGATGACGCGGTGATATGCGGCATGCGGCGACCTTGCTGACGTCCACGGCTTTGGCGCCAGAACGTCGACGGCGGCCAGCTCATTACGCTCCTACCCCGATTAGAGCAGGTTCCATCTGGGCTCGCCTACGATGATGTAGCGCGCCATCCTTTGGCCGTCCCATTCGACGCGAACGTGGGCTGCCTGGGTAACGTGCGGCTTTCCTGGGGGAGCGGCAAGGACTGACGGTCGGAAGATGCCGATGTTCGCGGCCGAAGGGCACCGGACACTGTCAAACGCTAGCCCGTTGGAACCCGCGGCTCGCAGTCGCGCGGCGAGGGCCTGACTGAATCGGTAGTCAAGGGGATGGTGCTCAGCAGGCCAACCTCCCCTCATGTCGTGCAGGTCCGCATCAATCCGACCGACATAGCACCGAAGGTCGAAGTGCGTCTTGGGCTCAGACGTCCGAGCGAGGAACGTGGCCCTGTGGTGGGTAACCTCTCGAAGCGCACCTTCAAAGGTTGAACTAGCGTAGTAGACGCCGAAGCTCCCATCTGTGAATCGAGACGCGAAGCCGATGTGGGTAAAGGCGGCCATGATGGGCGAGGCGCCAGGCCCGGCGAGCCGCTCTGACACAGGCACGGCCGAGATACTGCCAATCTCGTCGCGAAGCCGGTCGTTCGTAAGGCCCTCGATGTCGGCAATCAGCTCCCAATCCGCGGGGGCGCCGATTCGCTCGAACAGATCAATGGGTGGGTATCGGCTCGGGATGAGACGATAAGTCTTGTCGAACTGAACGCGGTTGACCTGCGGCAGCGGATCGGGTGGCGTCACGAGCCGCCACCGCGGACATAGTCGAGATAGGCTCGAACGGCGTGCAGGTCGCTGACGTTGCCAGCGGTCATTCGCTCGAGCGCGGTACGACCGCCGAACGCTTCATTGGGCTTCGACACCCAGGCGTCGGCTTGCGCCGCATCGATGAATAGAATCTGAAGTGCCTTGTGGATGCCGATCACGTAGCTGACGCGCTCGAACGCGTCCCGCTGCAGGTTGCCGCCTTCCCCCTTCTTCCAACTGAAAAAGGTGCTCCGGCTGGGACCTCCGAGCAGCGCCTGGGCGGCGTCGTTCGAAACCTTCCAAAGGTCCATGACGCGGAAGAAGGCCTTCTTGGCTACTGAGGATGCCCGAGGGTCGTCGAGGTCGAGCGGCTTCCTAGCGGGCTGGGCGAGCATGGTCCGAACGTGGACTCTCTACCATAGATTGTCAAGTTCTGGACTTTGCGAGGTACTTCTCAGCCATCCTCGAGGCATTTCCAGTTCTGCTCGGGCCGAATGTCCGCGCAACTCGCCGCGCAGGAGCCGGCGTTGGGATCGCAGTAGTCGCACGTCGCGGCGTTGCCATTCTCGCAATCGGGGTCGACGACGCCGCAGCCGCAGTCGCAACCGTCTCCGCCGCCGTAGTACGACTCGGTGCACGTCCAGCCGTCGGGGACGGGGATACAGCCATCCTCGTCGGAGCCGTCGAAGCAATCTTCCTGGCCGTCGCAGAGGTCGGTTTCCAGGACGCAGCTGAAGCCGTCGGCGCAGGTGACCTCACAGCCCCCGGACGACGCGGTGCTCACCGGGCCGTTGCAGCTGGGGTTCACCGGCGCCTCGTCGCTCCCATCGTCGCAGTCGGCGAGACCGTCGCAGAGCCAGGTGGACGGGATGCAGTCGCCGCTGAGACACCGGAACTCGGCGGCGGAGCAGCTGGGCCCGGTGGTGACGACCGTGCTCGACGCCGTGCTCGAGGGGGCCACGTAGGTCGTGCCGCTGGGAGCGCCCCCATCTCCGGTGGAGCTTGGGCTAGAGGTGGTCGACTCGCCGCTGCCGCCGTCGCCGCCGGCGCCCGAGTTGCCGAAGACGCCGCCGCCCGGCTCGCTGCACGCGACGAGAGTGCCCGAGACGAGAGCCGTCGAGGCCAGGAGCTGCCAGTTGAATCGGTTCTTGGGCATGGTCGAAGAGCCCCTTTTACGGAGATGCGGGCCGCGCCCTCCCCGTTCACTAACATAGAGCTCAACCGAGGTAGACCGAGCTGGGAGTGTGTCGGTCAAACTGCTGCGCGCCCCGCTAGCTGCGTTGCCGGGGGCCCACCGGTCCTCAGCGTACAGGAAGTACGCTTCCGGCCGGTCCCCCCCGGCGCCTTGCTATCGGGTCGCTC
>Ga0105046_10008439_pt1 | contig 16175 bp, 18 predicted proteins | sample MAT03_FD_78385 | JGI IMG/M metagenome (GOLD analysis project Ga0105046, IMG submission 78385) | Freshwater microbial communities from Lake Fryxell liftoff mats and glacier meltwater in Antarctica - MAT-03 (megahit assembly) | ecosystem: Environmental > Aquatic > Freshwater > Ice > Liftoff...
CACCGCGACGGCAGTGGTGCGCGATATCCTCCTCGCCCTTAAGCGAGCCGATTGCGCCACCCACCACCGCGCCGGCCCGTGGTCCGCCGCTGTGGGCCGCAATGGATGATGCCGCCAGCCACGCCGCGGCGAGTAATGCGCTTCCCGCAGACACCCTCGCCGCACCCGCACCGGACTTCGTCTTCGATCAGCGCATCGCCTGGAAGTCAGGCCTCCGCGCGCGCCGCCCTGGCGCGGCGTGGGGACGGCTTGCGCCAGCCGCGGCCCAATACCTGGACCCGCGACGGGGACCCCTTCGGCGCGGACATGCCGCCATCGCAGCGCACGGAGCCCTTTCGCCACATGCCGCCGCCGCACAAGTATCTCGTGGTGTTCGAGGGCGCCGACCATTTCGTGTTCAACGGTGGCGATGCGCCACGCGGGCAGGAGCAAGTGGACGGCACCGTGCAGCGCAGCGTCAAGATGGTGACGCTCGCGTTTTGGCAAGCTTGGCTCGAGTGCGACAGCGCGGCCGCGACGTGGCTGGAGGAGCCGACGATGCGCGATGTGCTGCCCAACGCAGGGACGTGGTCACCCAAATAGGTGCGCTCCCCCGCGCGTGGAAGGCGCGGTTCCGGCGACCACCCGGTTCGGTTGGTGGTCTGGAGGTTGACCGCTCGCCATCGATCCCGAATACTTGAATCCGAATGTCGGTGTTGTCCGTTCCCGGTTTGAGGAGTGCGGCCCATGTCGGATCAACTGTCACTGCAACAAGGTACCGCTTCAGTGGAGCAGCGCGTGGCGGCCATCGAGGCCGCATTCGATGCGCGCGGGATGAAGCCCGGCGAGGTCGTTCGCGAGTTGACGCACCTTGCGCAGGAACAATGGGTCCCGCAGAACGGCGCGCGGGTGGTGGCCCGTGCGTGGACCGACCCGGATTTTCGGCGGCGCCTGCTTGCCAATGGCCGCGATGCCGTCGCCGAACTGGGGCTGGCGCTGCCGCGTCACCATCGTCACCTGGTGGTGCTCGAGAACACGCCGACGCTGCAGAACGTCATCTGTTGCACGCTCTGCTCATGCACCGCCTTCACGATCATCGGCCTGCCGCCCGATTGGTACAAGGATCTCGAGTATCGCGCCCGCGTGGTGCGGCAGTCACGGACGGTGCTCCACGAAATGGGTCTCGACCTGGCGCCGGAGATCGAGATCCGCGTGTGGGATACCACGGCCGACACCCGCTACATGGTGCTGCCCGTGCAGCCGCCCGGGACCATCAGCTGGTCCGAAGAAAAACTTGCGGCGCTCGTCACCCGGGATGCGATGATCGGCGTCGCGCGACTGTAGGGAGCAAAGAAGCCATGGATGGCATGCATGACCTTGGCGGCAAGCAGGGCTTCGGCCCGGTCCGCTATACGCGCAATGCACAGGCGTTTCATGCGGCTTGGGAAGTGCGCGTGAACGGCTTGTATTCCCTCGCGGTCAAGCTCGGAATTTTCAACATGGATGAGTATCGCCACGCGATCGAGCGCATGGAGCCGCGCCACTACCTCGCGGCGAGTTACTACGAACGTTCGCTCACGAGCCTCGCGACCCTGTGTGTGGAAAAAGGGGTCGTTACAGTGGGCGAACTGGAGCAACGCGCACACGGACATTTTCCGCTCGCAGCGCCGAGCGCGCCGGGGCGCACCAACGTCGCGGGCCGTGAGCGATTCGTGCCGGGTGATCGCGTTCGTGTACGGATGGATTACGTTCCCGGTCACGTGCGCATGCCTGGCTACATCCGCGGCAAGACCGGCGTCGTGGTGAACGAATCGCCGGTCTATCCCTTTCCCGATGCGCATGCTCACGCCATCGAGGCAGCCGACGAACCCACCTATGACGTGCGCTTTGATGCTGCGGAGCTTTGGCCCGATTCAGCCGACGCCGCGTTCGTTCATGTCGGCGTGTTCCAGAGTTATCTGGAGCGCGTCGCGCCAGGCGCTTGACCAACAACGATCAACGAAGTGTGGAGATAACCACCTGCCCGCGATTGTCATGAAATTCCGGCTCGCGTGGCTGCATTGATCACACCCTTGACCTGGCACACCTTGCAGATCGGACACTTCTCATGATTGCCTTGCGTGTTCGGTTGAGTCAGGCACGCGTTCGCGACCCCGGATAGCATTGCGAACATCCATGCAAGCAGCGTCATCCACGCGGTGTGGCGCAATTGTCGACGGGTGGAGGGCATCACTTGCGCCGTCGTATGACGACCCATTGACGTAGTCGAAGCCGTAGCGGCCCTTCACGCAAAGCCGCTTGCGGTTGGCGAGGCCGTCGCGGCCCTCGACTGTCGCGGCCCTCGACGTGCAGGATCTTGTCGTCCTTGATATGATAGTTGAGTTGGCAGCCCACGCCGCAGTACGGGCTCCCCGGCGGGACTATCATGTATGGTGGTGGCCTCGTTGCGTTACGCGCGTGGGCGTGGCCGCCGGCTCGATCCCCGCGACCGCGCACACGCCTGCTCGCAGCACTGCCATCCCGGCGGGTGTCGTCGCGCTGGCACAGGCGCCGACCCGCGCCGCGGGCGCCGAAGATGTTGGACCCCGGCAGCCCGGAGCGACGACCCGCCCTTCACTTCGAGGAACCGCCATGAGCGCAGATCCGCAACTCGTCGCCGCCCTCCGCGCCTCCGCGCCGTTCGAACCGCTGCCGGAGGAACTGCTGCGGCGTATCGCCGCGCTCGGCCGGCGGATGTCGTTCCGCGCCGGCGAGCCGATCTACGCAGTCGGATCGCCGGCGGACGATGTTTTCGTGGTGCTGCGCGGCGAGGTCGAACACGCGTTCGGCCCGGGCCGGGTCAGCGCAGCCGACCTCGTGCACACCGTCGGACCCGGCAACGTGTTCGGCTGGGCCTCGCTGCTGAAGGATGCGCCCGGCCACGAGCACCGGACGCGGCTCGCGACCACCGTGAACCACACCGACTCCGAAGTAATCGCGATCGACGCCGAAGCATTGATCGAGTTGCTGAAGGAATGTCCCGCCAATACGCTGGAAGACGTGCGCCGCCGCTTCGCAACGATCGTGACGCAGATGTACGGCTTAGCCGGATTCGTCAATGTTCGCGGCGCGCTCGTCCCGGCGCACATCGCGGGATCCTCCGCCGCCAGTTCGCCCCAGTTCGACACTTTCCCCTTTTGGCAATCGGCGCGACGGCGGCGCCCGCGCGCCGCCAAAGAACAACGGTGGCACCGTTGTTGCTTGTTGTCCGACGCAGGCACCGCGTTGCAGGTCGCATGTTGCCTAAGGACACGCCTTGGCGATTGCGATCGCCAAAGTGTTTCGTTTCGAAATGAACGAGGGCGAACAGAAAACGTGGTGCGGCGCAGCAATTTTCTGCTCACGCATTCTGCGGGCTGTCCGGTCTGGAGAAGCGGATGTTGAGCGATATCGAAATTGCCCAGAAGGCGAAAATGATCCGGATAGCCGAGATCGCGCGGAAGCGGCTCGACATCGACGACGCGCATCTCGAGCCCTACGGTCACTACAAGGCGAAGCTTTCGCTCGATTACGTCGAGACGCTCAAGTCGCGGCCGATGGGCAAGATCATCCTGGTCACGGCGATCAGCCCGACGCCGGCGGGTGAAGGCAAGACCACGACCACGGTCGGACTGGGCGACGCCCTCAACAGCATCGGGAAGCGCGCGATCATCTGCCTGCGCGAGCCCTCGCTCGGCCCGGTGTTCGGGATGAAGGGCGGCGCCGCCGGCGGCGGCTACGCGCAGGTGGTGCCGATGGAGGACATCAACCTCCACTTCACCGGCGACTTCAACGCGATCCAGCTCGCGAACAACCTGCTCGCGGCATTGATCGACAACCACATCCACCACGGGAACGAGCTGGGCTTCGACGTCCGCCGCATCACCTGGAAGCGCGTGCTCGACATGAACGACCGCGCGCTGCGCGACATCGTCGTCTCGCTGGGCGGCCCCGGCAACGGGTTCCCGCGCCAGGACGGCTTCGACATCGTCGTCGCGTCGGAAGTGATGGCGATCTTCTGCCTCGCGCCCAGCCTCAAGGACCTGAAGGAGCGCCTCGGCAACATCGTCGTCGGCTACACGCGCGACCAGAAGGCGATCACCGCCCGGGAATTGAAGGCGAACGGCGCGATGACCGTGCTGCTGAAGGACGCGCTCAAGCCGAACCTCGTGCAGACGCTCGAGAACAACCCGGCATTCATCCACGGCGGCCCGTTCGCAAACATCGCCCACGGCTGCAATTCCGTGATCGCGACCACGGCCGCGGCCCACCTCGCCGACTACGTCGTGACCGAAGCGGGCTTCGGCGCGGACCTCGGCGCCGAGAAGTTCATCGACATCAAGTGCCGCAAGTCGGGCCTGCGCCCGTCGGCGGTGGTGATCGTCGCCACGATCCGCGCGCTCAAGTACCACGGGGGCGTCGACGTGAAGGAACTCAACAAGGAAAACCTGGCGGCGCTCGAAAAGGGGATCGCGAACCTCGAGCGCCACGTCAACAACGTGCGCAACCACTACGGTCTGCCGTGCGTCGTGTCGGTCAACAATTTCACGCACGACACGCCGGCGGAGCTCGAGCTGCTGCGCGTCAAGATGGCGCACCACGAGGCTCCCGTCATCGTCGCCCGGCACTGGGCCGAGGGCGGCAAGGGCGCCGAGGACGTCGCGCGCGCCGTGGTCAGGATGATCGAGACCACGCCGCCGGACTTCAAGTTCGTGTACGAGGAAGCGATGCCGCTGTGGGACAAGATGAAGGCGGTCGCCACGAAGATCTATGGCGCCGCCGACGTCACGGCCGACGCCAAGGTCCGCGCGCAGATCAGGAAGCTGCAGGACGACGGCTACGGCCATTACCCGATCTGCGTCGCCAAGACGCAGTACTCGTTCTCGACTGACCCCGCGCTGCGCGGCGCCCCGTCGGGTCACGTGATCAACGTGCGTGAGGTGCGGCTCGCCGCCGGCGCCCAGTTCGTCGTGATGGTCTGCGGTGACATCATGACGATGCCGGGACTGCCGAAGGTCCCGTCCTCGGAGCGCATCGACATCGACGAATTCGGAAAAGTGGTGGGCCTCTTCTGACGACGGTCCACGCATCGAACACCCGCGCCTCGACTGGAGGCGACATGCGCATCATCGCCTTCATCACCGAGACGGCAGTGGTGCGCGATATCCTCCTCGCCCTTAAGCGAGCCGATTGCGCCACCCACCATCGCGCCGGCCCGCGGTCCGCCGCTGTGGGCCGCAATGGACGATGCCGCCAGCCACGCCGCGGCGAGTAATGCGCTTCCCGCAGACACCCTCGCCGCACCCACCGGATCGATGTCGAAGATCGACCCCATGAAGGCGTAGTAATCGGCAGCCGGCTCTCCGATTACGCCTTCGGCCGCGAGCTCGCGCATTCAGTCCATGGGAAACACGACGTTCACGTCCATGGTGAAGCCGCTGCGATCCCAGTTGGCGCTGATGATGGACAAGGTGAGCTCGGCGGGGTCCGTGTCGGAGGGGATGACCCGGAAGCTGGGGTCGCCGTGCGGATTGGAAAGATCGAAAGGCCGGTCGCTCTTGCGTATCAGACCCGAAGATGTGATCAGCGCGATGCGGCAACTGCTGAGCGGCTTGAAGAGAGGCGTCCATGGCACGTCGTCGCCGGGGCGGCATTGGTAGTTGCGTATGAACTCCTGGGATTCAGGGTCCAGGTCTTCGATTCTGGGCAGCGTCTTCCTTTCCTGAGCTGCGATTTAGATTTACAGGCACGTGCCTATGATCCTTCAGCGGCTCGCGTCATTGCAGCCAAGTAACTGACAGCACCCGGTACAGCGGCTGCGCCTAGCGCTGCGAAGCAGCGCCTTTCGCTTCGGCATGCTGTGCAAGGGGCTCGGCGCTTGCGGCCGGTACCGCATCCCGCGGCTTGCCTTTGCGATAGACAATGAAGCTGGTCAACAGCAGTATAGGTACCCAGGCCAGCCAATCCGACCGCCATTCGTAGTAAGCAAGCGTCAGAGCCGGCCCCACCAGCAGGTAGCCCCGTTCCCACGCGTTGAGTCGCCCCATGAAACCGCCGTAGATCGCCCCCGACAACATCACAGTGCTGACACAGAGCAGCCCCGCCGCGATCAGCGTTTCAGGCGTAAGGTTCGGAAACTGCAGCGAGTTCGGGAACGCGACCAGGAAGAACGGCAGCAGCATGCAGATCCCGCCCAGCTTGTACGACTCGACGCACGTCCCCCTGAACGAGCCGTGCGAGATGCGCACCGCCATGAAAACCCCGACGGCCACAGGCGGCGTGAAGGACGAGAAGACCGCGAAATAGAAGCCGAAGAAATGCGCGGCAAGCGGATCGATGCCCACGTCGATCAGCGATGGGATCACGACGATTGCGCACAGCGAGTAGGCGGCAGGAGTAGGCAGCCCCATACCGATAACCACCGCGATCGCCATGCCGAGAAGCAGCGCGATCTCGCGGCTGTTGCCCGAAGCCTCGATCATCAGCCGGCCGAACAGCGTTCCCAGGCCGGTGGTCACCAGCATCTGAACCACGATCCCGATGGCCGCCAGTATGATCGCGAGCTGCGCGCCGGCGATTGCGCCGTTGCGGAATCCGAGCAGCAGAGTTTTCACCGACGGACGAAATTGTCGCGGCCGCGCAAAGCTCAATCCGACGATCGCTGCAATACCCCACAGTGCAGCCATGCTTGCCGAATACCGGAGAGAGAGGAGAACGATAATGAGGCCGATCGAGAACAGGAACGACGGCAGGACCCACACGAAAAGCCGCCAGTTGACTTCCTGGCGCGCGAACGGGATCTGAGGCGAAGCCTGGACGAGGGCATAGACCCCGAGGGCGAGCGAGAACATGTAGAGGAAGGCGGGCACGATGGCGGCCGCCGCCACGTCGGCATAGGAGATGCCGAGTATCACCGCCATCAGGAACGCGCCGAGACCCATGACCGGCGGAATGATCTGCGAGCCATTCGCGGCCATGACCTCGATCGCCCCGGCCTGCTCCCGGGTAAAGCCGCCCCTGTGCATCGTCGGAATGGTCATCGAGCCGGACAGCGCGATGCAGCTGACGGTCTGACCGGTAACCATGCCGATGAGCGAGCTCGCAGCGATGCACGAGTAAGCGACGCCGCCGCGCAGAAAGTTGCCGATCGCTTTGCCGAGCTCGGCGAACATGTCGAGCGCGAGCGTGCTCGTCATGAGGCCGCCGTAAACGAGCAGCAGGAAGATGGTATCGGCGGAAAGGGGGATGAACGTGAAGACGCCGCGCGGCCCGCCCATGCCGGCAAGATAGCTCATCACGACCTGTGGCGAGAACTTGAGATCGACGACCGGGCTCGGAATCAGGTGCCCCAGGCCAAAGTAAAGCGCCGCGGACAGGCATACGACCGTCAGCGCCGTGCCCCACACCACCCAATTGAGACCGAGAACGGCGATCAGCAGCAACAGTCCGATCGCATACTGGAAAGCCGTGAGGAACGGTTGAGTGATCTCAAGCGACTCCGCCATCACGTAGAGGTAGACGGTGGATACCAGCGCGCAACCAGCCATGGCGCCTGCGAACACGAGCCACGCCGTGCGTTTTCTCCCGCTGTCGGCGCGCCCATGCTCGATTGCGGTGTGCAGGGCGATCAGCAGCAGGATGAGACCGAGGTGCACCGTGTAATGCTGCAGAGCCCCGTGAAACGTCTCGAACACGGTGGCCAAGTGGTAGATGACCGTAGCGAGCGCGGCCAGCATCAATATCAGCTCGAGTGCCCTGATGAGCCGCTCCGGCTTGGCAACTGCTGTCAAGATTCTCCACCTGGGACGCAGGCGCGAACCCCTGCCGTCCCTGCGAACAAATCGGCGCGCAACGTTGGCACTTCTTTAAGTCACCGTGGATGCGGTGGGCCTACTTGACCAGTCCCAACTCCTTATAAGCGCGCATTGCGCCGGGATGAACCGCATTGGGCGTCAGCCGCGCTGCCGTTGCGATGCTGTCGGCGTCCCAGATTCTTCCCATCGCGTTGTATTGCGCGACCACCGGCCCCATTTTGATCCACAGCTTGGTCAGCTCATAAGCGAGGTCATCGGGAAATGACTTGTGCGCGGTCATCAGCAGGTAGTTGCCGTAAGTGGTGATCTCGTTGGGCTGATTCGGAAAGGTGTTCGGCGGGTATTTGCGTACATGAAACCCCGCGCCCGTTTTCTTGTTGTACTCCTCTATGGTCGCCGCTGGAACGCTGATGTACTGGAACGGCCGCTTGGAGGCTTCGAGGAGCTTGAAGGGGCTGGGCTGGATCGTGTTCTTTAAACTGTCATTCGAGAACATCGCGATCGTGGCGACGTCCGCGCGCCCGTCCAGCAGCGCTTCCACGTTGGGATCGGTTCCCAGCATGTTGAAGGCTTTGAGTTGCTTCAACATGCCGGTGCCTTCGAGGATCATGCGCGGATACATGCCCCATTCGTTCTGGGTGATGAGCCCGGCGGCGACGCGCTTGCCGGCGAGATCTTCGAATTTGACTATCTTGGGATCGGTTGCGACGAACACTATGCCGCTGAGCGCCATGACGCCGATGATGCGGAAATCGCCGGCTGCCATGAGCGGGTCAGGATAGTAGGGTTTGAGGCCGGTCTTGGCCGCCCATTCGAGCACCGAGCCCGAACCGATGACTGTGTTCTGCCATAGGCTCGGCGTCTCGGCGAAATACTTGACGTTGTAGTTGAATCCGGGGGTCTCTACCGCGATCGGTCGCAGCCACGGATGGTGTTCCCGGGCCCGGGTTTGCATGACTGCGAAGGCCTCGTAGGGACCGGAGCCCGCCGGCGAAATCAACACCGATATCTTGCGCTCGTCCTGGGCCTGCGCCGGGGCCGCCGGCAACAAGGCCGCGAAGGCCACGAAAACCGCGGTCAGCGCCGCGCCCGGAGAAATCAATCGACGCCGCGTGATTCTGTCGCTGCAGGAACTGGATCTCATGTTCTCTCCTTGTGATTGCGTGATCGCGTGGGCATCCGACTCGCACCACTGCGCCGTGCGACGTTGGCTTGCCACGCCGTTGAAGTGGCGACTGATGTTAGCCCGAGTGGCCGCAATCATTTGTCAACTAATTGACAAACTCCCGGGTGCTTCGGGGCGCTCCGTGCTTACTCGTCTGCCGCATCGGCGCTGCGAACCACCGCGGCGGATTACGAGCGCAAATCCAGGCGCCACAGTACACTTCTGGCAAAATCCGTCATCTGATAGACTGGGTTACGCAGCCTCCGAGGCACACTGGAAGTGGAAGGCAACATGAAATCCACGACAGCACCTGCGCCGCTCGCGACCGGGCCCGACATCCTGCAGGCGCTTCGCCTCGCCGATGCCGGAATACACAGGTTGCACGGCACTGTAAGCCTTGTTCCCTCGCGGGAGGGAAGCGCTTCCTCAAGAGATCTCTTCCTGTATCTGTCGGAGAGCGAGAAGGCGGCGTTTCTCGCCCAGTGCAGCGAGCGCCGCGCGCCCCGGAACACAACCATCTTCTCGCAGGGCCGCAAACATACGACTTTCCTCATCAAGGAAGGGCTGGTGCGCACGTTTTACGTCTCTCCCAGCGGCAAGGAGATCACGCTCGCCTACTGGTCCGAAGGCGAGATGATCGGGGGTCCTTATTTTTTCGACGACCAGCGCAAGAACATCTGGTCGGCCCAGGCCGCGGAAGACAGCGTCGTGCTTGCAATAGACGGCGCGCAGCTCCAACAGCTCGCGCTGCGAATACCGGCGCTGGCCCTGTTTCTCATCGACTCACTGAGTTTCAAACTGCACTGGGTATCGCTGCTCCTGCAGACGCTTGGCACCGAGTTTGTCCATTGCAGGCTCGCAACGCTGCTGCTGCGGCTGGCCGAGCTCTATGGCGATCCGTGCGATGATGCAATCGTGATCCGCTACAACTTCACCCAGAGCGATCTCGGCGCGATGGTGGGCGCAACCCGGCAATGGGTCAGCACCGCGCTCGGCCGCCTGCAACGTGAAGGTATAGTGCGGCTGCACAAGCGGCGCCTCTACATCCTAGACCTTGAGCGGCTGACGGCGAAAACGATCAGTTCCTGACTCCCGCCGCGCGTGTAAATAAATTGACAGCACGCCGTTTTCATTTTCGGCATGATGGTTTGACCTGGATGTTCCGGGAACACGACAGGAGATCGCACATGCCGAAAGTATTGCTGTTTGACACATGGGGCACGCTGGTCGACAACTATTCCATCGCCGACGTGATCGAGCCGCACGTCTTCGAGGCTCACACCGCCCAGCGCATTGCGCAGGATTGGCGCCAGCACCAGAAGTGGGCGATGTTCTATACCACGCTCGCCGACAATTTTGTGCTGCATCCCGGTCTCAACAACGCCTGCCTCGAATGGGCGCTCGAAAAGAACAACATATCACTGTCCAAATCGGCGATCGACGACATCATCTCGCAATACCACAAGCTGCGCGCGTATCCGGACGTTATCGAGGCGCTCCAGTCGCTCAAGGCGCAGGGCCTGACGATCAAGATCGTGGCCAACCCCACGAAGAAGATGATCGAGGACCACAGCCGTTTCGCCGGTACGCTGCCGTATATCGATGAAATAATCAGCAGCGGCGAGGAAGCGCAGGCCTTCAAGCCTTCTCCGAAGGTTTTCCAGCTCGGGATCGAGCGCGCTGGTTTCCCGAAGCAGGACATACTTTGGGTTACCGGGCACTTTTGGGAAATCGTCGGCGCCAGCCGCCAGGGCCTGAAGACGGCGTGGACGAACCGCTCGCGCCAGCCGATGCTGAAAATCGGCGTCACGCCAACCTACAACGTGACCACCCTCAAGGAACTCGCCGACGCCTTGGCTAAAGAGAAAAGCGGCCAGCAGCGCGCCGCCTGATTTTTTGCGCGTGCCTGGCGCACGCGCGTTCGAAGACGTTCTCGCGCGGCAGCGAAGCGGCGACGGATGGACTGGATACTGACACGAAGAGGCAGTGATTGCGATCGCCGTGCTGGGGGCGTTACCGTCGGTCGCGGCCTCGATCCTGCAGACCCGCGTGAGCATAGGCTAGGCGCGGTCCCACGTAGCCCAGTCCCAGCCAGCACTGATAGAGCGGCGACCAGCCCGTGCTGCTCATGACCGCTCGTCCTCTGGGAATGCGTTCGGACCACGACTGCACGGCGTTCGTCTGCCTGGCAGGAAGCAGGCCGACCAGGCGGCGATGCGTTCTCCAGCGCCGCGCCTGCAGCACGCGCCCCCCGCGAAACGTACCGCGGTAGAAATCAACCAGGCGCGCGAGGCCGAGCTCGAAAGGGGAGACCCGGCAAGCCAACTCCCGCGTAAACAACAGATGCCCAGCTTCGATGCGCAGGGTATCGACGGCATCGAACCCGCATTCCGCCAATCCGTGGTCCGCGCCGAGCAGCCGCCGCAATAGATCAGCACCTGCCGTGTCGGTCGTGACCAATTCATAGCCGGACTCGCCGCTGTAGCCGATCCGTGCGAGCAGGCAATTCGCGCCCTCGAAATCGAGCCGCTCGAAGCCGAAGTACGGTAGGTCAGGCACACGTCGGCCCGCGAAGCAGCGCTCGATGATGCGCAAGCTCGCAGGTCCCTGCACGGCAATCACCGCATGCCCGGTCGAAACGTCGGTTATCGCGACATCAAAATCCGCGGCGCAGCCCGCGATGAACTCGACGTCGCTGCGCCTGCCCACGTAAAGCCAGTAGCGGCCATGCCCGAGGTTCCATACGGTAGCGTCGTTGAGTACGCTGCCGTCTTCCCGCAGCATCAGGGTGTAGGCAATACGCCCGGGTAGCAGGCCGTCGAGCGCGCGCGTCTGCAGAGAATTCAAGAACGCGAGGCTCGATTGGCCGGCGATCTCGACGCATCCCATGAAGGAGAAATCGAACAGGCCTGCAAACTGACGCGTTGCCAGATGCTCGGCGATGGCGGAGCTGAAATACCGTGGGGTGGTCAGACCGGGCGCGACGCGGTGCAGCGCTTTGCTGCGAGTCGCGAGAAAACGGGCGAAGGCCGTCGTCAACCGAGCCATCCGCATTCGTGCGCCATCAGGCCGCCGCCGACCAGGATGCACAGAACGGCTACGAACTTGCGCAGCAGCACGGCATCGACTGCATGTACGATGCGTGCGCCGAGCAATACGCCGGCGATTTCCAGCAGCGTCACCGTCGAGGCAATGCCGAAATCGATGGTTCCATATTCGAGATTGCCCAGCGTGCCGAAGGTTGCCGCCACGATCTGTATGACCTGACTGGTACCGATGGCCGTCAGCGCGGGAAAGCCGCATAGCACCATGAGCGGCACGGACAGCGCGGGACCTCCGACGCCCGTCAGGCCCGATCCGAATCCCGCAATCACGTCCAGCGCGAAGAGCAGCATTCTTTGCGCTTTCCAGCGACCATGAAAGGCGGAATGGGGTACCCCGTACCATGCCGCGAGAGTGTAGACACCCACGAATATGATGACGCCCGCCAGGATCATGGCAAGCATTCCGGGACCGGTCAGCGAGTTCACCCACGCTTCGGCAAAAGAAAAGAGCGCGCCGCCCAGCAGGACGGGGCGAGTGATGCGCCAGTCGATGCTGCCGTGGCGCTGAAACATTATGGTCCCAGCGATACCGGTGAACGCGAAGGTAAAGAGCGCGGTCGCCATCGCCGCGTGTACAGGCAGGCCGGCAAAAACGCCCAGCGCCGGAATCAGCAGGATGCCGCCGACGCCGACGGCACCGATCAACATGCCGACGCCGAATGCGCTCAGCAGCAGCCACGCGAGATCGGTCATAACCTGCGCGGGTCAGGAACTGAAACAGAGGGATTCCCCGCAGAGGTGAGGGCGCCGCGCGAAGGACCCTGCGCGAGCGGCGACGCGAGGCTCCTCAGCTCGCCGAGGCCCGCCCGAGGATCGCAGTCTGCGGACCGGGCGCTCCGCGAGCGCTGATCCGCGTCGTTACTTCTTCCAGCCTACCTTGTCTTTGAACATCTTGAGCTCATCTTCCTTCATGAAAACGGAGTGCTCCTTGCCGGGATAGACGCGCTGCCTGACCTCGTCGCGATAGTCGGTGAGGCCTTTCTCGATAATAGGAACCAGATCGCAGTAGATCTTGGAATGCCGCGGCGTGTGCTTCTCATAGAGATGGAAAAGATCCGAGCCGATGATGTGCACGCCATCCGAGGTGCTGCCCGAGCCCAGGCTGATCACGGGAACCGGCATGGTTTCGGCCAGATACTGGGAAACCTCGGACGTTACGACTTCGGTCATGATCGAGAAGCAGCCGGCATCGACGAAAGCCCAGGCATCGTCGACCAACTCCTTGGCGCGGTCTGCCGTCTTGCCCTGCGCCGCAAAACCGCCGAGCTGCGGGATGCGCATCGGGCAGATGCCGATGTGACCCTGCACCGGGATGCCCGCCTTGACGATCGCCTCAATATACTTCGCATGGTGCTGGTTGCCCTCGCACTTCATCACTTCGGCGCCGCCGTGAGCGACGTACTTGGCCGCGTTGTCGACCGCCTGCTGCGCTGACAGGTGGAAGCTCATGTACGGCATGTCCACCATGCGCAGCCCATACTGAGATCCGCGCTTCACCGCCTGCGCCATGAACATCACTTCCTCGAAAGAAACCGAAGTGGTGCTTTCATGTCCGAACAGCACCATGCCGCCGGTATCGGAAACGCACAGGATGTCGATGCCCACCCTGTCGGCAACGATCGCGGTCTCGTAGTCGTAGACCGCGAGCTGCACGATCGGCTCGCCTTTCTTCTTCTTCTCGTTGAGCATCGGAATCGTTACTTTCTTGCGCGCTGCAGGTTCGGCCATAGGTGCCTCCTGGTAGTGGAAGTTTATGATGGGAGTGATTTCGCAAGCTGTCCGGCGCAGGTGGCAATCTGAGGGAGCCTTGCGAAGGCACCGGATGCAAACGGCATTTTACGCTCGAATTCAAGAGCGCGGCGACGGGAAGCAGGAGCGCGGCCGCCGGCGCCACGCTAGGAGCTCCCGTCAATCAGGTCTTTCTCAAGTCACGCGCTGCTCGTTTGCCTATTCTTTGCAATGCTGCAGCCGCTGCTCGATGTCCATACACGCCGTGAAATCCATTAAATCTTCAAATTCGCGCGGCACGGTTATGCGCAGCTTGAATAGCCCCCCGCCTGCTTACGGGTAGGCGTTGAGCCGCTCAGGCGATTGCGTAAGCGCCTCGTTGATCGCGACCACGTCGCCTGTTCCTGGTCCAGGGCATGAGCGTCCGCGTCCCGCAGCAACCGTAATGACCGCCACATGCGCGCAGCGAGCCGGTTTTACAGTGATCTCGACCTGCTGGTCGAACGACATCAGCGCCTGCATCAGGCGTTCCAGCGAAATATTCTGGAATTTGTAGCGACCAACCTGCGATACCTTGGGCTGTGTCATGCCGGTGATCGCGGCGGCCTCGGTCTGACTGAGCCCCCGGCTCTGGATGAGTTCGTTGAGCTTGACGGCAAGGATGGCTTTCGCGGACAGTTCTTCCGCGTCGTCGAACCCAAGGTCGGTCAACACATTGTCAGTTCACTTGTGTGTGTCTTTGCGTCGCATCATCACCTCCCGCTCAACCCATGACCGGCAAGCACAGCCTTCAACCGCTTCGCGATCAATCGCCCATCCGGCTGCGGTATGCCGATGCCGGACTTCGATTCCTTCTTAAACGCATGCAGCACATGGATCGCATCTCCAACGCGCACAGTGTAGACCGCGCCAAAGGTGTCGCCCCGGTGATATTCCACCAGCTCGTAGACGCTGGGATCAAGACCCCTTCACGGCTTCGACGAATCGGGCACTTGACCCAACTGCACCACGAAGAGCGCAACCCCCATGTCCTTCTGGACCGGAATGGGGAATTCCTTGAAATCCTTCTTCGAGGAACCCTCCCAGAACAGCGGTCTGCGCATCACAGTCATGGATTACACCCGTTCGTATATAGCTTGCAAGCGGCAGCCTCTTCTAACGGCATACGAGGCTGAAACGGTTCCGTGTTTTCAACGGGATATGAGGCTGAGATGAGGAAATTGGATCGATTATCTGGGGATGATGATCGAGATGAACGATTCCAAGTCTCAAACCATTGAGCAAATCCAGGAATTCCTAACAGGTGCGTCTGACGTCAGCTTCTCGATCCCGGCCAACGAAACCAGACTACGCGACTTCATCGTGACCGTTATCAAGCGCTTCCGGTATTTCAGCCTGGCCAAAGGGCACCGCGGGGTGTTGTTTACCTACATGCGACGGCTGACGGGGTATTCCCGGCAGCATCTGTCACGACTGGTTGCACAGTATCGCGACACCAAGTCGCTCAGAGCGCTTACGCGATCCAGTCGCACCAGCTTTGCACGCAAATACGGTGCCGCAGAAATCACGTTGCTGGCCCAGACCGATGGCTGGCACGACACGCTGTCGGGACCGGCGACCAAGGTGTAGTTGACTCGCGCCGTCGCGCGCTTCGGCGACCGGCGCTACGCGTTGCTCTCGCAGATATCCGTCTCACATCTCTACAATCTGCGTGCCAGTGAACCTTACCGCAAACAGCGCTTGGTCTGGCACGCTACGCGGCCGTCTCCCGTCGCCATCGGCATTCGCAAAGCACCCGCCCCGCAAGGTCTGCCAGGCTATATCCGCATCGATACCGTCCATCAGGGCGATCTGGACGGGATTAAGGGGGTCTACCATATCAACGCTGTCGATATCGTGACTCAGTGGGAGTTGGTGGCCGCTGTGGAGCAGATCAGCGAGGCATTCTGCTGCCAGTAATCGCTTTGCTACTCGACGGCTTCCCGTTTGTGGTTCGCGGCTTTCACTCGGACTAGGGTTCCGAGTACATCAATCATAAAACCGCTCAGCTTCTCGATAAGTTGCGGGTCGAATTCACCAAATCGCGCCCGCGCCAGACCAACGACAACGCCCTGGCCGAATGCAAAAACGGTGCTGTCATACGCAAGTTCATGGGCTACAGTCACATCCCGCAAAAACACGCCACCGCACTGCACTTGGCTCTTTTCGTCGCAACACAGCACCAGCGCGTGTTCGGGTGGCGACATGTACAGACCAACGATGTCTTCCAGCTTCTCGACGAACTTGGGATCGCGCGACACCTTGAAGCGCTTGACCCGGTGCGGTTTCAAGCCGTGTGCCATCCAAATACGCTGAATCGTGGTGTCG
>Ga0105046_10008440_pt1 | contig 16174 bp, 15 predicted proteins | sample MAT03_FD_78385 | JGI IMG/M metagenome (GOLD analysis project Ga0105046, IMG submission 78385) | Freshwater microbial communities from Lake Fryxell liftoff mats and glacier meltwater in Antarctica - MAT-03 (megahit assembly) | ecosystem: Environmental > Aquatic > Freshwater > Ice > Liftoff...
CGTTGATTACGTTTCGGAGCTGCGCTCGACCATCGCCCAACACGGCGCGGTCTACGCGGTGATTGCCCATTCCTTCGGTGGCGCGGCAATTTTGTTCGCGCTCGGCGAGACAACTGGTTTGGGGGGCGTGCAGCGGGTGGTGACGATTGGCGCGCCCGCCCACCTCTACTCGGTGTTGGAGCGTTTTACCCAGTCGTTAGGGCTGAACGGCGGCGTCTTGACCGAGATGTTCGAGTCGGCGCGGCGACGGTTTGGCCTTTCCATCGCGGATTTTGACTTCGCTCGTGTCCAAAAAACCCTGACGCCGCTGATGGTGGTACATGATCGGGCTGACGTGATTGTCCCGTTCAGCGACGCCGAGGACATCACTCGCGTCATCCCACACGCGCAATCGTTATTCACCGAGGGCTTGGGGCATCGTAGCATCCTCAAAAATCGTGAGGTGATTTCACAGGTGATTCAATTCATCGAGTGGTAAGGACTATGTGCAAACCGGGGGGCGTAGCGCGTTTTATACGACTCCCGGATGCGTTTTGGATGAAGCCTCTTAATAAACGCTAGCGAATCATTCTATTTCCATTATTCTTACGCTAGGTTTTAATTCACGAAAAATTTATAACCGCCTTATAAAACTCAAGCATCCTTGTGAAGTGCTACAAGATCAATGTCTTTGTACCTTTAGGAGCAAGAAACCCATGCGTACTCTCCGTTCCGTGATCCTCCTCGCTTTGATGGCGTTGGTGGCTATCGTCCCCAGTTTTGCCCAAGAAGATACCGCTGAATTGACCATTGCCGAGTTGGTGGTCGCCGCTACCGAGGGCGAAACCCCGGAATTCACCGTGTTGTTGGCCGCTGTTGCCGCCGCTGACCCCATGTTCCTCGAACTCCTGAGCGACCCCGAAGCCGGTGTGACCGTGTTCGCCCCAACCGACGCCGCTTTCATCGCCTTGTTGGAAGAACTGGGCGTGACCGCTGAAGATGTCCTCGCCGATACCGACCTGCTCAACAGCATCCTAGCCTACCATGTCGTCCCCGGCGTGTTCGTTGCCGAAGATGTCGTGGCGCTTGACGGTGGATTTCTCGGCACGTATCTGAAAAACGGTGCGGTGGCCGTTGCCGTGACCGAAGAGGGCGGCGTCGCCATCAATGCCTCCAACGTTGTGGTCGCTGATGTCCTCGCCTTAAACGGCGTGATCCACGTCATTGATGCCGTCCTCGTCCCGGCCGAAGATATGAGCGAGATGGTTGAAATGGAAGAGCCGACCCTTTCGATCGCTGAGATGGTGATTGCGCTTGCTGAGTCGGCTGATGCCCCAGAATTCACCGTTTTGTTGGCCGCCGTCTTGGCCGCTGACCCCAGCATCGTCGAGATGTTGAGCAACAACGGCCCGTACACCGTGTTCGCCCCGACTGACGCCGCTTTCACCGCGCTGTTGGAAGAACTGGGCGTCACCGCTGAGGATGTCCTCGCTGACACCGAATTGTTGAACACCGTCTTGGCTTACCATGTCGTCCCGGGTAGCTTCAACGCCGAGACCGTGGTCGGCGTCGCCGGTGAAGAAGGCTTCAGCATCGCCACCTTCAACGGCCTGATTTACATCGCGGTTGTGGATGGCGGCGTCGTCATCAATGAAGTTGCCAATCTGGTCGCCGCCGATGTTTACGCCACCAACGGCATCATCCACGTCATCGACGCGGTGTTGATCCCTGTGATGGAAGAAGCCGGCATGTAATTTGACCCACAGCGCGCCGGTCTGATGAGGACGGGCGCGCCGTGAGACCCAAACACCCCCTGCGCTGGGCGAATGTTCAGCGCGGGGGGTGTTTTAGGTTTTTGCATAGCGAGCGTAGCTGTCTTTGTGAAAACCGCGTGATTGTAGGGGTTGAATAATGTTGTATACTAAAATGATTGAGCCTTTCCTGAATCAATAGACTTGAAAATGACCCTCCCTCTGAACCAAATCATTCACGGTGACAGCTTGACCGTCTTAAAATCATTACCAGATAAGTCAATAGATCTGATTTTTGCTGACCCGCCCTATAACCTTCAACTTCAAAACGAACTCGTCCGCCCCAACCAATCGGTGGTCGATGCGGTGAACGACGAGTGGGATAAGTTCGATGATTTCGCCGCCTATGACGCTTTCACCCGCGCATGGCTGACCGAATGCCGTCGCGTCCTCAAAACGGACGGCACGATTTGGGTGATCGGCTCGTACCACAACATTTATCGCGTCGGAGCGATCCTGATGGACTTGGGCTATTGGGTCATTAATGATGCGGTTTGGGAAAAAGTGAATCCGATGCCGAATTTCCGGGGGACACGCTTCACCAACGCCACCGAAACGCTGATTTGGGCGAAAAAGTCCCAGAGTCAGAAAAAATACACCTTCAATTATCAGGCTCTGAAAGCCTTTAATGACGATAAGCAAATGACCAACGTCTGGTACATCCCGATTTGCTCCGGCGCAGAGCGTATCAAAATTGACGGTAAGAAGGCGCACAGCACCCAGAAGCCCGAAGCGCTGTTGTACCGCGTGATTTTGTCATCTTCTAACCCCGGTGATGTCATCCTTGACCCGTTTTTTGGCAGCGGCACAACCGGCGCAGTCGCCAAGAAATTGAGCCGACAATTTATTGGGATTGAGCGTGAATCGCGCTATGTCGAGGTCGCCCGCGCCCGGATTGATGCGGTGACGCCCGTCCCGCCCGAATCACTGCGCGTCGCACAGTCGCGCCGACAAGAGGTGCGGGTGAAATTTAGCGGCCTGATTGAAAACGGCTATCTGTCAGCGGGAAATATGCTGCACAGCCCGGATGGAGCGCATCAGGCGTTGGTGATGGCCGATGGGCGATTGACGCTGGATGGATTCACCGGCAGTTTGCATCAGGTCGCCACTCGTATCAGCGGACGCCCGACCAACGGGTGGGATTATTGGCAGTACGCCGGGCAGTCGATTGACGCCCTGCGCGCCCAATACCGCCAAGATACCCGCACCAGTGAGTCGCCCATTGATAGGAAAAATTAACAATCTCCACAATGTCCAAGCACGTTTTGAAAAACCCGCTTATCATGAGATTAACGTGACATGAATAATATGGAGAGTTCATTATGCGTCAAGCACGCCTGTGGTTTCTAGGCATATTACTAATCGTTTTCACCCTGAGCGCCTCGGCGCAGACCGTCAGCCCACGCGGCGGCAGTATTTCGCCGGTGGACAACAGCAATGCGTTTGTGCATAAAACCGCCGTTGAAAACACCTCATTTAATACCAGCGTCCTCGTGTCGGAGACGGATGGCTCGACCCCGTTGCTGAGTAACAACCCCAACGCCATCGTGTTCCTGACGCGCAATGTCACCCAAAGCACGGCCTACCATGCCCAGCCATACGGCGTGTATTTCAATGGCAGCACATGGGATGTGTTTAACCAAAATGCCAGCAACTTTATGCCCGTTGGCGTTGGCTTTAACGTGCAAGTGATGGGCAAAGGCAACACCGTTTTCGCCCACACCACCACCCTGACCAACACTAGCGGTCATATCACGACCCTTGACCACCCGCTGCTGAATGGGGATAGCGACGCCTCAGAAATCGTGATCGTGACCCCGAATTGGACGGAGACCTATAACCCTAAAGAGATTGGCGTGTATTATGACTATTCTCAAGGGAAGTGGACGATCTTCAATCAAGACATCTCGGCGATGCCGATTGGGGCGGTCTTCAATGTTCAAGTCGTGCGCGATGCGAACACCGGCTTCAAGCAGTTGGCGACAGTTGCGAATATCGTCAGCACGTCCAAGACCGAAATCGACAACATCTTCTTGAACAACAACAACAACGCGCAGTTCATCGTCACCCAGAATTGGTCGCTAGCCGGTATCTATAATAATGAGGCCATCGGTGTGGAATATGACAACGCCAGCAATCGTTGGCGTATCATCAATATTGATGGGTCGGCCATGCCGGTCAACGCGGGCTTCAATGTGCTTGTCAGCCAAGACGGTGACGACTATGGCGACGGCGTGCTGATTAACGGCGGCTTTGAAGTCCCGTTGACGACCAAAGCCACCGCTATCAAATGGAATACAATCAACGCCGGGGCGGGCAGCAAGCGCGTGTGCAACAAGTATGCGCCCGCCGCGCCCGTTGATAAACAGTTAACGATTATGGGCGAATGCGCCTATGTGCTGAAAGGCGCAGCCGGCCAAGTGCGTAAAATCGTACAGAAAGTCAATATCCCGCTGGCTATCAGCCCCTATACCGTCATTGACATCGTTGCTCGTTTGAAGGGGGTCAACGCTGCTGGTGTTAGGATCAAGTGCGTGGTTCGCTTGAGCGACGGTCAGCAAATCAGCTACTCTATCGCGGGCAGTCTGATGAAAGGGACATATGATTGGGACTCATTTAGCGCGTACACGCTTTTTGACCCCGCGAACCCGCCCGTTAAGCTCAGGCTGGCGATTTCTATCGGCGGCGGCGCACTGTACATTGACGGCTTGAGCAGCGCGATGTTCTAAGACCACGAACCCTAGCCCCCCTCCAACTATTTTGGAGAGGGGCTTTTTTTACGCCGTAAGCCCGGATGCCTCTATGACCTGTTGCTCATCGCCATTGATGAGGAAAGCTTGCGCGTCGGTGATTGATTGGGTGAGGGATAGCTCACGCAGGCCGGTGTTGTCGCTTGATTTATGATTTTTTGCCGGGTCGTATTTCAAGTTAGTGCAAAATATCGTGTTTGGCGGGCGCACCCATGCGTGCGCCCCTCATCACCGGTCAAACGGCGGGGATGGCATTGGACAACTCACCGCCTGACGGTTTATCATCGGGGCTATGAATGAACAAACATCTCCCCAACACATTGGCTTAAATCGCTTGACCGCGCCGACCATGCGGTATCTGATTGCGACTATCGCGACCCTCTTCACCACTGTCATGTTGCTGCAATCCAGCACCCGCCCGCTGATCGGCCCAGCTGCACCGTCTGGATCACCCGACTTAGGGCGCGAGATTTTGCTGACGGGCGGGCATATCAGCGTATTTGTGTTGATCGTCTCGGTCTGGACATGGGCGCTGGTGACGCGGATGCCGTTACGCCGCGCCTTGATCCAGACGGTAATTTTCGCCCTAATGTACAGCCTCCTGACCGAATGGGGGCAGTCGTTCGTCCCGGATCGCACCCCATCCCTCTATGATTTGGTCGTCAACGGGGCGTCCGCCTTCACGACGGCGTGGGTGATTTGGCGGCGCGGACGGGGTCGCGTATTTTACGGGTGAGAGGCGACAAAAAAGGGGGTAGCAAATTTCCTACCCCCTAGATTTTGACTGTGATTAGGCTTTGACCAGTTTCTTCTTGGCCTTATCACTTTTTTGGCGTGTGTCGTTATCGAGGATACGCTTCCGTAGCCGCATCGACTTGGGGGTGATTTCGAGCAGCTCATCTTCGGCCATGAATTCGATGAAGTCATCGAGGCTCATGTCACGCGGCGGCACGAGGCCGTCGGTGGTTTCGGTGGGCTTGGCGCGGAAGTTGTCGAGGTGTTTGGCGCGGGCGACGTTGATGGTCAGGTCTTCGTTGCGGATGTGTTCACCGATGACCATGCCCTCATAAATGTCTGCGCCGGGGGGGATGAAGAACGTCCCACGCTGTTGCAAACCGACGATGGAATAGGCGGTGGCCGTACCGTTCTGGTCAGCGATCAGCGACCCGAATTGGCGGCGCGGCGTTTCGACTTGAAGCAACACTTCATAGCCCGCAAACACGGTATGCACCTGACCCATGCCGCTGGTGGCGCGCATGAAGTTGCTCTGGAAGCCGATCAAGAAGCGGGTTGGGACACGATATTCCATGAAGGTCGTGCCGTTCTCACTGCTCATATTGCCCAGTTCACCGCGACGAGTCCCCATCAACTCAAACACGACACCGGCGGCTACGTCGGCGACTTCGATGTGGACATCTTCGATGGGTTCGAGGGTTTCGCCCGTTTCGGGGTCTTCGCGCATGATGACTTCTGGCTTGCTGACCTCGAACTCATACCCTTCGCGGCGCATGGTCTCGATCAGGATGCCGAGGTGAAGTTCACCACGCCCGCTGACGACGAATTTCTCCGAGCTTTCACCGTCGGTCACGCGCAGCGCGACGTTGGAACGCTTTTCGGTGTCGAGGCGCTCACGCAATTTGCGCGATGTGCCTTGACCGGTCTTGCCCTCTTTGCCGGTGAAGGGGGAGGTGTTGACGCCGAAAGTCATGCGGACGGTGGGTTCTTCAACGAGAATGGCCGGCAAGGCTTCACTAATCGAGGGGTCGCCGAGCGTATCGCTGATGCCGACCACCGGCAGACCGGCAATCGCCACGATGTCGCCTGCGCTCACTTCTTCAACCTCAAGTTTAGCCAGATTGTGGAAGGTGAACAGGAATTCGGCTTTGCCCATCGTCTTTTTGCCATCTGGGGTGATGCGGGCGATGGATTGCCCTTTGGTCAACTTGCCAGAGCGCAGACGGCCAATGGCGATTTGACCCTTATAGTTGTCATAGTCGAGGGTCGTGACCAACAAGCGTGCGGGCTGATCCTCGTCAATGATGGGGGCGGGAACGTAGTCAATGATGGTCTCGAACAGGGGTGTGAGGTCATCGGCGAGGGTGGCGGCGGTATAACCCGCTTGCCCCGTCAGGCCGATGGCGTACACCACCGGAAATTCGGCTTGCTCGTCGGTTGCGCCCAATTCGATGAACAGATCGAACGTCTCATTGAGGGCTTCTTCGAGGCGTGAATGCGGGCGGTCAACTTTGTTGATGACCACAATCACGCGCAGGCCGAGGCCAAGCGCTTTCCGCAAGACAAAGCGCGTCTGCGGCATCGGGCCTTCTACCGCGTCAATTAGCAGCAGGGCTGCATCAACCATGTTCAAGACGCGCTCAACCTCACCGCCAAAGTCGGCGTGTCCGGGCGTGTCTACGATGTTGATTTTGGTCTCATGCCAAGTCACAGCTGTGTTTTTGGCGAGGATGGTGATACCGCGTTCGCGCTCAAGCGCGTTGCTGTCTAGGATGCGCTCACCCGCAGAGGAGGCAGACGAGGCGTCGCGAAACACCTTCGACTGTTTTAACATGCCGTCAACCAGCGTTGTTTTGCCGTGATCGACGTGCGCGATAATAGCGATGTTACGAATATCGTTCCGAACTTGCGTCACCAGTTATGTACCTCATGTCTGAATGCTGGTGTGTCTGATTCCATGAATTTTATCAGACTCCCCTGTCAGAGTGATAGGGTGGCGCTGTTAAGGGGAGGTGATGAGTCTTAACTTCCCTTACGGCAATTGGTCTTGGCTTTCCAGATAGATGATCAGGTCGGCTAAATCCTGATAGCTGAGTTGCTCGGCATAAAAATCGGGCATGGTGTATTCGGGATACGTCGGGACGAAATACTCCCACGGCAGCAGGATCGATTCGACGGTGTAGCGCGTGAAGTCGTAGTCGGCAAACCGTTCCTGACCACTGCCCACCTCATCCCAGCGCGTCCACGTCCCCTCGGTGATGGGCGCGACCTCTCCCAGCGTATGACAGCCCGAACAACCCAGCGTATCACCCGCCGCAGATGGCTCTTGCGCGTCGTATAGGAGTTGACCCTTGAGTGGGTCGCCACTGAGGGTCTCTAGGACGGTCAGCACGCGGTCAATATCGGTGGTATTGATGACCAGCATATTGACATCGCTAGGGATATAGCCACATTCCAGCGCGATGGCCTGATAGCGCACGCCCGCCTCGTAGACTGCGCCCAGCGCATCGGCATCGCCATCATCAAGGCGTTCGCGGAGGTCGGTCAGCGTCAGATATAACTCGGCCACTTGCGCTGACAGCGCGGCGGGATCATCACAGGCGGGGACGGGCGTTGAGTCGGGTTGGGCGGGTTGCGCGGCTGCGACGCTGAATAGTAGCCCGCACAACGCGGTCAATAGGATATGTCGGAGTAGGGTCAAAATTCTTAGCTCCTCGCTTAAACACAAAAGGGCGGCCTGTGATGCTGGCCGCCCTTGTCTGGTCTGATGATGTTTGGATTGCCGTTACGGAGCAGGGGTGGCAGTCGCGTCCATCGGGACTTCTTCCATCGGCGTTTCGGGCTGGATGGGCGCGACGTAGGCCGGGTCGCTGGCCTTCATGTATTCCACCATATCCGCGATGTTTTGCAGGTCGAGGCGCTCACCAAAGTTGGCGGGCATCCCGGCGTAGCCTTCAACCATGTAGGCCGAGGGCATGACAATGCTTTCAATCAGGTACTGCTCGACGCTGTAACCGGCAAACTGTGGCAAAGTCAGGCGCTCATTCACGACGCGCTCGTAAACGCCGTCATAAATCGGGCCGCTGCCGCCCGCATAGTGACAGCCAGAGCAGCCGAGTCTGCGGGTTTCGTACAAAGCTTGACCGTTGACCGGATCGCCAACGATGCCGCCATCCGCAATCGCGGTGATGATGCCCGTAACGTCCATCCCAGCCGGGACGATTTCGATGGCGGGGCCGCCTTCACCGGGGATTTTGCCGAATTGCTTGACGGCCAGCAGGTCTTCCACCGTCCAACCATCACCCTTGTCCCAGTTCAAGATATAGCTGGACAGGTCGGTCAATTGGTCATCGCGCATCGACGCACCGGCGCGCTGGCTCCATGCGGGCATGGCTGCCGGCCAGTACGAACCGCTGGTCGGGCGGCCATGGATGAGCGTGGTGATGATCAAATCTTCTTGCGTGCCGTTCCAACCCAAAATGCCATTGCGCGACGGGGCATCGACATCGTAGCCCGCGTCAATTGACGCGGCCACTGAATCGGCGAAAGCCTGTTTTTCGGCTTCCAGCGCAGCGATGCGCTCAAGGCGAGTCGGCTCGACCAGTTCAACCTCGATTTCGGCCAGTCGGGTCGCGATTTCGACCTTACTCGCGTCGATTTCGGCCTTGCGGGCGTCGGCCAGACCTTCTGTGGTCAGTTCGGCCTCAAGCGCTGTCAAATCGGTAGCGCGCGCGCCCTTCTGAGTGTTAAGGTCGGTCAACTGCTTATTGAGCGTATTGAGTTGCTTGCGGCTTTCCTCAATGAAGTCATGGCCGAAGAACTGAGGGTTGTTCAGGCCGGGGGCAACGCCCGCCGCCCCCAATCCGTCAGCGCCGTGGCAAGTGGTACAGTTGTTGGCGTATAATGCCGCGCCGCGCTCAATCGCACGCGCATTATATTGGCGTGCAAAAGATGCCATACGCGCATTCTCGTTGATGGCGACCCATCCCACCAGCACCATAATGCTGACAAAGGCGATGATGCCGACGAGGACGCGGTTTTCGATTCGATCAAAGAGCATCCGTCCGGTCTGAAACATGTGGCGAAATCCTTGAGTGTCTTTAATTCAGCACATCGGGCAAGGGGCGTTGCCGCCGATCCTTGCCCGTTTTATCGATTCTAGTGGGTCGAGCCTAATTTTTGAAGTAGGCCGCATTTTCGTGGACGAAGACGTGACCCACGCTCCAACGACGGGTGGTGTTGCCCTCGGCGTCCAGCACCAAAATGGGCAGTCCGTCCGCACCCTTGATCACGCGCCCAGTCTCCAATTGAATCTCATCCCATGAGATGAGGACATCAAGGCGCTTAAGGCCGTCTTGATTTTGGGTGACGATCACGACGCCCCAAGCGTTGTAGAGTTCCTCGTGATTGATTTCCAGCAGTTCGTAGAATTCTTCTAGCGCATGGTGAAGCTCTGGCGCGTTGTCTGGGACGGCCACGAACGGCAGGCTTTGGAAGTTGCTGGCGAGGTGAACCTTGCCCAACTGGGCGGTCAGTTCATCCCGCAGGCCGTTTTCTGCGATTTCGGTGTTGAAGTTGATGACCGCGCTGTCGGGCGCATCTCCTTCAAATTGGACGGTGGTATACGCGCCCGGAACCAATTGGTCAAACGGGATGGGCAACAGCAGTCCCATGTGGTTATAAGCCGGTTCTTTGGTCATCTCGTGCATGACTTTGGTGTCGGCAGACGCGGCCACGCCGTATTCCGCCAACCCCATGTAGCTGAGGATGGTGGTGAACGACATCATCAGGAAACAGACCGTCAAAGCCACGCGGCGGTCTGCGAAGCGACGACTCTTGGTGCTGTCGATATACGGGACAACCGCCAAGAATGCGAGGTAGACGCCGGGGAAGATGACGCCCCACAGCACCTTATCGCCCAGCTTGAGCGCGCCCTGAATCCACAGGAAGTACCACGGCGCAGTCGTGCCGATGGGGGTGATTTGCGAGTCGGCGTGGTTTTCTAGCGGCGCGTGGTAGAACCAGATGGACAGCACGATCAGGACGAGCGTCGAAACCGCCACCCACATCATTTCACTGGTCAGCACGTCGGGGATGAAGTAGACGCGCTTATCCAGCGGCACGCGCTTGGCGGTATCTTCGCCAATATTTTCGCTCTTAGGCGGCAGTGAGTGACCGTGAACGATCACCTTATAATAATGAACGCCGGTGAAGATGAACAGCACCGCTGGCACGAGTAAGACGTGCAGCAGATAAAAGCGGAGCAGGCCGTTCGCGCCCATCTCTGGGCCACCGCGCACGAGTAGGTTGAGGTTGGTGCCGACGATTTCTGGCGGCGTCGCTTCAATCATCGACGCGCCAATCGTCACCGCCCACAGCGACAATTGATCCCATGGCAGCAAATAACCGCTGAAGCTGAGGAACAAGGTGGCGAACAGCAAAATGACGCCCGTAAACCACGTAAATTGTCGCGGCTTTTTATAACTGCCGGTGAAGAACGTTCGCAACATGTGGAGCGTGACGATCAGAACCATGCCCTCTGCGCCGAGGCGGTGGAGGTCGCGCATCAGTTGACCCAGCGGCACGTTCGACAATATATCGACCATGTTGCTATAGGCCACTTGCGGCGATGGGGTGTACCACACCATTAAAACCATGCCGGTGATGGTCTCGAACACCACCATATAGGTAGACAGCCAGCCCAAACGTAAGGTGGGATAGAGGCCGGTCATATCTTTATGGAAGAATGACGGGCGCATGTGTAACCAGAAGCCGTCAGCGTGCGGCTGCAAACGCGGGTTGGGGCGGCGGGTGGGGGTTTCGCCTCGCAACGCCTCGCGGATGTCTTGGATGTTCATGCCCGCGGTGATGCGCTCGACAATGTTATCGATGCCCTCGAAAATCGCCTTTTTTATACCCTTTTCCTTGATGTCATCAAGAAAAGAGGGGAAGGGAAGCACTGACATTAAACCTCTCCTCGTCTATTCAGAACTAGCATTAAGACTTACCGGTACTCAAAGCGGCATCAGCACCGTGCGCGGGGCCAGTGACCTTTTTACCGGTGTTGACGATGACACTGGTGATTTGTTCCACTGTGATGTCCGAGATATCAATCGGCAGACCGTCGATGGCGTTGGTGCGGACGCTACCATCCGCTAAGGTGAGGATCAACGGGAAACGATCAAGGCCGCGCGGGGCGGGGCCGACGATGTAACGCCCGTCAATCTGAAACTGTGAGCCGTGGCACGGGCAAGCAAAACGCACGTTGACCGGCTCCCATTTGGGCAAACAACCGAGGTGGGTGCAGACGCCATACAAAGCGACCAGTGCGGTGCGACCATTTTCCGTGACCATGCTCATGTGGAAACGACCATCCGGCACGCTCAACGGCGGATCGCCGATGGCGGGTAAATCGGTGACAGGGAACGGGAAAGCGCCGCCGAATTCGCCTTCTTTGAAGCGCGGCAGTGCGAACCAAACGACGCTTGCGCCAACCTGACCGAGTGCTAATGCAATCGACGCGCCCCAAATATAATAGAGGAACTCGCGGCGGCTGACGGGGCTAACTTCTACCGCGGGGGCTTGCGCGACTGCGCCTGCGCGGGCTTGTGTGGGGTTTGCGGTTGCCATTCTTTATACCTCTGTCTATGCGGGCGAAACCTCGGCGACGAGTTGATCGCTGTGCGCCTCGCTTCCCCGCCTTAAAGAGACTGTTGTGTGTATTTTATCACAATCGTGAGAGACGTGTCAAAGCAAGACTCTGCTACGTTCCCAACCTCGTTACACGGGCTGACAAGGCTTATACTAGTGAACATAATCATGACTCCTCACGGGCAAACGCGCAACGACTTTTAATGATGTCTCAACAACCTAACATTCTCCCCGCTACCTATATCGACCACCCGCGCAAATTACTGGCGATGGTCGACTCGCTCCGGCGTGAACCCTTGCTGGCCTTCGACACCGAATCCAACAGCTTGCACGCCTATACCGAGCGCGTCTGCCTGATTCAAATCAGCAGTCGCAGCGCCGACTACATCGTAGACCCGCTACAACTGCCCGACCTGTCTCTGTTGGGCGAGTTGCTGGCCGACCCGCGCATCGAGACGGTTTTCCACGCCTCGGAATACGATCTGATGTGCCTCAAGCGCGATTATCGTTTTGAAATCACCAACCTGTTCGACACGATGGTGGCGGCGCGCATCTGCGGAATCCGCCAAATCGGGCTGCAAAACCTCGCCCAGACCTATCTAGGCGTCGAACTGGACAAAACTCATCAGCGCGACAATTGGGGCAAGCGCCCGTTGCCGTTCGTGTGTTTGCGCTATGCCCAACTGGATACCCACTATCTACCCGACTTGCGCGACATGCTCCTCAACGAATTGGCGGCGCGCAACCATCTGGAAGAAGCCCGCGAGACTTTTGATGACCTTAGCCGCTTGACCAACGCGCATGTCGGGCGCAGTTTTGACCCCGACGGATACTGGAAAATCGGCATCCCCGCCCATTTGTCGCCGCGCCACATGGCCGTTTTGCGCGAATTGTATATCACCCGCGACGAACTGGCCGCCCGCGCCGATTTTCCGCCTATGAATGTCGCGCAGAATCGTACATTGGTCGAACTCGCCCAGCGTGCGCCGATTCATCGGGACAATTTACACGGGATTTTCGGCCTGTCGCCCAATGGCTTGCGCCGTTGGGGGGATGCGTGGCTAGAGGCGATTGGGCGCGGCCTGACGGCTGACTTGCGGACGCAACCGCCGCCGGAGGTCGTGCCGGTGGACATCGCAGACCGCTATAACGCGCTGCACGCATGGCGCAAGAAGCGCGCAGAAGGGCGAGGCGTCGAGTCGGATATCATCATCACCAAGCAAACGCTGTGGTCGTTGGCGTATAAAGCGCCGACCAGCTTAGAAGACCTCGACAACATTGAGGGGTTGGGGGCGTGGCGCACCCAGCAGTACGGCAGCGAAATCCTGAGCATTCTGACCCGTCAAGAGCAATCGAACGGAGCCACATCTGATGAATGACAGCCCGTTTACCGATGAATGGCGCGCCTGTCTGCGTGAACACTATAAAGAAATCGCCAAAGCCGACGAAAAGGCGACGCTCAAAACCCTGAGCGCCATGATGACGCGGGTCGGTTTCCGCGAGGCCGAGCTTCAGGATTTGTATGTGCTGGCGACTATGCGTGCAGATCAGATGCCAGATGATTTCGTGCCAGACATGGCCGACTTGCCGACTCCGCCCGCCGCCGCGCTGGAACACTTAGAGAATCGTCACCCGTTGGAGTGCCAGTGTCCGTCGTGTGTGGAGAAAAACCTGATTCCCCACACCGTTGAGGGTCAACCGCTGACGGGGGACGCGCTGGCCGAGGTTTTAGACCGCGCCGCGTGGCACGCCGCCGAGGATGATGACGATCCCAGCCCCGACCCCGACGGTTATCAGCAACTGAGCTTGTTTTAAGGAGATTATTTCATGACCATCACTGTTGTGAAAATCAGGCATGAGGGTGAAAATGACCGTAGTAACTACTCAGCCATCATTTCTTCCCTCAATCTGATGATGTAGAGCGTCGAATTGGCTGAGACGTGGGGAAATCATTCCCTCAGATGATTGGGCTGAGTGCAGATCAAAATATCATTTTCCCCCTCAAATACGGGCTGAGTAGTTATAAATGATTTCAGACCTCAAACGGTTGTGCGGCGACGTCTGGGTTTTGGCCGTTGAGATAGGCCTCAACCGAGACATCATAAAATTTGGCGACTTGGGCGGGGTCGTTACGGTCTGTATAAAAGGCCGGGCGCGGGTCAGCCATTAACTCAAGGTCGTGCGGCAAGTTATAGCGCCCATCGTACTTTTCACCGTTGGGGAGGGTGGCATAGCGCATGGTCTTGGCGAGCCGGAGTTGGGTCGGTAAGACTTTCGCCCCGGTCAGATTCGCCTGATACAAATCGGCATTTTCAAAATTGACGCGCTGGAGGTCGCACTCGATGAGGTTGGCTTGGTAGAGATTCGCCCCCTTCCAATCGCTGCCCTTGAGTTCATAACCGCGTAGCCGCCCATCAGACAACCAGCCCAGCACGCGCAATTCTTCAATCGCTTGCAGCGCGAATTGGTTATAGCGGCTGTGCATCTCGCGGACGAGGCGCTCAAAGGTCTGACGGTTTTCGCGGATTTGATCCAACCGGTTCAGCACCACCACCGTGAAGACGATGCCCACTGCTTCTGGCGCGAGGTTATATAGGAAGTCGGATAATTGGGTGGAAATCAGCGTGAGGATTTGGGATAAGACCACGCCGACCAAGACCCCGATGGCTAGATAGACCAATTCGTTGCCGGTGCGCCGTTCAATCAGCGAGTCTAATAACCGCCGAAACAGACCTTTTTTACCACGCTTATCCGCCATATTTAGCTCCCTTGTGATAACACTTGGTCAAACACTGCTGCCGTCTCACGCGCTGTCTTACGCCAACTGTAGCGGGTGGCTTGCGATAATCCTTGCGTAATCAACGAGTCGCGCAACGGGGCTTGGTTGATGAGTCCCAACAGCGCGCCGCCCAATTCGCGGGCGCTCTTGACCAAGTATGCGCCTTCTCCGCCAATTTCGCGCATGACCGGCACATCCCAAGCCGTGACGGGCGTGCCTGACGCCATAGATTCTAACACCGGAAACCCGAATCCTTCATATCGACTGGGGTACGATGACGCGACGGCCATCCGATACAACGACGGCTTATCGGACTCGTCCACATAGCCAATCCATTTCACAGAATCGCCGAGGTCAAGTTGGTCGGCGTACTTTCGTAAGTCAGGGAAGACCGATGTCCCCCACGCGGGTTCGCGCCCGCCCAAGACCAATATCACGTCTGGCGTGCCTTGCCGGACATAGGTATAAGCCAGCAGCAGTTCATTGACTTGTTTGCGGCTGTCATAACCGCCCAGATACAGGATGTATTGGTCGGGCAGGTCATATTTTTGGCGGACGGCGGGGTCTTTGTCCGCGCCCAATTGCGGGTGATAGGCGCTGTCCACCGCCAAATGAGTCACGGTCACGCGCTCATCTGGGACGCCCAGATGCTTGACGACATCGACCTTGCTGGCGGCGCTGAGGGTCAAAAGATGACTTGAGCCGCGTGCGGAGGCCGTCACCAAGGAGGTATATAAGGCGGCGCCAAAACTGGCCGCGTATTCCGGCAACACGGCCGGGATGACATCCAGTACCATCGTGACCAGTGGCGCGGGCGAGCTTAACGAGCCGCCCCAATACGGCACAAAGGCGAGATCGGCTTTCAGTTTGCCGACGGCGGCGGGAAAATGGCGTTGCTCAAACCAGATTTTTGCCAATTTACCGCGCCCACCGCCGACATAAACAGCGCTCACTCCGTCGGGCAGGCCGGACGGGTCTGTGCCGGTGGGCAGTATTAGGGTGAGGGTGATGTCTGGGCGGGCTTGGCGGAGGGCGGGGATCAGGCGGCGCAGATATTGTCCGCTGCCGACTCCCGGTTGAGACCAGAACCATCCATTGACCGCAACGTGCATCCGCGTGTTCTCCACAGCTTATAAAACAGCACAAATTGTAGCACACGCGGGCGACTCATGAGCCGTCTCAGAAGATTAAATCAAGGTTAATTGCCGTAATGGGCGGATGAATCCATCCGAATCGCTGAGTTGAACCTCGCCTAATTCGTGTGGCTCAATCTTATGAAGTGCGCCTCCATAGACTCGCCCCTCCCGCGTGATACTTTGGATATCAATGTTATTGAGCATTTGATAGATTTCAGTATAAAACGCTGAGTCTTGTGCCAGTCGGTCAGCCAAGTCATTGATGGGATATAGCATTAAATAGACATTGGGGGCGATCGCTTGAGACTGATTCCAAAAGAAGCGAAAAGGCGA
>Ga0105046_10008442_pt1 | contig 16173 bp, 11 predicted proteins | sample MAT03_FD_78385 | JGI IMG/M metagenome (GOLD analysis project Ga0105046, IMG submission 78385) | Freshwater microbial communities from Lake Fryxell liftoff mats and glacier meltwater in Antarctica - MAT-03 (megahit assembly) | ecosystem: Environmental > Aquatic > Freshwater > Ice > Liftoff...
GTTCAGGTTTTAATTGAAAAGGGTGCAGGAAGTTGCCTAGTCAGCGATTTCTTCGGAAAAGTTCCTCTACAGTATGCTCAAGAAAATGATTCAAAAGAAATTATGGAAGTCATTTCTTCCCAGACTTTACCTTATCAACTGATGCTTAAATGCGGAGTAATGATCAGGCAAACACATACTCAATGGGTTTTATTCTATTATAGGGAAGACGCCTGGAGATTTTATTGCGTCTTAAAAAATGGTGGTTACGCTTGTTCCCACCCATCTTCAGAATTAAAAGTTCATGTGAAAAAGGAAACTTTGGTTGATTTTATTGAGGGAAAGGCTCCACGGCAAACAACGCGAAAAGAACCCTCAACTGAAGTAATTCAACAAGTGGAGAAGCTTTTTAAAGTATCCCCAGTAAAAATGGAGAAAGGATATTCTAGTTTTTCTTGGGACTTATATTTTGACCCCGATACGGCCAATGTTGAAATGCTAGCCGAAGAGTATGAAAAAGCCTCTCCTTCGCACCCAAAACTCACCTATTGCCAGGAAGACAATTCTATTAATATGAACGCTTTCAACTTAGTACCAGAAAAACCTTTTCCACCAGCAGACTCTAAAAATGAAATTTTTTCTCTTTATTCTTCTTCGATAAAATATTTTGCAAAAAATAAAATCGACCGGTCATCTAATTATCGAATAAAAACCGTGAAAGATAATATAAATGATGAACTTATAGATTTAAATTCTATAAATTTCTTTTAAAAAAATCTGCTAAATAGCATGAGTATTAAATTGTAAAATACCAAAGAGAAAACAACCCATGCATTCTATATCTTTTCCTCATGATCCTCAAAAAACCCTAACTCAAGCTTTAAAGCATGAAAGCGGATGGATTCTTCTACAAAAAAAGTGGGCTGCATGGAAAAGTAAAAAAGCTTTCAAAAAAATTGAAGATACCGTTGGACTCAATCTTTTAAAATTATCCAATGAAAATTTAACCTGTTTGAGAAGAGAAACCATAGGACCCACTTCACACCTTTCAGGAGTGAAAAAAGAGGCTTCAAATTCGCTTTCCGAAAACCAGACATCTTCCTTGTCACCCCAAGAAGAACTTTTCTTTAATATGTTCTGTGATAAATTGGAATTTACTTTTACGCATGGAACTACATCGAGCAACTATGCCAAGTTACAGCATGAGGGAACAATATGGTCTTATGACGATTTAAGACGTAAAAAAAAAACAGCTAAAGGATTGTCAGCTAATGCAGATGTGGCTTTAGGAAATACGGAAATGGTCTATGGTGTGCTTGGTACACCAGGTTCAAAGTTTCCTATTTTAGGGGATAGAAGAGATGCTTTCATTTTTGATGTCAAAAAGTTTTTAAATAAAACCATTGAAAAACCTTTCATGACTCGCCTCAGCGATTGGTATTGGTTTGAAACTGAACGAGAGCTGCACCCCTGCCTTTTAGGGACTACTCTGCGACGTGTAATCCATTGTATAATCGATTCAGAAAGAAAAAAAATTTATATCTACGAACATCAGAATGGGGAAAGCGAATTTTTTATGGTGCGCAGAGGCGATGAAGAGTTTGCTGGACACTCCTTTAAGCCTGCAATCGCTCTCATGATGATCAAAGAATTGCGCTTCGTTCAAAAAGGGGATCCAGAATTTTACGAAAAAACATTCGGGATTTTCTCCCCTGAATTGGAAGATTCTCCTGAACTTCAAAAACAACGTAAACAGCTCCTGACCCATCTTTTCCATACTCTCTATTCTCCTGAATCTACTGTTCCTTCTAGTTTAAAACTCGGGCTGGAAGGGCATGACTATTTATCATCTATAGGATTTTCCCGAAAATTAGATGAGATTAAAACACTCCACAACTTTCTAAAAAAGGGAGATTTACAAGGAATTAGAGAAGTTCTAAATAATAATCCTGAACTTATTGATGCAAAATATTACGGACACACCCCTTTAATGACTGCTGCAGCGGCTGGCAACGAAGAAGTTGTCGCGTTCCTTTTATCTAATGGAGCTGACCCTTATCTAAAAACAAATCAAGAAGATCTCACTGCTTTAATTTTTGCTATTTTAGAATCCAGAATAGAAATTGTGAAGCTTCTCCTCAGTTATTCTAAAAACAATATTAATGATTTAATTAAACCAAAAGATAACGATTTAGAACCCCACCGCTGGAAGCGCTATTCAACTCCACTCATCCTTGCTGGCCAAATTGGCAATCAAGAAATCATAGATCTTCTACTTGTGGCGGGGGCTCGCGCTAGAAAACAACATGTTGTGGTTTCTATTCCCACGTACAAAAGTGAGAAGAAAAGATTTTTTTTACTCGGTCAAAAATGCTATAGAGATACTTGCAAAAAATTACAACCGCACGGGGACATGATTTTACCGGGATGCCTTAAAGAAGAAATTGTGCAAGATCCCCTTGTCGCTGCGAAACGGAACCTAAAATTTCTCACTTCTATCGAAGTAGAGAATGCTTCGTCTTCGATAGTTTTTTCAAGCAAAAAACAAGGAGATAACATTGGCATTGAGTATCAGACAGATTTTGTACTAGTAGATTGTGGGAAAAAACTGGCTCCCTTTTCAACTGGACATCTGCTTAACTTAAGGTGGGTTTCAGAAACCCTCTTAGAAAAACATAAAATCAAACCAAGCAACAAGCTCATCTTGCATAATCTTCATGTTGATTTATCTAACCATCCCCTAAGTGAGCAGCTTGAATCTTCCCTTTATTTAGAAACAGAAGGTATCGAACTACTGCATACTGCTATCAGAACAAATAATTTGGAGAAAATTGAATGGTTGATTAGCCAACAAGTTCCGGTTGAAGGCAAAATAAATGTGTATTCTATACAACGAAGTGATAGCGGACGTTATACACCTCTCATGACAGCCGTGAAATGTGAACGGTTGGAAGCTCTAAAAATTGTATTAAGGAATAGGGGAAATCCAAATCCTGGTTGGGGTATTGCGTTTAAAAATAGAAGTACAGCCATAATGACACATCTCCTTCACTCACCATTATTAAAGCTATCTTTGGATTTTTTGCGGGAGCTCACCCTTAAGAATGACAAAAAGATCATAGAACTTATATTCAAAGAAATAGAAAATGTGTCGAATTTAAGTTTAGATCTACTGGATGCTTCTTATTTTGTAAAAAAGGAAAATCAGTATCTTCTTGAAGTTCTCTTGGAAAGAAAACCGCAAAATAAAAAATTTCTTTTTGAGTGTGCGTCCTTAGCAGCTGCATCTAATGAACTTAAAATTATGGAATTACTGTCTCCCTTAATTAAAAATTGGGACCGTCACCCTACAAGCTCTCCATCGTCAAGTCCACTTCATGAAGCCTGCAAAGCTAATCACACTGCGACGGCTTTATTTCTGATCAAGGTTGGGGCCGGAAATTTCTTAGCTCGCGATTATAAAAATAAAGTCCCTCTAGACTACTCTTTGGAAAACGAGAATGAAGAAATCATTACTGCCATTACAGCACAAACTTTTCCATACAAAATAATGAATAAATACAATGTACAAATTAAAGAATTTTTTACCACCTGGATTTCTTTCTTCACTCGTGAAGATGCTTGGAAATTCTATAAGATCATAAAAAGCGCAGGATGTGATTGTAAACGCCCTGATGAACGAGCGCAAATCAGTGTGCTAAAAACAGCCTTATGCGATTTTATAGATGGCGTCCCATTAAATAATGAGCCAAAAAAGCTGGCTCCTGCTGAATTTATTAAAATCGTAGAAAAAAGTTTTAAATTTACTCCAATAAAAATGGAAAGAGGGTATTTGACCGTAGACTGGGACCTATTTTTTAATTCCGAAGATGTCAAAGTAAAAGATTTATTTGGGGATTTTAAAAAAGCTCATTCAATGCATTTCGATATAAAATTCTGCAATGAAGATAATTCCATCACCATGACTGATTATGATTTTCTCCATCTAAAAAGTATTTACTCTTCTACGAATGAATCTCTCCAAGATTATGAGAAACAAGATAGTTCCATCAAAAGTTCTAAACACATTGATCTGTCAAAATTTGGGAGTTCTTTTTTGAGCATGAAACCCATTCAATATCGATTCCAGCGATTTCAATACAATCCATTTAATGTAAACCCGATTTCTAGCTCCTCATTAACTCTATCCGAAGAAACTAAGCATGCAGGAAAATCAGAAACTAAACGGCATTCATTATTGAACAGAGACAAGCCTACATCTGAGCGCTTATGAAATTCGAGTATTGTCAGAACATGTCAAGGCCCTATTCAAATGGGATTAAATTGCTTAGAGGAATCCTTTTCTATCCCTAGAGAGCATCACCCCATTCTAATTTTTTGGCTCGCTTGTAAGTTTCCTTATCTTTTCGGGAGACAATTTTTTTCTCAATTCCTTGCGGAGTGCATAAACGAAAATGCATATGTCCAGATCGCTTCATAGGGTGCTCTAGAATTCTACTTGCAGAAATCGGCGCGGGGTTTCTGGAAAACACGCAATAAGAAAACTTTTCATCTTCGTAGCCCAATGTAGCTTCTTTGCATTCTCGATGCATTTTGGAGCGTTCAATTCTTTTAGTAAAATGGCACCAGTCACTTTTAGGCATAGGGCAAGCATTAGAATGAGGGCAGGGAAGTACAAGCGTGCCACTTAACTTGAGAATTTCTTCTCTAGCTAGTAGAATATTTGAAAAACCTCGTTGAGAACCAGGTTCAACGATAATCAGATATTTTTGGGTCGATTCCCAGCTTTTAGCAAGAATGTCACCAAAATCATTGAGTTCCCCAAGCACATAGGAAAGCACCACCATATCATGAGAATCTGTTTCAAATTGAAAAAGATCCTGCTGTTTCCACGTGGCATTTTGTAAAGCGGCATGTGTCGCATGACCGGCTAAACGCTGTCCCAACTGGATTAAAGCTTCATCCTGTTCGATTAATGTCACTTTTTGGATCTCGGGAAAACGGGAACATCCCATCCACGATGCAGTACCGGGACCTGCCCCCAAATCCAAAAGAGAATTGATCTCCAAATTTGTCATTTGCATAGTTAGTTTTTCTAAAATTAGGTCAAGCACACCAGAAGTCGCTGGCATGCGTGTGAGAATGTAGGAGATTTTTTCTTCAGGGGTCCCCATCCACTTTTCATGTTTCTTGGCGATCTGATGGCGTTGTTTGTCATCCCGGTAGCGGTTGGTAAGGCTTTCACGCGCTTTTTTAAGATCGGCCATTGAGTAGTTTTGAGTCTCCATTTCAATAGCTTCTTTCAGTAAATTAAACATTATTAATCACATTTGGCTGGTTAGACGTTTAGACCTGCGTACTCTAAATTAAAGTAAAAATATATTAACACAAAGTGTTTTAACTTTAAATAATGATCACATTAGATTAACTAAAAGGATGGTGGATTTTGAAAAATATCTGAAAGAAAATTTAAGAATAGCCCTGGAAAAAAGGACACAATCCCTAAAATCAGAAAGGAAGCACATCCTAATGTAAGGGCGGGCCAGGAATGGGTCGAAGTAGGTTCTGATGAAGCAGAAGAAAACATTGCACCAATCATGCGCAGATAATAATAAGCTGATAAAATAGTGGTAAGCAGCCCGGCGATCACAAGTGCATAATAGCCGGCCTTAAAAGCCACCATAAAAATGTAAAATTTGGCAAAAAAGCCTATAAAAGGGGGAATTCCAGCTAGAGTTAGCAAGCAAAGCGCAAAAACACAGGTTAAAAATGGAGCGCGTTCAAAAAGCCCTTTAAGATCTTGCAGCATGACTCCTTGGCTACCTCTATCCAGAAAGGCTAAGATTGAAAAAGCGCCTAATGTCGCCGTGGCATAAACTACTAAGTAAAACAGAAGCGCTGGCAATGCATCACTTCCTCCAGCGGCTAAAGGAATAAGCAGAAAGCCTGCATGGGAAATTCCAGAATAGGCAAAAAATCGACGCAATTGTGTTTGCTGCAGTGCTACAAAATTGGCATAGATTAACGTGATTAGTGCTAAAAACGCCATGATATGGCTCCAATAGGAATCAAAATTGGGTAGAGCCTCTAAAAAGACTCGTACTAAGGCTGCAAAAGCTCCTGCTTTGGTTCCTACTGCCATAAAGGCGGTAACGGGATTAGACGCTCCGTCATAGGCATCTGGGGCCCAAGTATGAAAAGGAACTATGGCTGCTTTAAAGGCTAAGCCAAAAGTCAAAAAAACCACGCCGCTTAAAAAAAGCAATTTGTCCGAGGCTAAACTCAAGTTTTGATATCCCTCAAGTAGTCCTGATAAATGTGTGGTGCCTATAGCCCCATAAATTAGCGCAATGCCATATAAGAGAAAAGCTGCTGCCAAAGATCCCATTAGAAAATACTTAATCGAGGCTTCTTGGGACATTCCCCACTTCTTCATATAGGCACAAAGGATGTAAAGGGCGATGGAAAGAGTTTCGATTCCGATAAATAAGGTTAAAAAATCGGCTGCTAATCCGATGAGAATTAAGCCAAAGATGGAGCAAAGAAGCAGAAAATAATATTCTCCCTGCGTATTCTCAATGCGTTTAAAGAAAGCTGAAGAAAGACAAGCGACTCCAATTCCTATTAGCAAAAAGAATGCGGTAAAAAATCGACCTAAAGAGTCGAAACGTATCCAAGTAGTCAGGAGTCCATTTGTACTCAAAGGCATCGTGTAGAGGGCAAAAACTGCTGCAATTAAGGTGAATAGCGTCAGTGGAAAGGAGAAAATTTTGGCCAATTTTTCCGCAAAGCTTTCTACTAGCAGAATGAGAAGTGCTCCTGCCAGCACGATAAATAAAGGACTCAAAGCCGCCATGTCGACTAAATTTAATCTCATATTCATTTGACATCCTCTTGTTGGAGCTCAATCGTTTTCTCTGCTGCCGGTACGATTTGTTTCAATAATGGATTTGGGTAGAGTCCAATCCACAGCACAAGGCCCATCACAGGTAAAGCAATCAAAAATTCTCTAGCTTTGAGATCTTCCCAATGCTTTTGCAATAAACTTGGGTCTTCAAAGTAAATTTTCTGCATGAAACGCAGCATGTAAATGACAGAAAAAATGATTGATAACCCCAGGAAAGCAGTCAACCATGGTTTTTGACCATAAAGGCCGAAGAAAATCATCAATTCTCCAACGAAATTATTCATGCCTGGAAGGGCTACGGAAGCTAGCACAAAAAACAGCGTAACCCAACAGAGTGATGGGAGATACTTGGCGATACCTCTGGCAGGTCCCATAGAAGTTGTTCCCAAGCGCTCTTGCAACCATCCGGCAACTAAAAATAGAGCTGCGATTGTAATGCCGTGATTAACTGCCTGTAAGATAGCTCCAGCATGAGCCGTCTGATTCCAGATGAAAAGCCCGGCCAGCACAAAATTAACATGTGAAAAACTCGAGAAAGCTAACAGTCGTTTATAATCATTCTGAGCCCAAGCGTTGAGGCCACCATAGAAAACTCCGGCAATGGCTAGACCAAGCAGCAACGGACTCCATTCTCTCATGTAATTAGGGAAAAGCTCCAAGGCAATCCGGAGAAAGCCATAAATCCCTGCTTTTGACAAAATGGCCGATAATAGAATTGTTCCCGAAACAGGCGCTTCATAGTAAGCGTCAGGCAGCCAGGCATGAAAAGGAAATAAAGGTGTTTTAACTGCAAATGCTAGCAAAAATACCGCGCAAATCCATGGTGCATAAGTGTGATTAGCTAGCTGGTCCAAATTAAATGTTTTAGCAGCTTCTGAAACATAAATTCCCAAAGTTGCCGCAATCATCAAAACAGAACCAGAAATCATGTAAACTAAAAATTGCATGGCCGCTCTTTGACGTCCGTGGCCACCCCAATAGACGATAATAAAATAGATTGGAATGAGAATGGCTTCAAAAAAGATAATAAATAAAACCAGATCGCGCGCGGTAAAAAATCCTATCAAAAGTCCTTGTAAAAGCAAAATTAACCCATAAAAAACGTTTGCATGAGCAAGGGTACCGCTACGCATAGCTAAGATGCTAATAGGAATGACTATTGCTGTTAGATAAAGAAATACCAATGACAGCTGATCGATTTTTAAATAAAATTCTACAGAGGCGGCCGGAAACCAAGGAGTGTTGATCTCGCTGCCGATCCAGCTTGCATTTCCATATAAAAGAAGGGCAAGTGGAATTAAACTTAAGAACGCCGCTAAACATTTTTGACTTCTCTTAGAGAATGAAAAGGCACAAAAAAGTACCAAAGCCGCCCCAAAAGGGATAAGAAATAGGATGAACAAGTTAAGCATGTACTAAATCCTTAAAGCAAATAACTAATTAAAAATACCATGCCCCCTACCATCCATGCCACATAGGACCGAATTTGCCCGCTTTGCATTTTTTGCAACCATTGAGAGGCTATTTGCACCCCTTGGGTAAAATCTTTGATACCCGTCTCAAATATTTCCGGTTCAACAAAATGCGAAAGCCATTTTGAAAATGCGCTTAAAGGCCTAAAAAAAATGAAATTATAGATTTCATCGATAAAAAAAGCTTTACGCAATACTGTAAACGTTTTTCCGATGGTATTTGTAAAACGGGTATAAATGACAAATGCCAAGCCGATGCTTAGTAATATAGCCACAGTCGCAAACCATGTTTCTGGGGAATCAATCCAGCTTTCACTAACGACTTTCTCGGCACGTGACAGTCCAATTTCTTTCAAAAAGGCTTCCAAAACTGGCATTTTATGTGAAAAAGCAAATCCAAGAAATCCTCCTGTTATCGACAGAAAGCCTAGAACCATGATGGGGATTAGCATCACACGCGGGGCTTCATGAACTGTTTCGTGAGATTCCCTTGGGGTCCCCAGGAAGGCGAGACTATAGGCTCGAGTTAAATAGAATCCTGTCAAGATTGCAGTAATTAACCCAATAGAAAACAGCACGGTAAATCCAGAGAAAAGCTCTTGCTCCAAGATCAAATCTTTACTAAAAAACGTAGCCAGGGGTGGAATACCTGAAAGTGCGAGCACTCCAATGAAAAAAAGCCAACGGGTTACGGGAAGTTGCTTAGCTAATCCTCCCATTTTGTTCATATCTGTATTGCCGTGCATCATATGCAACACATTTCCGGCAGAAAGAAAGAGGAGAGCTTTGACAAAAGCATGCGTGGTTAGATGAAACATGGCCGAATAAAAGGCTCCTGCACCACATGCCAAGAACATATAACCTAATTGGCTTATGGTGGAATAGGCGAGCACGCGTTTTAAGTCCATTTGTCCTAATGCGCATAAGGCAGCAAATAAGGCTGTGGCAGCTCCTACAATACCAATCACATTCAATACTGCCGGTGCCAGAATAAAAAGTTTATGCATGCGCACAATTAAATAGACGCCTGCGGTGACCATTGTGGCGGCATGAATCAAAGCGGAGACTGGTGTGGGTCCTTCCATCGCATCAGGCAACCATACATGCAAAGGAAGCTGAGCTGATTTTCCTACAGCCCCAATCAAGTATAATAAAGCAATCAGGCTAATGATTGTCGTCCCAGCCGGGAATTCTTGTCCGGCTCGCTGCGAGATTTGCATCATATCGCTTGTGCCAAACGTGTAGAAGGTCAGGATAATACCCAGTAATAGCCCCAGATCCCCAATCCGATTCACTACAAAGGCTTTGATAGCGGCTTGAGCTGCTGCAGGTCGTTCATACCAAAATCCAATTAATAGATAAGAAGCCAGTCCGACGCCTTCCCAACCGACAAAGAGCAGCAATAAATTTCCGGCCAAAACCAATAACAGCATGGCAAACACAAAAAAGTTTAAACAGGCAAAATAACGCGCGTAGTCTTCCTCGTGATCCATGTAGCCAATTGAATAGACGTGAATCAAAAAGCCGATACCAGTAATGATTAACGTCATCAAAAGAGAAAGTGGATCAATGACTAGATTAAAATCTGTATCGAGCCCATGAATAGGAATCCACTTGTAAAGCGTGACAGAAAGAGGAGTTAAATTTTTGTATGTATAGATTTCGAGCATGCTTATAAAGCACAAAAATGATCCGAGAACCGCTGCACAGCCGACGAGGCCTGCCCAACGACGGCTGATTTTTTTGGACAATAGTACGAGCAGAAGGAACCCAAGCAGCGGAAGAAATAACCCAAAGCAAGTCGCATATGGCATTGTTTTATCCTTTCAACAAGTTATATTGATCGATGTCCACGCTTTGCTTAGCCCTGAAGAGATTGATGACTAAGGCAATCCCCACAGCTGCTTCTGCAGCAGCTACTACCAGAACAAAAAATACCCATACTAGGCCTGTGACATCTCCCCATTTATTTGCAAAGGTCACGAAAAGTAAATTCCCGGCATTCAGCATCATTTCAATGGCTAAAAAGAAAATTAAAGTATTGCGTACGGCTAAAACGCCAATTATCCCGATGGTGAACATGGCCATGCTAATAAAAATCATGAGCGAGATATCCATATTAATTCTCCTTCCTACCAATGTACAGGACCCCTACAAGTGCGATTAAAAAAATGATAACAATTGCTTCAAATGGAAAAAAAAAGTCCAGATAAAGGGCCTTGCCCAAACTTTCAACCGTCCCGAAATCTGCAGGTAAGGTTTTAACAGAATGTGTGCCATAAATTTTACTGGTCAAATAGAGCAATGCCAACACCAAACTCCCTGCAGCTGCTTTGATCAATAGCGGCGCACTTTTGGCTTGCTGCTTGGCAATTTCCATATAAGCATCTTGAAATAGAACGACGACAAACATAAAAATGACTAAGATGGCTCCAGCATAGACCAGAATTTGCATGACAGCAATAAAACCGGCTGATAATTCGAGATATAATGCTGCTAGTGAAAGCAGCGTCAGCAAAAAAGAAAGGGAAGCATAAACGGGTTTAGATGCTAAAATGACTCCTAGTGAAGAAGCCAGCAGCATAAATCCTAAAATCCATTGAACAGGATTGCCAGTGAGTGCCATTTAGATTAAATCTCCCTCTTTGGATCACGTCCAGAATCACCTGGAGTTTTTTCTGTCAGCATATCTTTGGTATAAATCAGGGATTGTCGATTATCGCTGACTAAATTGAAATCATTGCCGAGTACAATCGCTCCTGTAGGACAAGCTTCTTCGCAATAGCCGCAAAAAATGCAGCGCAGCATGTTGATTTGGAAATCAGCGGCATAACGCTCGCCATGAGAATGCATCTCTTCTGGTGTGTTTTCAGCTGGTTTTACATAGATAGCTTGCGAAGGGCAAACGATGGCGCACAATTCACATCCCACACATCTTTCCGCGCCATCCTCCCACTTAGTCAAGTAGTGACGTCCCCGTGAGCGTTGAGGAAGTATTCGTTTCTCTTCTGGATAGCGAATCGTAATCGGACGCTTAAAACTATACTTTAAGACGATCCATAACCCTTTAAGGTATGCAAAAACTTGTTTAATCGTTTTCATTTCAAACCAAAATAAAGTAGGCAGTTAAAATTAAATTTAGTGTTGCAATTGGGGTTAAAACTTTCCAGCCAAAACTCATCAACTGATCGTAACGAAAGCGCGCTAAAGTCGCTCTGACCCAGATAAAGAAAAAAACGAATAACGCAATTTTTAAAAGAAACCAAACCACAGGGATATTGCCAGGGCCATGCCATCCTCCAAGAAATAGAGTGGTTGCGATTGCGGAAACAGCTAAAATGTTGACATACTCTGCAATGAAAAACATGGCAAATTTCATGCCTCCATACTCTGTATGGTAGCCCGCTGTCAATTCCTGCTCTGCTTCGGGAAGGTCGAAAGGCGCGCGATTTGTTTCTGCGAAGGCTGTAATCACATAAATGATGAAACTCACTGGATTGCTCCATACGAACCATGAAGCTTTTTGAGCATCGACAATTTTTTCAAGATTCAACGTTCCTGCTGCTAGCGCAATCGTTAAAAGGGAAAGCCCCATCGGAATTTCATAACTGATCAATTGAGCTGTACCGCGCAAGCCACCGAGCAATGAGTAGCGGTTGTTAGAAGCCCATCCAGATAAGACAACCCCATAGACCGCTAATGAAGAAAAAGCAAGTAGGAATACAATGCCCGAATCCACATTGGCAATTTGCAATCGAATCGGCCGCCCCCATAGTTCAACTGTTCCTCCAATGGGGATTAACACAAAGGCGAATAAAGCGGTAAATAGAGAAATGCAAGGGGCCAACCAGTAGGTAAAAATATCGACGCCGGCCGGTTGAAAACTTTCTTTGGTCAGAAGTTTGATTCCATCTGCAATAGGCTGCAGCAGTCCTAATGGACCCACCCGATTAGGACCTAGCCTCAATTGCATTCTTGCCATTATGACACGTTCTGCAAAAGTCATGTAGGCAGCAGCGCCCATTAAAATCAACACGAGCACAATGCCTTTTATCAATACTTCAATGATATCCGCTAACATTTTTGTCCTTATAAACTCGTGATATCTACAACAAAACCGTTCATCAGATTGGTGCCTAATTCACGGACTGGCACCTGCTCAAACCATAGTGGAAGAACTGCAGTTCCTTTAGAAACTTTATCATCTAATTTAATAGTCACTGTGATCGAATTTCCTAGCGCGCTCAAACGTACAGATTCGCCATCCTGTAACCCGCGCTTTTTGCCTTCATCGGGATGTAAAATTACCCCTGTTTCCTTGATTAGTTTAGCCACATGCGGATTATGCTTAATGCGGACTCCCTGATCAAAAAGTGCAAAAGCATAAGTTCCTAGTAAAACCCCTTCTTGAGCACCATTTTGATGATTGCTGCTGGCATCAATCGCCTCAGGACGAGTCAAAGAGAGTTTATCTGTTTTTAAAACGGTACTAAAGACAGGATCAATCTCAAGCTTGGTCTGTAAGTTTTCTGCAATTTTGAGAAATATTCCTGCGTCACTATAAATAGCCTCAGGAATCTCTTTACCAGGCATCAAGGTTTGGACTCGCCCTTCAATATTGATGAAGCTGCCTCCTTTTTCTACGTACGAAAGGGTAGGAAGTACCACATCAGCCTGTAGCGCTGTTTTAGTTAGAAAAAGATCTTGTACCACCAAGAATTTGAGTTTAGCCCGTGCTTCCGCCCAAAGCTTAGATGGGAAACGTTTAGCTGGATCTGCCCCAGCTACATAAAGGACTTCCCAACCATTTTTTGAACTTTCTTCAAGGATTTGAAGAGCATTTAAACCAGGATGCGGCAATTTTTTACCCAACGGACCTAAATCGGGACGCATCCCGGCAACAGTGGCTCCAATGCTATTATTGCGTCCTTCTAAAATGTTTAGAGATAAGTTTGGCTGAGCTTTAGAGATTTGAAGCAGCTTGGCTAAAATTGTTTTGCGTTGCGGATTAGCTAAGTATTGACGCCCCACAAACAAAGCTCCCTTTCCTTGGTAAGCCTGCATGTTGGAAAGATGTGTTTCAATCATTTGCAATTCTAGACCAGGACGATGCAAAATCGTCTCGGACATATAATGCTTAATTTCCGGCGCAAAATGTCCAATAAAAATGACTTTTGCCCCGCGATTAATTGCTTGCTTTAAACGCAGCCAAATCACCGGAAATTCTTCTGTTAAATCAATGCCAAGTAGAAAAACATAGTTTAGTTGTTCGCAATCCCCTATGGCGATCTCCATGCCTGGCATGATCCCTTCGTCAGCTAAATCAAGGATTGGCATGCCGATTCGATGATCCACGTGATTAACACCTGCGATTTCTCGCATAAACTTTTGAAAGAGAAAATTCTCTTCAACTGTCAAAGGATTTCCGCCGAACCCCGCCAACTTGCCACTGGGCTTTGCTGCCGTGATTTCGCTGGCAATCAAGGCAATCGCTTCGTCCCAGCTAGCTTGCTCAAGCTTGCCATCACGTCGAATCATAGGATGTTGTAAACGCTCAGGATCAGATGTAAATTCATAACCAAACCATCCTTTATCGCACATCCAGATATCATTGACGGCTGGATTTTCCTGTGAACGAGTGCGCATAATTTCGCCGTCGCGCGAATCAAGGATCATGCTGCATCCCACAGGGCACAAGGTGCAGGTACTTTGAGTAGAATCGTTATCCCATGGACGGGCTCTAAAACGATAAACTTGACTCGTTAGAGCTCCAACGGGGCAAATCATGATGGTATTTCCGATAAACTTCGATTCGGCTGGCCCGCCATGCGGCGTGCCTACTTCAGTGCGATACCCTCTTTCGATAAATTCCAGCGCATGATCACCGGCAATTTCATCACCAAACCTTGTACAACGGGCACAAACAATACAACGCTCTCGGTCGAGCAATAAAACAGGCCCAAGGGGCAGCGGCTTTTTGAAACGTCTTTTTTCTTCAAAAAAACGGCTTTCACCGGGTCCAAAATATAGAGCTTGATCCTGCAAAGGACACTCTCCACCCCGATCGCATATCGGGCAATCCAAGGGATGGTTAATGAGTAAAAATTCTAAAATTCCTTTGCGCCCTTCTACTGCATTATGACTTTGAGTATGGACTACCATGCCTTCTGCGGCTTCAAGTGTGCATGAAGTTTGCAACTTGTGACTTTTTTCAACTTCTACTAAACAGACGCGGCAAGCCCCAAAAGGGGGCATACGATCGTGATAACAAAAAATGGGAATGTTGATGCCAAGTTTTTGGGTGGCCGCATAAACGGTTGTGCCTTTCGGTACCGAGATTTGTTTGCCATCAATCGTAAGGTTAATGACTGCTGTAGTTGTCGTTGTCTGTTCTGTCATTTTTTATAAGTAGGGGTATGATACGTGCATTTCAGGATGTTGATCCGCTTTTGGATTCCGTTTAATGTAAGCTTCAAACTCACTTTTAAATTCTTGGATGGCACTCACAATAGGAGGGGCAGCTCCTGCAGCTAGTGGACAAAAGGAATTGGCAGCCATTTCTTCGCAGACTTGTTCGATCAATTTCAAATCAGAGAATGTTCCACCACCATTTTCAATGCGAGTTAGGACTTGCACCATCCAACGTGTACCTTCTCGGCAAGGGGTGCATTTGCCGCACGATTCATTTTGATAAAACTGCATTAAACGCGTTGCCACTTTAACCATATCTGCGGTGTCGTCCATGACAATAATTGAGGCTGTTCCCAGGGCAGTATGGCGCGCTTCAAGGGTTTCAAAATCCATGGAAATATCTAAATCACGTTCATTTAACAAAGCACAGGAAGATCCTCCTGGATAACAAGCTTTGAACTTACGTCCAGGAAGCATCCCACCGGCAGCTTCTAAAACTCTGCGTAAACTCACACCCAATGGAAACTCGTAACAACCAGGTTTTTGCACTTGACCGCTGATCTGAAAGATTTTAGTACCCGTATTTTTAGGTTTTCCAATACCTTTAAACCATTCAACGCCATTTTTTACGATATGGACCACATTGCAAAGCGTCTCGACATTGTTGACGACAGTGGGTTTTTGATATAAGCCTGCTACAGCAGGAAAAGGGGGTTTTAATCGGGGAGTGGCACGATATCCTTCAAGAGAGTTTAATAAAGCGGTTTCTTCTCCGGCTATATAAGCTCCAGCTCCAGGGTGTACGATAATCTCTAGCGAGAAATCTGATCCAAAAAGTTTTTGCCCAAGATAGCCTTTGGCTCGAGCTTCGCTAACGGCTTTACGTAAAATCGCATTTCCTTCGTAGTATTCACCACGGCAAAAAATATATGACTGTTTAGCCTGTATGGCATAGCTGGCTAAAATAATGCCTTCAATGAGTTGATGGGGATCTTTTTCAATTAATAGTCGATCCTTAAAGGTCCCGGGCTCGCTTTCGTCGCAATTGCATACAACATACTTTGGTCCGGCTACATTTTTGGGAACAAATCCCCACTTAGATCCAGTTAAAAAACCAGCGCCACCTCTTCCACGCAGCTCAGACTGCTTAACCATTTCAATGACTTGTTCTGGTGTAATTTTTGGAATGGCTTGACGGATGGCTTGATAGCCGCCATTACTTTCGTATGATTCGATTTCTTTTTGTTTTGGATTATCCGTAAAGGCCATTAGGACGCGCATTTCATCCATTTGTGCACTCCACTTTTTCGACTGGCGCAGGATGCCCGGGATTTTTTTTGGCCTCATCTAAAATGTGATCTAGCATATCTTCTTCCACCGGCCCGACAACTTTATCGTCGACTA
>Ga0105046_10008444_pt1 | contig 16170 bp, 13 predicted proteins | sample MAT03_FD_78385 | JGI IMG/M metagenome (GOLD analysis project Ga0105046, IMG submission 78385) | Freshwater microbial communities from Lake Fryxell liftoff mats and glacier meltwater in Antarctica - MAT-03 (megahit assembly) | ecosystem: Environmental > Aquatic > Freshwater > Ice > Liftoff...
ACTTCATTGACCTTACGGCAGTCGGTGGCTCTCATTGACTGCCTCTCTCTTCAAAGTTAGTCCAAACTAAAGTAACTAAAAGGATTGGGTGCTAAAAGGATTAGGTGCGATCGCTTACCTTGTTTAGCCGAATTGCGCCCAGCGGGCTAGAAATCTGACGTGAGTTTTCAGGAGGGTCAGAAGCTAGCCAAATAATGCCACCTCCAAGGGTTAAGGTTACTCCAAGCAAAATTGCTGTCAGGGTTCGAACTTGTGAATGCAACCGCACTAATTCTCGGTTTGCGTTTTCTAATTCGGCTAACGAAATCATTGGGGAATTGGTAGGCGTGGACGCAAGAGTCGAAGACGTTGCAGCGTTTACCAGGTTACTCGTTGCCAGGGGAGACATAACGACTGTAGGGTAGAGCGCTTCTGCTTGCTCTTGATTAGCACCTTCAGCAACGCGATTGGCAACGCTCAGTTTTGTAGAGTTAAGCGGGGAGGGTGTGAGGTCGGCAAGGGCGCTATCTGGAGGCGTTACGTTCGGCGTAGGAGAGGCTGGAGGGGCGATATCTGCCGCAGTTAGCTCGGATGTGCCAAGTTCTGAGGCGACAACTTCTGAGGCGATCGCGCTTGGAGTGGGTGACTCAGACTTGCCGCCGACTTTCTCAAAGGCTAGCTTTGAGTAAAGCCAATCTACGAGCAATTGTGGACAATTTTTGTAGAACCACCGCAACGCTATCATGCCAAATATGGGCTTTGAGAGACTGGCAATCCATTTCACCAACCGATTAGCTGTTTGGTGGTTAATTTTTTGGTTAACCAGGTTTACTGAACCAACATCATAAAGACAGCCCAAGATCAGTTTAAGTGACGCTTCTTCGCGCCTAAACAGTTGATCGAGCAACATCAGTACGTCGTACATCCGCTCGGTTTCGTTTCGCCGTTCTACAGGCGATTTTTTAACTGTTGGCCTAGGTAGTTTTTGAGTCGGCTTTGGTGCTGGGTTTTGCCGCTGTTCGGGGGGGGGCGATTCAGTCATGCTTACAGAGGTAGCGTGCCAGGTTAGCGTAGATCAGCTTTTACAAACTTAACGTGTCAAATCAGTTGGTTGTATCGTTCAAATTACAGATAAGTAGTTCAACCTAAATAAAAACCAAATCCTAAAACCCTACGCCGCCCGCGCAGCGGGCGGCGCAGGGTTTTAGGATCTTATATTTACTTAAGCCCACCTACTTATCAACGGTTCATCCTAGCTTTATCCGGTAAGTTGCGGTAAGTTGCTAAGCGGTTCTAACTGTAAAATTGACGGCTCCGGTATGCTGGGCGGTGCTTTTGATGGTTTGAAGCGATCGCCTAGCAGAGTCTGCCAACCATCCAACAAAAGCAGCTTGGAATTCAAAAGCAGCTTGGAATTCAGATACAGCTTTAACGGGCGCGGGCAATCACCGTGCGATGGCGAGGCGTATTGCACGTCATAGTGGGTCGCTCAAAGCCAGCATCGTACATGGCTTGCCCAATATCGAGCGCAAAATATTCATCTAAATAGGGTTCTGTGCTTTTAAGCAGCGTAAGAATGTAGGGCGGCATTTTGGCATAAATCTCTGACTGAGGATTCATGTCCATGACGGCGACATATCCACCTGGTCGCAATACCCGCCGTGCTTCTTGTAAGATTTGAACAGCAGCGGACTGGGGCAATTCGTGAAACACGAGAAATGCTGAGACTAAATCCATTGAGGCGTTGGGTAACCCGGTTGATTCGGCGGCGGCATGCAGCCAGGTAGGAACTGGAGATTGGGTGCTGGGAGTCAGGTGGTGCAACGTGTACAGCCCAGTTTTTTCCTCACGGTTTGAGTTGTCCACTGAGTGGCCTACTGAGTTGTCCAATGGGGACTGGTTCATCTGGTTGGACAGCGCGGCAGCACGGTATTGGGCGATCGCCAAAAAGTACGGCGACAAGTCTACTCCAGTGATCTGGGCTTGGGGATAGAGCGACTGCAACGCAAAGGTACTCATGCCCACGCTGCATCCTACGTCCAAAATATCCTGAGGTGCTTGAGGCAACTCTGCCTTCAGCACTTCTAAAAAGCTTTGCCGCAGCTTAGCATCGCCGTCTGCTCCTGTATCTGGCCAAATTCGCGCATGAACTGCATGGGCGGCGACTTCTACTTCCATCGCAGGTTCCCAGCCCAGATTACCTTCTTCGTACGCATGGAACGACCGAACGTAATAGTCGGGATAGGTCAGGCTGGAATTCTGTACGTGCTCTAATTCCATGCTCCAGTCTGGAGAAAAAGGTGTTGCACTGCCACGCGATCGCAATGCTTCAACCTCTTTCCACCAGTACACCCCAATCGTCGCCGCCCGCTTAATCATCATGCTGCGAGCATTGTGCTTTGCCAATTTGGCAAGCGGTTTAATCGAAAGGATGCCATTGACCAACCGAGAGGTCAGCGATAAATCAGCCGTTTGGGAATTCATAGCAGCAGTCATGAATCGTTTGATATAAAAGCGGTTTCTAGAAGCTTAGCGTATCGTATTTTGAGAACAGCCAAAGAAACCGCAGAAAACAACTGCTCTCGATCGAAAGATTTGAGCGTCGCAGATTAGCCGATTAGATTAGCCGATTAAGTAGGCAGGCGTAATTAAGCATAAAACCCTAAAAGTCTGCGCCGCCCGCGCAGCGGGCGGCGCAGACTTTTAGAATCTTGTTTTTATTTAAGTTGAACTACTTAGATTAGCCGATTATATTGATGGGCGCACCTTGGAAAATAAGACAAAGGGCGTAGGAGCTAATCTCCCACGCCCTTTGTCTTTAATCTCTAAAACTAGCAGCTTGCTTAAGCGGGCTTGGCAAATTTCTGAGTCCAGTAACTCTGCCAGTTGACGTTGCCTGTATCGTTTGCCAGGTAAAAGTACCCAATACCAATATCGCGGTAGTTAGCATTAAGCATATTTGCTCGGTGTCCGGGACTGTTGATCCACCCCTGGACTACGGCATCTGGCGTGGTGTAGCCGACGCCGATATTTTCGCCTGCTGCCGACCAAGCGTACCCGGCCGCCGAAATCCGTTGGCTAGAACTGGAACCATCTGCGCCCGTATGGCTAAAGAAATCTAGATTTCCCATATTCTGACTGTGGGCTTGAGCCGCAGTCGCCAGCTTGCTGTTCAACGTTAGAGGCTGCAACCCGTTTTGTTGGCGAAAGACGTTGGTTAGGCGCAAGACTTCCGAAGTAAAGGTAGTCGGGGGATTTGGAGACCGAGTGAGAGCGGGCGACTCCATTGTGAGGCTGTAGTTCGTATTGCCGCCCTGATCGCGCACCCGCACAAAGTAGGTGCCAGCAGACAGATTAGAGAGCTTAAGCGCACCTGCCTGGGTTGGGCTAGCTGGGGCGCTGGCAAGAATTTCGTTTTGACTAATCCGACCGTTGCCATTCAAATCGCGGATGAATTGGGCGATCGCCCCACCCTTGGGAGTTTTTACATTGAGGTTAAAACTGCTACCAGCTTTGAGGCTGATTTTGTAAATATCATCGCGATCGCCTGCCCCAACCCACTCCTTTAAGGAGATTTTGGTGGATTTAAGGTTTACTGCTCTAGCACTACCAAGAGTTTGTCCAGCGGTATCTATCGCCATTGCCAACCCTCCAAAGTTGCGAATCGGTTACTTCCTTCAGTAAGCACACTTCCAGGGGGCTAATGGCAACCTGGTATATACGCAAACTCCTGATAAATCCTCTGAAATCTTCAAAGGAGAAGGTTGGTTTTTTCATCTGTCAAACGCACGAAAAATTCAACTCAAACAGTCTCTCCAGGACGGGCCGATCCCTCATTTCTCATCTTTCCTACCGTACTTGGCCACTATTTGACCATTCCTCTCTCCTTGCTGCTTCAGCCACGCCCACAGTTGATCACCATAGGAAAAGTGCCACCATTCGGTAGGATGTCGGTGAAACTCTGCTGCGCTCATAACCGTGTGGAGCAGTTGGCGGTGCTGGTGAAATGCATGGCTGCTGGGGGTTTGCTGAGTATTGGCGCGATCGGAAGATGGGGCGTAGTGATCAGGGTAAGAGCGGGGCGATAGTTCATCAATGGGAGATCCCATGTCGATCGCCTGACCTGTTGCGTCCACCAGTGTGATATCGACCGCAGCTCCGGTGCTGTGGGGGGGCGGCGTGAGGGGGTTGTTGTTCGGCACTGCCCAAAATTGGTGAACCTGTGCCAAAAAAATTTGCCGTTGAGCCGCAGTCAGTTGATTGGGGGTGAGCTGATGCGATCGCACCAGTTCTTCAAAGGTATAGTCCACCATGTACTGCTGCACCGCTAGAGGGCGATAGGCATCAAAAATCTGGATGCGCCAGCCCGGACAGTGTTGCTGAAGCGCCGCCTGGGCAATGAGTAGGCGCTCAACCACACCCTGCCGCAAACAGTATGGGGAGCGATCGCCATAGGGTGCACCTAACACCGCGTAGGGATGGGGATGATGCACGGCAAAGTGTTCTAGCGGAATGGACACCAACGGCTCGCCACATTCTTGAATCGGGATGTGTTGATATGGCTTCATAGAACCCGTCAGCGGAACGAATTGAGCTGAGTTTGGTCAAGAGTTAGTGGGATGAATGTTGCTGTGCCCTCACTAACTCTAATCGAGAGATGAACGAATGTAGCGCCCCAACTTGATCAGGCCGATAGCCGCCGAAATCACAAATCTGGGATAAAGTCTTAATGGCGTGATTCAGATGCCTTCAAAGCAACGACATTCAAAGCTTTTAAGGCTTTCAAAGGAAATTTCGACTGGGCGAAGCTGGGCATTTTTCAAGAGGATTTTGGGTGTTGCGAATCAGGTGCGCTGTCGGGATTCTTTAGAGCTGCTATGACACATTCTCCTGAGCCAAATGACCCAAATCAAACACCCGACCCACGGCGGGGTTGGCGGCGATCGCGTCGGCTACGGCGCACTGTGGGCGGCGGGCTGGGCTTAGCACTGTTAGCCGGAGGGGCGTTTGGCGCGTGGTGGGCTTGGTCGTTTGTGCAAACGCGGCTGGCTCCCTTAATCGCCGAAAACTTAACTAAAACGCTAAACCGCCCCGTTAACCTGGGCGAACTAGAGCAAATTTCGCTAACAGACATCAGTTTTGGCGAATCTACCTTACCGCCAACCGCAACCGATCGCGATCGCGCCACCATCCAGCAGGTCAAGGTGTCTTACAACCTGTGGAGGCTAGTGTTGGACCGTCGTCTGGGCTTAGACGTAACGCTGGTGCGCCCCAATGCCTATGTCGATCAAACGGCTGATGGCAAATGGATTATCACACAACTGGCGGAGTCTGAAGAGGAAGGCTGGCTCACAACCGGGTTAGATCGCTTACAAATGGAAGACGGCACGGTGGTGCTAGATCCGTCTGCGTCAGTCATGGTAGATGCGAAGAAACCAGGGGCAACGCTCAACTCTGACTTTGCCGTAACGCTGCGCCAAGTCAGTGGGGAAGTCAGCTTTGAAAACGATTATAAATTGACCCGGTTTGATGTAGCCGCACTGCCCTCTCGCGGCGGCGACCTGCGGCTGCGGGGTGAGGTATATAACGACCAAACCCTAAAGGCAAAAGTCTCGATTCAGGGAGATGGGCTAGCCGTCCAAGACGTGAATTCGCTGATTGCCACCCCGGTGAGTGCAGGTGCGGGCACGCTGTTCTCAAATTTGACGGTGCAGGTAGAAGGTGACGCGATTACGGCACTGGAGGGCACTGCTCGCTTGCAAAACGTAACGGCACGCGTCACAGATGTGCCTAGAACTTTAACGCAAGGTAACGTACAGCTACGGTTTCGCGAACAGCTAATCACCATTGAGGAGGGGCGCACGGTCTACGGCAGCATTCCTGTGGCGTTTGCGGGCACCTATGACTTAGTAGACGGTTATAACTTGACGGCGCAATTGCGCGGAGTTGATATTCGGGAGATTCAGCGCACGGCAGATGTGACGATTCCCGTGGCGATCGCCGGAGCCTTTAATGCTGACGTTGCTATCACTGGGGCACCTGAGCAGCCCGTGATTCGGGGCACGGTGAGCAATAGCAACCGGGTGCGAATTGACCGGGTTGATCTGGCGACGGTGCGTACCCAGTTTGCCTTGGCAGACAATGTGCTGAATCTGGAGCGGCTAACGGCAACTCCCCAAGCGGGTGGGGCGATCGCCGGAACCGGACGAATAGTGCTGGGTGAACAGGGTAATATCACTGCAACGGCGCAGGTGCGAAACGTGCCGGGAGATGCGATCGCCCGTGCCTATGGGGTCACTAGCCGCGACGTGAGGGTGGGGCTGGTGAATGCCGATGTCCGCGTTGGGGGCGGTTTTGATGCGGTGCAAACGGCCATTCGCTGGCAAGCACCCCAGGGAACTTACCCGGCTAGCGGCGACATTGCCATTGCGGGCGATCGCATTCAGTTTCGCAATACGGTGCTTCAGGTGGCAGGCGGCACGGTCTTGGCTCAGGCTGACTTGGCCAACGGGCGCTGGCAGGCATCCGTTGTGGGCGACCAAATTCGGCTAAGTCAGCTTTCTCCCGATCTGCGGGGGCAGTTTGGCGGTGACTTACGACTGGCCGGAAGTTTAACCGATCTCAGCCCCGGCTCAGTTCGAGCCGAGGGCGATGTGCGGTTTTCGGAAGGTCTGTCGGTGCTCAACCGTCCGTTAACGGCTAGAATTCGCTGGTTGGGCGATCGCCTCGCTATTGATCGAGCCACGGCTCCCGGCTTTAGCGCTAACGGAGTGGTACTCACTCAGCTAGAGGGGCGTGGTGCCCCCGCTGTTTCTAGCTTTGATGTCAACTTGCAACTGCAAGGGTATGATCTCGCCAGTTTGCCTGTAACGTTGCCTTCTCAGGTGCGGGTGGCAGGGCTAGCAGATTTTGCCGGACGGGTGTCGGGGACTCCGGCAGTGCCCAGGGTGAATGGACAGCTTCAGCTCAACAACCTGGTGGTGAATCGGCTCCAATTTGACCCCGTACTGAGGGGCGGCGTGCAGGTGGCGCTGGGAGAACGGGTCGAACTAGATTTGCGGGGTCGTCAAGATCAGCTTGCGGTAGAGCTGGATGGGAATTACCGTCCCCGTAGTTTCCGGGTGCAGGTAGACGAGGCGATCGCCACGGGCACCACACGAGGCAATGTTCTCTCTGCAAATGTGGCTAATTTTCCATTAGACCTACTAGATCTAGCTCCGGCACCAGAAGCCGGACTGGGCAGAATTGCCGGACTGGTATCGGGAGATGTGCAGGTAAACCTGGCAACGTTGGCCACAGTCGGAACCGTGGCGATCGCCAACCCCGCCATTGGCTACATTCAAGCCCAGCAGTTCAACGGACAGTTTCGCTACAGCAACAACGCCTTTACCTTGCTGAACAGCGAACTAGCCTTTACTCGCAGCCGCTACCAGCTTGAGGGTACTGCAACCTTGGGCAGCAATCCGCAAATAAATGGACAAATCCGCACGGCTCAAGGCGACGTTCAAGATATTCTGACGGCGTTGCAGTGGTTTGATCTAGCCGACATTCGTCGCGGCATCCAATCCCCTACTTACACAACCGCAGCAAATCTTCAGCCTGTTCCGGTTGGTCAGCCAGATGACCCGCTGATTACTCAACTGCGGCGCTTCGCCGAAATTCTAGCGCTGATCGACATTCAACAATCCGAACAAGCTGCGGTCAATTCTCTACCCTCTTTGTCCGATCTGGAAGGAACCTTTGTTGCAACGGTTAATGTTTCTAGCTCTCCACAGGCAGGGCTAGGGCTAAACTTTGATGTGCAGGGCACAGACTGGATGTGGGGCAGCGACTATTCGGTAGAACAGGTTGTGGCTCAAGGCAGCTTTGTGAATGGTGTGCTGGACTTGCTGCCGCTGCGCTTGCAGTCTGGTGATTCGTTTGTCAGCTTTTCTGGAACTATTGCTCAGGCGCAAACTTCTGGGCAGCTTCAAGCTCAGAATATTCCTGTAGAACCGCTGCGCGATTTTGCTAATCTCCCGATCGATATTACTGGCCGCCTCGATGCCAATGCGCTTTTAGAAGGCAGCCTGGGCAACCCCTCCGTTCGGGGCGAAGTAATTTTAAGCAATGCCACAATCAACCAAACCCCGATTCAGGGGGCTGAAAGCCAGTTTAGCTACACAAATGCTCGCCTCAACTTAATTGGACAACTGATCGCCAACACCACAGAACCGCTTCGCGTTGTGGGCAGCATTCCGTATCAGTTCGACTTTATGACCGTCTCACCCGACAGCAATGCGATTAGTCTTGACGTGAATGTTCGCAATGAGGGCTTGGCATTGCTGAACTTGTTTAATGACCAGGTCGCGTGGCAAAGTGGGCAGGGCGAGGTAAACCTGCAGGTAGACGGCACGCTTCTGACTCCCTTAATCGACGGATTTGTCACTCTTCAAGATGCGACCTTTACAGCTCAGGCTTTGCCCGAACCGCTGACTAATGTAACTGGCAGAATTCAGTTCAACCGCAGCTTTATCGATGTTACAAGCCTACAAGGGCAATTTCAGCAGGGACAAGTAACAGCACAGGGCGTTTTGCCTATTTTTAATCCTAATGATTTACCCACAAGTGTGAATGGCAGCCCTGTCAATCCCCTCACTGTGGCTCTGAACGAGCTGACGTTAAACTTTAAAGGGCTTTACAACGGTGACGTTGCAGGTCAATTGCTGGTAGGGGGCACGGCGCTGGCTCCAAGGGTGGTCGGCGAAATTATGTTGAGTAATGGGCAGGTAGAATTGCCGAGTGGGTCGCAAGAGACTACTGCTACTACTACGACGCAATCGGTTGACCCCAATGGCTTGACTAGACCACCTGAGTTAAATGCTCTTAGAATTCAGCTCGATCGTAATGTGCGAGTTACGCTCTACCCAATTTTGAATTTCTTGGCAGTTGGCGATATGACCGTGAGTGGCCCGCTTGCTTCGCTGAGTCCCACTGGTACAATTCGGCTGCGTAGCGGTCAGGTAAATTTGTTTACAACCCAGTTTAATTTGGTGCGGGGTTATGAAAATACGGCTCAGTTTGTGCCTGAGCGGGGACTCGACCCGCTGTTGAATGTGCGGCTGGCAACATCTGTGCCCGAAGTAACCCGCACACCAAGTACGTCCAACATATCGGGCGGGGCGGCAGAAATTAATGAGACGCTAGCTACCAACTTAGGTAGTTTAGATAATGTGCGAATTCAAGCCAGGGTGAATGGTTACGCCAGCCAGTTGTTTGAGGAATTGGAATTAACCAGCAGTCCGGCGCGATCGCAGAATGAGATTATTGCCCTACTGGGCGGTGGGTTTGTGGATACTCTGGGGCGGGGGGGTAGTACGCTGGCGATCGCCAACTTAGCAGGGTCTGCTTTGCTCACGGGCGTGCAAAACTTCATTAGCAATACGATTGGTCTGAGCGATTTCCGGCTGTACCCTACGCTGCTGCCCTCCGAGACCACCTCCGACTCTACCCTGGAACTTGCGTCCGAATTGGGACTAGATATTACTGGCAACTTCTCTGCCTCGGTACTGACTATTCTTACCGCCGACGCTCCCTCTCAGTTCAACTTGCGCTATCGCATTAATGATGAACTCTTGCTGCGGGGGTACATTGATACGGATGGCGGCACTGGAGCCATTTTGGAGTTTGAGACTAGATTTTAAAGCAGTTAGAGATGGTCATTTATAGCTGGAGCCATCTAGCTGGAGCCATCTAGCTGGAGCCATCTAGCTGAGTCATCTAGCTGAGTCATCTAGCTGGAGCCATCGCCACGTTACTGACCACCCGACTGACCACCCGACTGACCACCTGAAAGGGGCAGCCGCAGAAACGGAAACAAGAGGCGTATACCCTTACGCACAGAGAGCAGCCAAATTGCCTGTCGCACCTGAGGTGATAATTCAATGTCGGCGTTGACGTTAGCTGTCAGACTAGCGTCTAAGGATGCCCTCTCAGCCGCTGTAAGGGGGGCACCTGTAATTGGCGATCGCCCCTCTAAAATAATCTGAGTCCGCAGCACTTCTTCTGGCAGATCGTCGGGCGGCGGCAGAGTCATCCCAGCCGGAACCAACGAGACCCACGTAACCGACAATGAGCAGAGGGAGGCAATCAGGGTTCGCATCATGTGACATTCTGAAGCTCTAATGGGGAGTGACACACCACACCTTGATCGGAGCTGAGTTTTAGGATGATTTACTGATGATACAGTCAACGTCTCGCCCGCACACGTTGTTTGTGACTACTGTGTGGAAGTCGGGAAATGCGTTTGGCTTTATGGGGAAACGATTCACGCAAGCAGTTCAGCTCGGTTGAATGTTGGGTAAATGAGTAAATTTAAGGCTAAACGCGATCGCACCATGATGCTGAACATTTCCCCTTTCTGGCGGCGGTGGTTGGCATTTTTAGGCACTGCTTTACTGCTGATTTCTTGTCTACACTCAGCGTCTCCGTCAATGCTGCCAGCGCCATCGGCTTCTGCAACGGCAGCGATCGCCTCATCCACGCCACCGCAAGACATTCTTGTCACCCAATACTCACTGCCCAGTAGCACGGTACATGTTGCAGTTATTCCCACAGTTACACCCCAACGGTTTGTCATAGCGCCGCTTCTGGCAGAGGGGTTAGATTTGCTAGATAACTGGGCACAGCAGTCGAATGCGATCGCCCTGCTAAATGGCGGATTTTTTGATCCGGCCAATCAGCAGTCTACGTCTTACGTGATTCAACACGGCGAACTCACTGCCGATCCCCGTCAGAACGAGCGACTGGTAGGCAACCCCAACCTAGCGCCTTATCTTGCTCAAATCTTTAATCGGGCAGAATTTCGGCACTATCGCTGCGGCAGTGAGAATCGTTATGCGATCGCCCGCCATCTTGACCCCATACCTCCTACCTGCCAGCTTGAGTCAGCCTTAGGTGCAGGGCCTCAACTGTTACCCGAACTGACCTTAGAGGCAGAAGGCTTTTTAGCCGTGGTGAATGGCGCTGTAATCCGCGATCCTCTGGGATGCGATCGCCCTAACGCCCGCTCTGCCGTAGGCATTTTGGCCAACGGTGATGTGATTTGGGTCATGGCAGCCCAGCAGCCAGAGGCTCCCCGTACTTCAGGGTTATCCCTTCCAGAACTGGCAGATTTTATGCGATCGCTCGGCACGGTAGCAGCTATGAACTTGGACGGTGGCAGCTCTGCTGCGATTTACTACAACGGCCAGACCACTTACGGCAAAGTAAACGAAGCTGGAAATTTAGTTATCCGTCCGATTAAGTCAATATTGATAGTTCAATCGATTCCCTAGAATTTCACTAGAATCTTATGTGCCAGTCCTAAATGATTGGTGAAATGGGTTGTGAGAGGTGGGGCAGGTGTAGCCTGCCCCACCTCTCACAACCCATTTGGGATTGCTATATCACTCAAATCTCAATACGCTCAAAAAGTATGTGATCTTTATCACAAAGATTCATGGTTTGAATCATATCGAGGTATGAAGACCGTCACTTAATATTATGCAAACAATCACGCAAAAGCCTCCTTTGTATCACTTGAAACAGTCTTCAAAACAAGGATATTAGAAGTATCCGAGAGGTGCTGTTTGTTACGCTTTTGAAAATCGTCACTCCCATGATTATGCATATTGACTTGCTACCCGGTGCGATCGCAGAACTATTTGCCCAAGCAAGCACCACTGGCATTCTGACCCTGGCAGATCGGTATGGACTCATGGCTGCCGTTCTAGCGGAATCGTTGGCAGACGAAGAACTGCGTGCTGTTAATCGTCTATTGCGCTCGGTTTGTCGAGGCGACATTAAGATAGTGAATGAGCTATCAATGGTTCAATAGCGCTTGAGCCTTGATCAGCCTAAACCTACAGGCAAGACGAGAAACCCGTGCTTTCCCCAATTCGAATTCTGCTGCAAACGACCTTACTGCCTGCTGAAAATGACTGGTGTATTAATCGATTTTCACTGCTTTGCAGCTACTTAGCATCGCTTAAAGACGAAGCAGGAAATCCGCTCTGCGCGGTCACGGCACGCGATCGCCACCCCGATAACACAGGCAACGACCCGGTTTTGAGTACCCTCGATCGCGCCGATTTTGATGAGCTGTGGCTATTCTCCCTTGATCTAGGAGAGGGTCTTAGTGCTGACGATGGTGCGGGCATCCAGCGGTTTTATCAACAGGGAGGTGGGCTATTTACAACCCGCGATCATCAAGATATGGGCATCTCGCTTTTGCCGCTGGGTGAGGTTGGCGCATTCCACTATTTTCATAGCCAAAATCCCGACCCCGACGAAACGCGATGCTGTATCGATGATCCATACACGACCTATATTTCGTATCCCAATTACCACTCTGGCCGCAACGGTGATTACCAAACCATCACGCCTGTGCAGCCCCTGCACGACTTGCTAAAAACGGCGACAGGTGAGGCGATCGCCTTCTTCCCGTCCCATCCCCATGAAGGTGCAGTGGGGGTTCCGGCTGGCCTATCCCACGCTCAAGCGATCGCCATTGGCAAGAGCGCAGTCACCGGACGAGACTTTAACCTGGTAGTAGCAGGCGATCGCCCCAGCGGTTCCAACACATCTGCACCCGGTCGCCTCGTTGCCCAATCTACGTTTCATCACTTTGCCGACTACAACTGGGATACCGCGATGGGTTGTCCTACGTTCGTTGATGAACCTCCAGGCAACGGCATGGCTCAAAACCCCCAAGCCCTCAAAGACATTCACACCTATGTAAGAAACCTAGCCCTCTGGCTCAGACCCATTTAGGTAGCTCTCCAGGCTAGCCAGTCTGTGGCTTATCCTTGCCGATTTGCCTCGCTCTGCAACCACTCGTCTACGGGCTTGCCATCTTTACGGCGTAGCTCGATCTCAATAACCATCACCAGACCCGAATTGGGGGGGGCAGGGCGCTGGTGAAACAAGACATCGTATTGCGTAGGATCTTCGTTGCGATCTTGCAGCCAGTCATGCACTTTGGTTGTGGCAAAAAACGATTGCCCATCTTGGAACATTCGCGTGATTTGCATTTGCAGAGTGTGAGGGAGAAAACGAGCCATAGGATTACCGAGATCGGGTTTGCTGAATCCGAATCATTTCTTGCCGAATTCGATTTGCGAGGTCAGGATTGCTAGGTAGAGATTCAGTCATAGCATTGAAATCGCTGGTTGAGAGCTGGTTTTGCCCTGCCGCCTGAGATGACTGAGTGCAAAAATCTACCACGATCTGGCGAATCTCGCGCTGGACACTACGAATATTGAGTTCGTTACAAGTATCACCAGGAATTTGTGCCTGAGACCCTAAAACGCTCTGAATTCGTTGATTGGCTGTTTGTCGCAGTCGTTCAATATCTAAGAGTGTTTGTGCGTATCTGCGGACTTGTGGATCTGGCACAGCTTGAGCATGAGCAACAGTGCTAAAACTCTGCGACAGGGTGTCGCGCTGGAGGTCGGGCACTATACCGAGCAGCAGTCCGGAAACGGAAACAGCACCGACTATCAGCGAAGAGGATAGAAATCGTTTCATGCTAAAAAGCGGTGAAGAATTAAAAAGCTGAATCATAGCTAATCTGAACAAGCCTGGAAGAACTGGATAAACTACATACTGTTCGGTGAGACTACTGATACTGCCTAGTCATGGCATAGGCTGATCTATTGAGAGATTCGTTCAGCGCGCCTCTCAACAATAGATGTCTACCTAGAATTAGCAACACCAAAAAAAACATGGTTTGTGTGCAGTGGCTAACCAACTGCAAACTAAAGGGTTTTAGTGTCTAACCGAGAAGCATTAATTTAGACGCTTGTTTACTCTGAATTATTTTAGGCGAGGGAAGTTCCGGGAATGAAGAGTTCTTGAAAAAGAAAGTGGAAATCACCGCTTGAACACTTGACACAGCTCAATCACTTTACTTTGCATCAAAACGAGGTCATTTGCGCCTTGTTTTAGCCCCACTTCGAGTTCTAGCAACAAGGGCAGGCTACGTTGTAGGTGCTGAAGCGAAAGAGGTTTGACATCTTGTTGTAGGTAGTAAACTCGTTTGGGGTTAGGGATGTCGGCGGCGGTGGCGATCGCCCGTTCATCTCGTTCACCCGCTTCGGTCATCAGTTTAATCCATAGCCAGGTACGAAACTGGCCAATTAAGGTTGCCACAATCCGAAGAGCGGGTTCATTACGGTTGAATAAGTCGGCAACGAGTTCAATCGCAGCGGCAGTGTTGCCCTGGCGAATGGCGGCGGCAAGCTGCAAGCTGTTTTGGGTGGATGCGGTTACTAAAGTGGCGATCGCCGCCTCGCCGATTGGTTGTTTTGAGCCGCCCGTATACAGGTACAGCTTTTCTAATTCGTTATAGAGTTGGCGGGTATCGTTGCCTACGGCCTCTGCCAATAGCTGTACGCCACTGTTAGTGAGCTTGACTCCTACTTCCTGCGATACCTGCCGCACGCGCTGCATCAACTGATCCGTTTTCCAGGGAGAGATCGCGGCAAATTCTCTGATTTCTGCGTGCTTTTGCAGCAGCTTAGTCGATTTAATTCGTCCGTCGGGTTTGCCTGTTGAGGTCAGCAGCAGCACCGTACTGTCGGGTAGGGCGGGCAAGGTGCGCTCTAGCTCTGACAATAACTCTTCTGAACAGCGCTGACATACGGTGGAATCTACTAGCCATACCAGGCGATCGCCCATGCCAAACGGCGGTGTCATCGCTTGATTTAGCCCTTGAATTATTCCATCCGCCTGGTCTGGAAAAATCTTGTCAAAATTAAAACTTAACCACGCCGGGTCTAGAGTGCGATCGCGCAGTTCCATTACAGCCCGCTGCAACGCAAAGTCGTCTTCACCCCAAAATACGTAAATTGGCATATTGAGTTAGCGCCTGGTTGTACGGCGCAACGCGTCTAACTTGATATTTTTGTGCAAAATTATTCCTCAGCCGTTGGGTTGAGCAACATCTTGTGCATCTGATAACGCAGCGATCGCTCTAAGTAGTGCTGCCGAAGAGTGTTCCAGCCACTCAAAATGTGCTGCTGGTGCTGTTGAATGGCTTGATTTAATCCCACCAATTCTGTCCCTTTAGGCAAAATTTCGGCCAACAGCTCTTGTAGCACCTGGATATCTTGCAGTTTACCTAAACTATCTTGCAGCGATCGCATCCCAGCGACCCAAGACTTAAAGGTGTCCCCATAAAACAACACGAAAAAATCGGCTTGATATCGTACATGCTTACACGCTTTCCGCAGGTCATGCAAAATAGGCATGGTTTCGTCAGACAGGTTTTCGGTGGCAATTAGCCACGCCGGATGGAGCAGCAAGATTGACAGCAAGGGGCTAAGCAGATCGGGCAGGGCGGTGACGACAGACAGTTGAGCCAAGGGGGTAAAGCAGGGTGCGCCTAGCCAAGCGTTGTAGGCCAGCTTTAAATCCTGATAGCGCGATCGCGCCAAAACGTCTTGGGTTCCTGCTAGTGCTTTGCGGCGTTTATGTTTCAGTACTGTCAGCACTTGCTCAATAGAGGCTTGTTCCTGTGGCTCTAGATCAGGTTGATAATCGGTCTCAAGGGTGGCGATCTGCACATCCAGGTCGCGCAGCTTTCCCAAAACTTTAGTGAGGGAGCGCACCTGTTGAGCACGGGCAGGTTTGGGTAGCTCTATGACACTATCAAAAACTTGCAGGGCAGTATATAAACGTCTGCTAGCCACACGCATCTGATGTAAATGCTCGGGATCTTTGTCTGCTAAGACGTGCTTCTCCTGCTTGATCATCTGGTGAAATTGCTCATGAATAGTCTGATGAGCATACTCACCCAGGGTGATGGTTTCGGTAGGTCTCGGTAAAACTTTTAACTTGCTTTTTGAGGTCTTTTTCATACAGAAAATGCCTAAACTAAAGTATTCAAACGCTCCTGGTATAGCCATAGTCATGAAGCTTAGGACATGCCAGCGTCATTCCCGCGCAGACGGGAATCCACCCCCGCACCTATCGAGCAGATGGATTCCCGCCTGCGCGGGAATGACAGGGAGGCGTCCTATTGATCATGGCTACCACTATATCTGCGGTGCAAACGGCGCTAGCAAGACCCGTTTACTAGAATTCAAACGCGTTGGCTGGCGATCGCGAACCAGTTGCCCAACGGGAAGTGAATTAAATGAAACGCGCCCCTGGGTGGGGCGTGACACA
>Ga0105046_10008446_pt1 | contig 16167 bp, 7 predicted proteins | sample MAT03_FD_78385 | JGI IMG/M metagenome (GOLD analysis project Ga0105046, IMG submission 78385) | Freshwater microbial communities from Lake Fryxell liftoff mats and glacier meltwater in Antarctica - MAT-03 (megahit assembly) | ecosystem: Environmental > Aquatic > Freshwater > Ice > Liftoff...
AGTTTTTAAATACTCTTGAATTTTTATTATAGCCATTAGAATGTATTTCGTGCATTATGAGCTCTCGTAAAGCCCGATACCTAAGGGGTGCAATTTTCCAATTCTCTGAATCAAATATTTTTACTTTCAATATTTTGATCCGTGTATTTCAAATGGTCTCGCAAAAAGCTTTGCGAACTTTGCCTCTTTGCGTGAAATTATGGATTAATAATTTTTTTCGCAAATTTTTTGATGGTACAATAATCAATCGAAAAGAATTACGCTTGTGAATCATTTTATTCTGTTTTTGTTGCTGAGATTTGAAATGCTTTTATTATTTTTCATTCATCTCATTTATGGCACTCATCGAACTCAATAAAAACGGACTCTATTGCGCATTAGCGGATATATACATTGATCCCTGGCATGCCGTACCACGTGCTTTAATTACCCATGCGCATTCCGATCATGCGCGAAGTGGAAATTCATTGTATGTAGCGCATGAGCATTGTGTGCCCTTGTTGCATGCGCGATTGGGAAAGATCAATGCTATGCCCCTGCGTTACGGAGAAGAAATTAATTATAATGGAGTGAAATTTTCTTTTCATCCTTCAGGACATGTTCCGGGATCTGCGCAAATTCGGGTGGAGTACAAAGGAGAAATTTGGGTGGTGTCGGGCGATTATAAATTAGAGGATGACGGACTGTCAATTCCTTTTGAGCCGGTGAAATGTCATAACTTTATTTCTGAATCTACTTTTGGTTTGCCGATTTATCATTGGAAAAATCAGGAGGAAGTATATGCTGAAATCAACCAGTGGTGGAAAAAAAATGCATCTGCTGGAATTACATCTGTGATGATGGCCTATAGTTTAGGCAAAGCGCAACGCATCTTGCAACATCTCGATCAACAAATTGGGAAGGTGATTGTTCATCCTGCAGTGGCAAAAATGAATGATGCGATTCGAGTATTTTCTCCGCAACTTCCTCCGGCCATCTGTTGGAATGCAGAAATGGATGCCAAGAAATTTGCAGGATCATTTTTAATTGTTCCGCCGAATGCGGCTGCGCAAATGATTGAAATGTTTGCGCCTTGCGATATTGCTTTTGCCTCGGGCTGGATGCATGTACGAGGAGGAATTTATCAGTCATCAGCAGAGAAAGGATTTTCTTTGAGCGACCATGTCGATTGGTCGGGACTGAATACTGCAATAGAAGCAAGTGAAGCAGAAAAAATATTTATCACGCATGGATTCACTAAGCAGTTTGTTCGTTGGTTGAGAGAGCAAGGGAAAGATGCGTATGAATTGGAAACATTATTTGGTGAGGGTCATGATTAAAGGAAAATCTATATCATGAAAAACTTCGCCGAACTTTATTTGGAGATGAATCGGGCATCAAATGCTACAACCAAAGTACTTGCATTGAAACATTATTTGGAAAAGTCCAATGAGGAAGAATTGAAAATTGCAGTTTCTTTTTTTCTCGGGCACAAAATTAAATCTATAGTAAAAGTCGTTGTCTTGAAGGAGATCGTTTGTGATCTCGTTCAAATCAAGGAATGGATGTTTGAGGAATGTATCAAGCAAGTACCTACTATCGATGAGACCATCAGCTTATTGATTCCACCTCCTGAAATTATGATGAATGATGCTTTGTCGGATAGTTTAGCAATGATATCGCGGGCAAAAAATTTGAATAATGAGGATTTAAAAGCTTTCATCTTAAATTACTGGAAATCGCATGATGCAGCAAGTCGAATCATCTTCAACAAAATCATCACAGGAAAATTTAAATTTCAAATAGGGATGGACGTTTTGAGTGATTCTTTTTCTCAGTGGACAGGGATTCATGCTTGCATTATGAATCATCGATTGGAAAATGCAGATTTCAAGAAATTGAATTTTGAAAAAGAATTAATTCATCAGGATATCAGCGAGGAATTGTTTTTGCTTCCACATGAAAACATCATGATACCTGTTTTGGACGTGAACCTTGTAACGCTTGGTGAGGCAGACAATTGGTATTGTTTAGAAAGACAGAAAGGATTTAAAGTTCAAGTGGTAAAGCGAAAGGGCGAAGTGCATATTTGGGATGAGAACAAACGATGGATTTCAACAAAGTTCCCTGAAATCGTAAAGGCTCTGAAAGTTTGGCCGGATGGGACGGTGGTAGTTGGAGTTGTTCAATGTTTATTGAATAATACGTTAGATCCATTGGCTTTACAAAAACGAATCAGTAGAACACGCATCATTAAAAAAACTTTGGACGAATTTGCTGTTGTTTTTATTGTAGAAGATGTTTGGGAAGTGGAAGGAGAGAATGTAGTAAAAAATAATTTCTCTGAACGGAGATTGAAGTTGGAGTCATTCATTCAAAAATATCTAAACGAACATTTACATTTAGCTGAAATCATTTCTTTCTCAACCTGGGATGTTTTGAAAGCATATCGAAATAAGTGCTCGGCAAACAAAATTGCAGGATGGCAATTGTTTCATTCGGGAAAAGAAGCATCTTCCAAAACATTTTACTGGGAGAAGCAAGAGAGCAAGGTTTACGCAATTTTGATGTATGTAAAAACAGGCCCGGTTTATTCTTCTGGGCAAGGCTTGGAATATACGTTCGGACTTTGGCAGAATGAAGCGCTAGTTCCCTTTGTGAAAATTACGAATGGGATGAGACCGGAAGATCGGAAATTCATTGATGCCTTTGTGAAAGAAAACACCATTGAAAAATTCGGACCTGTTAAAAATATAAAGGCGGAAATTGTTTTCGAAATCTTCTATTCCGGTATCGAAAAGAATCCAAGAAAAAAATCGGGGCTAAAAGTTCTGCAGCCGCGTTTAGGAGAAAGATTAAGTGATTTTGATGTGAATCAGGTGGGACAACTGTCGGTTTTAATTTGTTCAGATTAAATACTAAACTTTTGAATTTCAAAATCAGATTAAAAGCAATGTGAAAATTATTTTTCAAACCACGGTGACATGAAGGAACAGAGGTGCATGGAGGCAAGCGCTATTTGGTTTTTATTAATATCGGTTTTATAATTCAGCTATGGCAAACCCGCATTTGCCAGCTAAATCCGTTAAATCTGTGCCTGATTGTTGCAGGCAGGTTCTAAATGGCAAGTATCGAATTAAAATATAAACATGTCATTTTTCAAAACAATTTTTGAGTGTTAAAACGAAATCGTCATCTGGCCCATCACATTAAAATCGGCTTGAGGGTAAAAGAAATTTTCTCGTACTCTGCTTTGGTCGTAGATATAACCCCAGGTATAGCCGTTCGAAACATACAAACTATTGAATACATTATTCAGCAAGACATCAAATTGAATTTTACGAATTCTTTTTAACAGGATAGAGTAGGAGAGACGAACATCACCCACGAGATATTCCGGCATTAAGCTTTTCTTGCTTTTGGTATTGTCTAGATATTGTTCGGAAACATACTTTGTAATGAAATTAATTTCTGCTCCTTTGAAAACTTTGTACTGTAACATTCCTGAGCTGACTATTGCAGGTGAAAATGCAATCGTTGTGTTCTTATAGTTTATTTTTTCTTGTCCCAGATAATCGAAATTCATATCGAATGCGTCTACATACTCTGTGAAGTTTTTAATTTTGTTTTCACTTAAAGTTAAATTCCCTTGCAATACTAGTTTTGGATGTACTTGCAATGCAGCTTCTAGTTCGATGCCGCTTCTATAACTTTCGTCAATGTTTTTTCGGGTGTAACTCCCCACATCATTTACTTGTCCGGTTAGAATTAATTGATCCATATAATCCATATAATAGAAATTCATGGAAGCGCGTAAAGTTCTTCCCGACCATTTTACACCTGCTTCGTAATCGAAAAGCTTTTCTGCTATTGGTCTTGAGTTGATGGTAGATTGTGTGTAATCATCACGATTCGGTTCTTTTTGAGCAACGCTGAAAGAAGCATACGCAACAATGTTTTTTGAACAATTAAGCGTGATACCTGCCTTGGGGTTTAAGAAGTGATGTTGCACATCTTGCTGTAAAAAAGTGCCAAATTCATTAGGTCCTTCGTAGGAATAGGTAACATAACGGTATTGCATGTCCGCATATATAATTATTTTTTTAGAGATGGACCAATCGGCTTTTAAATAAGAGTTGAAATCATCTTTCTTCGCATCGTTAAAATAATATTTATCTGTAATTTCTGAATTGCCTGCAGTTCTTGCCCAAATCACTTCGCCGAAGTGATCACCTTCGTAGCGATTTACGGCACCGCCGAGATGTAAGTTTAGGTTTTTAAAAGAGGTATTGGATAAACTCCATGTCGCCCCATAAAACCAGTTGTCGAGCCATCTTCTTCTGATTAAATCAGAATTTGTAATCAAAGAGTCGGGAGTCCCGGCAGTTGAAATATTGTAATCACTCAAGTTCTGATCATTTTTAAATTCTTCAAAAAATCCTCTGCCTTTAGTGGCATGCAGTCCAATGTTTAAGAGCGTCGCATCTCCCAAACTCCTGCTGTATAAAAACTGATAATGATCCTGCTGATAATTATCGTTTTGATTTTTATAGGTGTAATAATTGTAATTTCTTCCGCTGTTGAGCAAATTCGCTGCATCTTCCTCGCTCAATCCATTGTTGGCGATATAGTCATTCATAGCGTTCACATCTCCATTAATTCTGCTCTCGGGAACACCGTACCAACTTTGATATGTGATTTCTTTTCCGGAGAAGATATTCAGTCGTAGAATATTTTTTTCATCTTTAAAAGAAGAGCTCACATAAAAAGATTTGAGATCTGATTTACCTCGATCTAAGTAGCCGTCGCTTGTTATTTTTGAAACGCGACCTTCCAATGAAAAATGATCATTGATTAAGCCGGTTCCGAAAGAAATATTATTTTTAATCGTATTGAAAGTTCCGACTGCATTTGAAGTTTTTATAAACGCAGAATCATTGAGTTGTTGCGATAATATATTTATTGTACCACCGAAAGCACCACTGCCATTCGTACTCACTCCGACTCCTCTGGTAACTTCAATATTCTCTGTTGAGCTGGCGAAGTCGGGAAGATTGACCCAATACACTCCTTGTGACTCAGCATCATTCAACGGGATTCCATTAATCGTTACGTTCACTCTTGTCGCATCACTTCCGCGAATTCGAATACCGGTATAACCGATACCGTTTCCTGCGTCAGATGTAACTACTACACTCGGTAATAATTGCATGATATAAGGAAGATCCTGTCCGGTATTTAGCTTGTCAATATCCTCTTTTTTCAATGTATTCACCGACATTCCCGAATTTTTTCCGCTGCGCGTGGATAAAACGGTTACCTCTTCGGTTAAAAAAGGCTTAAGTTTCAAAACAATGTTTAATTCTGTTTTGCCCTGAATGATAACAGAATAACTGCTATCTTCAAATCCAAGCATGCGACACTGAACTTTTGTAAGTCCATCTTTCAGTCGTTCAAAGTTGAAAGCACCCATTGCGTCACTGCTGATAGTATATTGAGAATTTTCAATATGCAAAATAGCACCGGGAATTGTTTTGCCCTTGAAGTCTTTAACTGTGCCATTTAAACTTGATTGTGCAAAAGTGAAATGCACAATGAGTAGTAAAATGACTGTAATCTTAATAGCTAATTTATACATGATTTTCAGATATAAAAGGGTGCTTGAAAAAAACTACATCGCTACACTTCCTACGTCGGTATTAACCGCATCAGGTCGTATGGGTGTGATCTCAGCCTTCTCAGGCACCCCAGTGTTGGGTCAAAGGTATTAAAATTAATTGCAATTGCATGTTTTTGTACGTAAAAGTTGTTTTTTTTCAGTTCTATTTTATTACCTTTAACCAGCCCAAACAAACACAAGCAATAATGAATAATTTTTACTCTTTAAAATCTATAGGAATGAAATTGACAATGTTCCTTTTCGTACTCTCCTATTCATTTTCATTTGCACAAGTCAGTGTCAATGTACCTGGTGGTGGTGCCGGTCCTGCACCGGGAGCAGCCTTTAATTATCGTCCTTTAGGAACTTTTTGGGGATATGATCGAGGAGAAATTCAATTAAGTGCCGCTGAGCTTACCGCAGCCGGGGTGCCAAATGCAATAATTATTTCACGAGTTTCATTTTTTCTGGCCAGCTTCAATGCACCCTCTCCAATTACTCCGGTAAGAATTTTATTGAAAGAAGTTGCAGGTCCTCCGGGCCTTACTCCGAACACTTTTGCCGCAACAATTGCTCCTGCTACTTTATGCTTTAGTGGAAACGTGAGCTCAGCTACATTTGTTCCTAATTCATGGGTAACAATTAATTTAACGAGTCCGTTTTACTTCAATGGAGGAGGTACGCATTTAGAAGTTATTGTTGAGTCTAATTATGGTGGTGCAGGAGGTGAGGGTTTTAATGGAAAAGTATTTACAAGAAGCAATATTGGTGCTAATCAATTTCAATATTGGGGAGCCGATAATACTCCTCCGGCCGGTAATGGTTTTGTAACCGCCTTTCGTCCTGATGTTCAATTATACTACAACCTTGCTACGCCTTGCCTTGGTGTGCCAGGCGGAGTGACAGCGGTTCCTTTTCCGGCCACTGTTTGCGCCAGTATTCCTTATTCTGTGAGTTTGTCTGGATTATATCCTCCTTACAATAGCGGATATACTTATCAATGGTTATCATCAACAGTAAGTGCGGTTGGTCCTTTTGCTGCCATTCCGGGTGCAACTCAAGCAATTTATGCCAGTCCCGGACAAATTGCTACCACATGGTATCAATGTCAGATTCGGTGTGGTGGTGGACCCATTAGTCTTTCGTCGGTAGCTACGGTAAATTTAAATTCTGCCACTTCTTGTTATTGTAATTCCAATGCAACTTCTAGTGTGGATACCGATATTGGTCAGGTGATTTTTGGCGGAATGACAAATCCGGCAGCTCCCGGATCCACTACCAATAATGCGACTGCTTTTAATACTTATAGTAATTTCACGGCATCTGTGCCTGTACAAAATTATACGCAAGGGATCACATATCCGATTAGTTTACGGCAAATTACGTCCGGGAATTTCTTCTTTGCCGCTTATTTTAATGTATTTATTGATTACAATCAAGATGGATTTTTTGATCCGAATACGGAAAGAGTATTTAATGGAGGGCCCACTGGACCAACAAGCGCAAGTCCAGTAACTACTTTTGTTTCGGGAAGTGTCAACATTCCATTTTCTTCTACTTTGGGTGTGACACGCATGCGGGTTGTTTTAAGAGAAGGAGGCAATAATACCAATCCTCCTTGCGGAACCTATACTTGGGGTGAAACAGAAGATTATAACATCAACATTGTACCGGGTGTTCCTTGCGGCTTAACAAATGCCGGAACAGCTACTACTTCTTTAACCAACGTTTGTCCATTGCAAGTATTTACTTTGGGAATTTCCGGAACAGTTACATTGGGTTCAGGAATGACATGGCAATGGGAATCTGGGCCGGCCATAGGAGGGCCATGGACAACAATTGCAGGTGCAACTACGTATCCTTTTGCAACTACTCAATCGGCAACAACCTGGTATCGATGCAGAATTACCTGCGGTGCAACTATATTGTATACAGTGCCTGTTTTGGTGACACTCAATGCCATCACACAATGTTATTGCATTCCTTTGCACATCCCCAATTGCAATAATATGTGGACGTCGAATGTTACTTTTAACACGCTAAATAATTCAACCGGTTGTGCAAGTAATAATGGACTTGCTTATAATGTTTTTCCTGCAAGCGGAACATCTACCACCACGGTTACTCAAAATCAAACGTACAACATTAGTGTTACTACGAGTGGTACCATCAACAGTATTATTTCAGTGTGGATTGATTATAATTTTAATGGTGTTTATGAACCCACCGAGTGGCAACAATTGGCAGTGAGTAATCCTCCGGGAAGTACAGCAACCGTTCCCATCACAATTCCAGGTACATCCGGCACAGGACTAACGGGTATGCGTATCCGTTCTCGCTTTAGTGGAAATCCAAATAGCGCAACAAGTGCATGTATTACTTTCGGTTCCGGAGAAACCGAAGATTATTTTATTACCATCAATCCATTCACTCCTCCTGCATGTTCCGGAACGCCTGGTCCATTTGCAGCCGCTGCATCAGCCACCACAGCATGTTCAGGTACTTTGATAAACTTGACTTTGAATCCGAATGCTTCCACTGTATTTGGAGGTTTGACTTACCAATGGCAAAATGGTCCATCGGCACTTGGGCCTTGGGTAAATATTCCGGGAGCAACGAATAAGTTATATACTTTTAATGCAACCACTACTGAGTTTTACAGATGTGTTGTATTGTGTGTGAATTCAGGTTTAAGTGCAAATTCATCGCCCGTTTCACTTACCATTCAACCTTCCACTTGGCTTGGTTTCACGAATGACTGGAATGATCCTACCAATTGGTGCGGGCGTGTTCCTACTCTTTCTGATGATGCATTGATATCATTGGTTGCGTCCGGTCGACCAGCCATCTCATATTATTTCCCGGTGGTAGCTGTTGGAGATACGATGCGTTCAAAAAATATTACCATCGCATCTACTGATTCAATTACAGTATTAACAGATACAACCGTAACAATGGATATTGCACAAAGTATTCATAACAACGGAAAATTTGCGATCATTTCTTCTGATGCGAGTACCTACACCTTTGGAAGTTCCATTACTACATCGGGATTGTTGCAAGCATTTAGAGGAGGAACAACGCCAGACAATATTGTTCAGGTTATTTATACTGTATCCGAATTGCAAGCAGCCGGATTACTCCCAGATGATATCATCGATTCCATTTATTTGCCTTTTTATTTTAGAGGTAGTTCTGCAGCGTATCAGAATTTTTCAATTTCATATTTGCAATTGCCATTGATACAAGATCAATTTGTTTCGAGCGATCCACTATTGGGGGTAACTCCGGTTTATACCAATGTGGCACTTATTGTAGGTGCTCCTACGAATGGAGTTTATACCTCTACCGGACCCACTTCAGGAATTTTAAAATTGCCGGCTGTCAATTTCAGATGGGATGGTGTCAGTAATGTTTTGTTGCAAATTTGTTATGACATGACTGCCGGAACGCCGGGTGGAAATGATTTTATGTATTTATCAAGCACGGCACCGAGAAAATCAATGATATGGTTGGGATCTACTAACATAGCGACGAGCGGTTGTAATTTGACAAGTCTTTCACCTAACTTAATTTCGAACTTCGGACTTATTCCATCTACCTTAAGACCTAACATTGGTTTTAGGTTCCATCGAAAACAAATTTTGATGAATGGCTCAGTTGGAGCTGATGTTAATAATAATGTTTCAGGAAAATTTTGGAGCAGTTTTGCCAATTTAACAATCAATGGTAATCTGAATAATACTTCGTCATTATATGCAGATACATCTATCGTTAATTTGAATGGAATCTTTAATAATAACGGAATAACTGATTTTAGTTATGCACCATTGTACAACAACCAAAAATCAATAATGAATTTCGCCGGTACCAATTGGAATAATAATAATTCATTTATTGCCGGTAATTCATTGGTGAAATTTAATGGAGCTTTAGCTCAAAGTATTGGAGGAACTATTTCAACAACTTTTCATGAACTTCAAATCAATAAAACTTTAGTTTCACAAACGGTTACTTTGTTGCGGACTACAAGTGTAGATGATACCTTGACATTAACTCAAGGACAACTTTTGTTGAATCTAAATACTCTAAACATCAATAACGGTCGCGCCAGTACGATAAGCTTAAATTTTCCTTCTGGGCCCATTAGCAGAACGGGAGGATTTATTATTTCTGAAAATGCTGTTTCGTATGTAAATTGGAATAATATCGGAACGAACCAAGGTTATCGCGTCATTCCCTTTGGAAATGCAGCTATTGCTTCTCCGAATTATATACCGTTTTCATTCCAACATAAAGCTGGTGATCTTGGAGATTTCGCAGTTTCTACTTACAATGCGCTGGGTAATTTGCCATTTCCTCCGGGTGTAACACATATCAACAATGCTAACACTTCAGCGAATAATGCACCTTCAACTGTAGACCGTTATTGGATGGTGAGTAAAACGGGTGTTAATCCTCTTGTAGATTTAATGTTTAGATTTACTACGTTCGAAAAACCTTTAGGAATGGGTGCCTTTAATCAAGGTAAGGCACAACCATGGAGGAGTCAAGCCCAAGGAGGCGGAATAATCAATGCCTGGATTCGATTGGTTTTTCCTTTCACTACCACAACCTTTTCACAAACCTATGGTGCTGTGACGGCCACTGTCGATTCAGTAAAAGTAATTTCATTTGATTGGCCTATTTTGCCTGCACAGGGAGCACCATTCTTTGCGAATGCAGGTCCTATAGGGAATTCTAATCCATGGACCATCTCCCTCAATAGTCAGCCATTGCCTGTTGAATTATTAACTTTTGATGCAGTTGCGAAAGGAGAAAAAGTGAGGTTGAATTGGTCGACATTAACTGAAGAAAATGCAGATTATTATTTTGTGGAACGAACCAATGATTTTGTTGAGCACATACAAGTTGCCAAAGTTCAAGCCTCCGGAAATAGCAATTCTTTATTGGATTATGAAGGATGGGATAACTCTCCTCACTTGGGTATAAATTATTATCGTCTTTCTCAAGTAGATTTTAATGGTGATGTAAATGTATTGACCAATTATGTTCCTGTTCGATTTGGTAAAGATTTTAAGTTTGAGATCTTGTACTTATTGATGGATCCATCTTCCTCTATTGTTTTCGATTATAATTCGAATGAGCCTTTGCAAGTCCTTGTCTATGATCTTACAGGAAGATTGGTTTTAAGTAAATCTTCAGTAGCTGCTTATGAAGGAATCAATGTTTTACCACTGGACTTACCTTCATTGGCTTCCGGGATTTACACTTTGAAACTTCAAAATACCAAAGAAGAGGTGAGTTACCGCTTTATAAAAGAGTAATATATGAAATTAAGAAAGCCCGGTTAATTTGTTTTAGCCGGGTTTTTTTCTTGAATGCGCTTTAAGAATCTAGAATTCTGCTTACATTTGTGAAACAAACAATTACTCTCCCAAAAAACATGAAGAAGTTATTATTAATGCTAATACTTATTGGTATTGGTCATTCTGCCTTGTATGCAAATCAAAATTTCTGGAAACTTTCGAGTCCTGAAAAATCATCCTCATTAAATGAGGCATCCATTCAAACAAAAAGTTGTCTCTTGTATGAGTTGGATTTTAAAAACTTATCAAGTCTTTTAGCTTCGGCTCCTTTAGAATCTTCAGCAAATTCTTTAATTATAGAAGTTCCTTTTGCAGATGGGAGCATGAGAAAATTTGCAGTAAAAGAAACTCCCATAGTTCCGGATGCCCTTAAAAATAAGTATCCAGGAATTAATACTTGGGCAGGACAAGGAGTAGAAGATCCTTCTTCTTTAATTTATTTAGATGTTACACTTTGGGGATTTCATGCTATGATCTTCTCAAATGAAGGAACTGTTTATATTGATCCATTCAATCAATCAACAACAGAAATTTATAAAGTATATTTTAAAACGGAAGCATTGAGTTCTTCTCCAATTGCTGCATGTGGTTTTGATTCTGAAACTCAAGAAAACAAATTAAACGCAGCAGAAATCAGGATGCATGTGCAACAAGGTGGTATTCCAAATCAAATTGCCCGAAGTTCGGGTTCATCTTTACGTACTTACCGTTGTGCTATTGCATGCACTGGTGAGTATTCAACTTTTCATGGAGGAAGTGTTCCTGCAGTACTTTCTGCTATCGTCACAAGTCTGAATCGTGTAACTGGGGTGTATGAAAAAGAAGTTGCTATTCGTTTTGTATTGGTTCCTAAAAATGATACCATCATTTTTTTGAATGCTTCATCTGATCCATATTCTAATAATAATGGAGGGGCCATGTTAGGTCAAAATCAAGCAACCATTGCAGGGTATATTGGAAATAGTAATTATGATATCGGCCACGTATTTAGTACCGGCGGAGGTGGTATTGCCGGATTGGGTGTAATTTGTAAGCCACTCGATAAAGCACGTGGTGTAACCGGATCCCCGTCGCCTGTGGGTGATCCTTTTAATATTGATTATGTAGCTCATGAGATGGGTCATCAGTTTGGAGGAAATCATACCTTTAATAGCAATACCAGCGCTTGTTCCGGAAATGGAAATACAGCCACTGCGTTTGAGCCTGGAAGTGGAACCACCATTATGGCTTATGCCGGAATTTGTGGTTCACACAATACTCAGAATTTTAGTGATCCGTATTTTCATACTGCAAGTTTCGATGAAATTTTAAATTATTCAACGCTATCGAATGGAAGTACATGCCCTGTTGTAACAGCTACAGGAAACAATGCTCCTATCATTACATCTATTGGAACAGACCATGTTATTCCTTATCAAACGCCTTTTCTTTTGGAAGGCGCTGCCAACGATCCCGATGGAGATCCTATCACCTATGAATGGGAGCAATATGATGTAGGACCAGCAGGATCTCCTGCAAGCCCATTAGGAAATGCACCATTGTTCCGTTCCATCGTTCCAACGGTATCGCCTATCCGTTATTTTCCTAAACTATCAGCAATAGTTTCCGGTGGTACTTCATTAGGAGAAAGATTGCCGACTTATGCCAGATCAATGCAATTCCGTCTTACCGTTCGTGATAATAAAGCCGGTGGAGGTGGAGTTACTTATGAAGAAGTATTGATTTCTTTAGATGTAATAAATACAGGGGCGCCATTTATAGTAACTTCTCCGAATACAAATATTACATGGGTAGGTGGAACTCAAGAAAACATTACCTGGAATGTTGTAGGAACCGACATAGCACCAATCAGTACTCCCAATGTTGATGTTTTTCTTTCTACTGATGGTGGGTACACGTATCCGATTACATTGGCTACTGGAGTTCCAAACATAGGAACGGCTACTGTTACAGTTCCGGGAATCAACTCTACTACTGCAAGAGTGATGGTAAGAGGTGCCGGAAATGCATTCTTTGATATTTCGAATACAAACTTTGTAATTAGTACTCCGCAGTCTGTTTCAGAAAATTCATTGCAAGATGTTGTTCGATTCTACCCAAATCCCTCCTTAGGTAATTTAAATGTGAGTATGGCCGGTAACTACAGAGGAGCATTAAATTTTACATTGACAGATGTATTAGGAAGAGTTGTTTTCAACAAGTCCTTGCAAAAGAGTGGAGATGGATTAATAGAAACTATTAATATCGAAATGCTTCAGGCAGGTGTTTATACTGCACTTGTAGCAACAAATCATGGTCAGAAAGCTGAAAAAATTATTATTGCAAAGTAAAATAAAAATGACTATGTATTCGGATGTGATCTCGTTTGAAGAGATCATATCCGGATTTTTTTTATGTTATATTGTTTTTTTTAAGATGGTTTTTATAACAAAAATTGAAGTTTTAAGTTATAATAGCAGAGGAATCGTAAATTTGCATGCTTCATGAAGATGTTTCGAAAAATATTTTACGGGTTGATCGTTGTCCTTTTAACAGGAATCGTAGTTGCCTTGATATATCTGGCTTCCCAAAAGCCACATTATAACGGTACTTTGAAAATGGCCGGCTTGCACAGTCAAGTGGAAGTCATTTATGATTATTATGGCGTTCCTCATATTTATGCTGAGAATGAAGAGGATGCTTATTTTGCTTTAGGATTTGTTCATGCGCAGGATCGACTTTTTCAAATGGAAATGACAAGAAGGGTGGCTTCCGGAACACTCTCTGAAATATTAGGGAAAGACTTTGTCAAGGTAGATGCATTTTTTAAAACGTTGGGCTTGGAAGAACATGCGAATGATGCCGCATCTAAATTCATGTCAGAGAATACGCTTCCGTATCAAAAAGCTGCCAATGCGTATTTGAAAGGCCTAAATAATTTTATAAAGGAAGGGGTTACACCAGTGGAATTTGTGATGTTAGGAATAGACAAAAAAGATTTTTCAATTAAGGACATGTATCTATCCACCGAATTCATGGCTTTTAATTTTGCAATGGCTTTTCGTACCGATCCTCTGATGTCGTACATCCATACTAAACTGGGCGCTTCTTATTTTAAGGATATTATCACAGCTCATTTAGACAGTGTTTTAACAATTCCAAATTATATTCCTTCTGCAGATTCCGAAGACTCTTCAGCCTCTTCAGCCGCAATGCCTCAAGTCAATAAATTGAGCGCATTTAATACAAGCAATACGGTGTTGGACCTTATTCCCATCTCTCCTTTCACAGGAAGTAATGGTTGGGTGGTAGCTCCGAAAAAATCACAATCGGGAAGAGTGTTGTTGGGAAATGATACGCATATTGGTTTTGGACAGCCTGCCGTTTGGTACGAAGCACATCTTGAATATCCAGGATATAGTTTTTATGGAAATCATTTGGCCGGTTTTCCTTTTGCAGCCATTGGTCATACGCGTGAACGAGCCTGGGGACTTACAATGTTCGAGAACGATGATTTGGATTTCTATGCTGAACGCATCAAGCCCGGCGATACGAGTAAGTATTGGACAGATGGTCGATGGAACTCATTAAAAAGTGAAAAGAAAATAATTAAAGTGAAAGGAGAAGAAGACGTGATAATAACGGTAGTGAATAGCCGTCACGGTCCTTTAGTGCAAAATGTGATGCCGGAATGGAAGCAGGTCACCAATAATCCTGTGGCTATGTGGTGGACGCATTTAAAATTTTCTAATAATTTGATGCAAGTGACGTATCAAATGAATCATGCGCAAAGTTTCGAAGAGTTTAAAAACGGTGTGTCGAAGTTGATTTCTCCCGGATTGAATGTGATGTATGGCGACAAAGAAGGGAACATCGCCTGGTGGGCGGCAGGTCGCCTCATGTCAAGGGCAAAATCAGTAAATCCTGTACTGTTGATTGATGGTTCTAAGTACAATAATGATCCAACAGGTTATCTTGATTTTTCAAATAATCCACATTCTGAAAATCCGGAATCCGGAATTGTGTACAGTGCCAACAATCAGCCCGACTCCATGCCCGGCCAAGGATTTTATCCCGGCTATTATACGCCTTCCGATCGTGCCGAAAGAATTGTGGATTTGTTTGCCGAGAAAAATATTTTTTCTCTCGAGGATTTGCATCGTATAAGTTTAGATGTACGTTCTCATGTAACCACAAAAATTGCGACCATCATTTTAAATTCTGTTCGTCAGGAAGTAAAACAAAAGAGCGCGGCACATATCAACGCTTCGAAAATATTATTAATGTGGGATGGCGAACATCATTTAAGAAGTCAGGCACCAACAGTATATTATAAATTGCTGTATTATGTTTTGCAAATGGCAATGGAAGATGAGTTGGGACAGGAAAATTTTAAATTATTGCTTTCAACGCACGCATTGAAAAACAGTGTTCTTCCGTTTGTACTTAATGATTCATCTGTTTGGTGGAATGATGTGAACTCTCGCGATGTGAAAGAATCAAGAAATGTTATTTTCGAACGTGCAGTTGATATGACTGTAACCGACCTCGTGAAGCAATTGGGAAAAAATACAGATACTTGGGAGTGGGGAAGAGTTCATATTTTGGAGCACAAGCATCCGATTGGTATGAAGAAGCCTTTTAATGTGATGTTTAACATCGGACCATTTCCTGTCGCTGGCGGACAAGAAGTGATCAATCAAATGGGTTTTGATTTAAACGGAGGAGGAGTGTATCGTGTAAAGTATGGTCCTGCTATGCGAATCGTTTTAGATTTAGCAGATATCGAGAATTCAAAAAGTGTATTGCCTACCGGTCAAAGCGGCAATGTAATGAGTCGTTATTACAGCGATCAAAGCAATATGTACAATTCAGGTAAAATGCGCAAGCAAAAAATGAATCGCGCCGAAATCGAATCCAACCGCAGCGGTCGCTTGGTTTTAGAACCTGCGAATTGATTGGAATTCTACTTTAATAGCTTTGAATCTTTGCTTCATTGCGATATTTTAATAATTTAGAAGATCAAACAATTTTAATCGAAATGAAACTTTGCACCTTTGCGAGACAACAACAACTTAGATGGTTAATCTTGTTGCGGAATTTTTATTGCGGAATAAAATGGAAATTTTGCTCCTTTGCGTGAAAAATCGGAATTTCTTTTCAACTATTAATAATCTAAAG
>Ga0105046_10008449_pt1 | contig 16161 bp, 13 predicted proteins | sample MAT03_FD_78385 | JGI IMG/M metagenome (GOLD analysis project Ga0105046, IMG submission 78385) | Freshwater microbial communities from Lake Fryxell liftoff mats and glacier meltwater in Antarctica - MAT-03 (megahit assembly) | ecosystem: Environmental > Aquatic > Freshwater > Ice > Liftoff...
GGCTCGTTGCTTCTCGGCGTTGGCTCGTTGCTTTTCGGCGTTGGCATGAGCCCGCTCGGCCTCCATCGGGGTTGGCAAGACCTTTCCTTCACCATCGAAAAAGCGAAGCCAGGTAGTGCGAAATCCTCCGATATCCCGTTCCCAGATACCCAGCGATAGCTCCAATTCTTGCGAATAAAGCCTTCCGGCCACGTCGGTGGCTAGCGGTTCATATTCGCCTGCGACCAGTCGCCAGCCTTCAAGTATGTTCGTGTCGGGATCGAAAATGAAGTAATCGCCAACCTTTAACTTGTCGCGGTAGATCGCAAATTTCGGACCGTGATCTTCGTCCACCGTAGATGGCGAACTAAGCTCGATCACCACGTTCGGGGTACGGCCTTTTTCCCGCCAAACGATCCAGAATCGGCGGGCAGGAATTCGATTCGTGTTCGCCACAAAGAAGAAATCCGGGCCGCGGAAGTCCTTATTCCGGGCTTGTTCCGCACTGAAATAGATAAACATATTCCCGCCAACGTAGAAATCGTCGCGGTCGCGGAAGTGTTGCTCAATCTGATCGATCAATAAATTCATGCACCGGCGATGCCAATCGGAATCCATCGGCTCACCATCCGTTTCAACGAGATCGGATTCGTTAACTTCTAGGAACAACTCTTCATTCCATATGGTCAAGCCCGCTTCTGGAACTAATGCGCCTGGCATTTCGAGTCTCCTTCGAGCATTCATAATTGCACGTTATTATTCTATCTGACAGTCGCCCTCATAAAAGGCTGGAACGATCGTTGAGTCCGGTCTCTGGTGAGGTTTGTGAAGCTCGCTTCTATCTCCGCAACAGAAACTCTTTCGAGTACACTAACCCCCAAACCACGTCTTCCAGGGCAAGCCGCCGATCCTTCGCCTTGCCAACAAACGCAACGAGGCGAGCCGATTCCTCGGTCGTCGGAAATCGCGACAACGCGGTCAAATAAAGCGACTCAATCGCGTCAGAGTTTTCCTTGCCAGCCTTCAACATTCTACCGATGCGATTCCCTGGTTCCGATAGCATTTCTTGCAGCATCTCGCCTGCAAAGCACTGAAAGTCCAACGTCTTCGCCACGTTCCATGCTCGCATAATCCGATACTCTTGCGAGTCGAGACTAAATCGCGGTCCACCTTTCATGTGCGACGCGGCCCGTTGCCTTCAATAGCAGCAGGCAGTCGTCTGGTCGCATGGGGTCAGTTTGTCGGCCCAGGGTGTCGCGATTGATTGTGACCAGATCGGTATCTGGTGATTCACCTCGCAAGGAGAGTTTGAATCCACCTTTGCCATTCAGGTTTCCATGACACGCCCCTGAGTTGCATCCGGCCCGCGACAGAATGGGGACGACTTCTTGCCGATAGGAAACGCTGGCAGCGCTCACTGACGCGGCAAGTTCACACAATAACCCAAACACAATTCCTCGCAAACTCGTCTCGGGAAGTGGGGAAAGCAGGTAAAGAGAGCATCGCAAAGTCGTTCAATCTAGGCAACTATTGCTAATCTTAAGCAACCTGTACATCCGATACATTCCACATTACCCGCACAATCCTGCACGATGCCAGGGTCCGAACATGCGTTGGTCGACCACCTACTTGTTCGTGCTTGTGATCCTCGGGGTCGCCGAGGCACACGGACAATCCGAGCGAAAACCGACTTCCGCGCCACCAATCCCTTCCGCATCGAGCGAGTTGCTTTTTCGTCCCGTTGAAGAAAGAACTCCCACGCGGATCCGGACGGAACAGGCCGAAGGGCCTGCGTGGAACGATGCAACTCCCTTTGAATCGGCACTCGATAACTTTTCGCTGTTCGCCGGGTTAGAAGCGTCGCGGCAGCCACAAGACCTGGGAGTGAACGCGAACTTTGGCGGCAATCTTTCAGCCAATATTGGCATGCCACTCTTGGAAGACCTGGGACTCGGCCTGCAAGCGGGCATTGGACTGAATTTATCCAAAGCCGGCGTGCGCGTGCTTCGCGTTGCCGAAGGAACTCGTTCCCGAGTTCAGTGGTTTGGCACGATCGGCGTCTTCGAACGAGCCGATAGTTGGTACGCCGGTATCGCCTACGACCATCAGGAATCTTCCTACTACAGCCAAATTCAAGCTGGCCAAATTCGGAGCGAAGTGGGCTTCGATGTATCACCCGACGATGTAGTCGGTGCCTGGGGTGCCGTGGCCGTTGCCGGCACGGATGTCAGCATTCTCGCCGCCGATCTGAGAATTCGGCCGATGAATCAACTCAGCATCTTCTGGAATCATCGCTGGGAAAGCGGTGCCGAGACTCGTTTTTGGCTCGGCGTTGCCGGTCAACATGGCACGGACATCATCTCGCTGCCGGATCGCAATCTGACGGATCCCGTGGCCGTCTTCGGATTACAGGTCTTTGTGCCGCTCAACAATCACTTCGCCATGTTCGGACAAGGAAATTTCGTGACGCCATCGGATACCGGCACGCTCGACGCCTACCTTGGACTTGCATATTTCTTCGGCGGAACTCAAGAGAGCCGCACGAATCGCTTCGCCCCCGTTCTACCGGTGGCCAACAATCCGACGATGCCGCTGGACCTGCGTCGGCGATAAGTGGCCGAGATGTCGATCGCTGATCCTTTCAAGCTGTAGACTACACTTCACGAACCCGTCTGCAAAACACCTTCGATTGTCACCATGCGCATCGGACGTTATCGACTTCTGGAGCCTCTCGAAGCCAGCACCACCGGGCCTGCCTTCCTGGCAATTGCCGACGACGAATCGCAATGGGAAATTCGACTCCCCGACCGCACGCGCGAAGGCGTGAGTTGGACACCCATTAAACGCCGCTTGCGGTTGCTCCTGCAGGTTGAGCATCCCGCTTTGTTCATGATCCGGGAGATGGATCTCTCGAATGAGCCCCCCTACCTGGTGTTTCCACGTTCCGACCTTCTAAAGCTGCCATTGCCAGCCAGCCAAGTTGCATCGGTCGCCGCATCTCTTGCGGGGGTACTTGCTGCCGCTCATCGTGTCGGCTTGTCGCTTGGCGAAGCGGTCTTGCGATCGACATCCACGTCGGCCTGCGTTCTCGATCTCACCAATGCGGGCGACGAAACTCGAAATGATCCGACCACGGATGTCGCACGTCTTGCCGAACTTTTCGCACAACTGGGCCCGAAGCCGAGCGACTTCCCCAATTGGGATTCCATCCTGTCGAAGATGCAATCGGCCGACCGCCCCACGGCGGCCGAGGTTCTCGAGTGGTTCGAGTTGCCCAATCTCGAATACACTCGTGACTCGCCGATGGTCGATGCGACACAGGTTCTCGCGGTGCCTCCGGCACCTCCGAAAATCGGCGACACGATCGGCCGCTTCCGCATTGTCGAGAAACTCGGCGAAGGTGGCATGGGCATCGTCTTCAAGGCAGAGGATCCAGCCGATGGTTCATTCGTGGCCTTAAAAGTCCTCCGGCAAGGCCCGAAGGCGTCCGATCATCCAACTGTGCGGCGATTCATTCGCGAAGGGCGAATGCTTGGCGCTCTCGACAGCCCCTATGTGACACGGCTGATCGACGCGGGGGTCGATGGGAACCGCTCGTATCTCGCACTTGAATTTGTCGACGGCACAAACCTCGGGGATCGCGTTCGCAAGGAAGGCAAGATCACCGAATCCCTTGCACTGGAGTTCATCTCCGATGCCGCTCGTGGGCTCGCGGCCGCACATGCCGCCGGCATGATTCATCGCGATGTGAAGCCGGACAACATGCTGCTTGTATCGGGCACGGAAAATACAGGACCCCGCTTGAAAGTGACCGACTTCGGACTCGCTCGATCGGTGTTGCCGACGGAATCAATGGAACTCACGCGGGCGGGCACGGCCGTTGGCACGCCTCTCTACATGGCACCCGAACAGTTCGGCTCCGAACCAGTCGATGCTCGCGTGGACGTCTATGCCTTGGCCGCCACGCTGTTTTTCATGCTCACTGGCAAGCCTCCGTTTCAGGCCGATGGTCTCGCGGCCCTCGCTCGTGCGATTGCTCAAGTCGAGGCCCCCTCGCTCGATCGGACTTCTACAGGTGTTAGCTCGGCAACCTCGGCACTCATCGCGCGTTGCCTGAACAAGGATCCCGCGCGCCGGCCCATTGATGCCGGTTCACTCTTGCGCGAACTCGAGCAACTTCGCTCGGGCCAGCCACTCGAACAGGGCACTCATCCGCACATGCCGGCCGGTTCGGCCCACGTCCGTCAATACGTTCATGTCTGGGAACTCGACTCGCCGCCCGACAAACTTTGGCCCTACGTCTCGAATACCGAGCGTCTCAACCGGGCGGCCGGTCTTCCTGCCGTAAATTACACGCTTACCCGCGATCCTCAACTTGGCACCAAGCGATCGGCCACGGCCCGTGTTAGCGGCATGAAGATGGAATGGGAGGAACACCCATACGAATGGATCGAAGGTCGGCGATTGGGTGTTTTGCGCGAGTTCTCGAAGGGGCCTTTCGTCTGGTTTCTCAGCATCGTTGATCTCGAACCGCTACCCAATGGCGGCACGCGTGTGAAGCAGACACTTCGAGCTGAACCTCGCGGGCTCCTCGGCCGCATTGCGGCACGTCTGGAACTCGGCATCAAGGCAAAGAAATCGCTCGGGCGCGTCTATCGCAAGATGGACGACGCGTTGAAATCTCGCTCCGCCCCGGATGTGGATGCTTTTGAAGCTCCGACCGCTTTGCCGCGATCGCGAGAGCATCGCGTTCGGTCGGGTGTGAATCGCCTCATCGCGGCCGGCGTCGTGCCCGAGGCTGCAGAGATGCTCGCCCTGTACCTGTCGAACGCCCCGGAGGCTGAAGTTGCTCGAATTCGCCCACTTGCTCTCGGCCGTCGCTTCGGCATCGGCGACGCGGATATGACCGACGCCTGCCTGCGGGCAGTCCCCTCGGGACTCTTGCAATTGCAATGGGACGTGATCTGCCCACTGTGCCGAATTCCATCGGGTAGAAAAGATACACTGCGCGACCTGAAGGAGCATGAGAATTGCCTGGCCTGTGATGCCGATTTTCGCACGGACTTCGCATCCTCCGTTGAATTGGTCTTCAAGGCACATCCGGACATTCGGTCCGCCGAGGCCGGGAATTATTGTGCCGGAGGCCCCGCGCACTCGCCGCATGTGGTCGCACAAACCCGCATTGCCGCGAACGAGCGCCTGGAACTGGAACTTGCACTCTCGGAGGGAACCTATCGCGTGCGCGGCCCACAATTGCCCTGGTCCCTGGAGCTTCGCATCGATCCGAGGGCCACGGGAAGGCGATGTGAACTCGACCTGGCAGCCGGCGCTCCACCACGCGGCGTCACGCTTTCGACCGGGGGCCAGGTCATCACCATTCGCAATGCCAATCCACACGAGATCGTGGTACGGGTGGAGCGTGCAAGCGTTCGGGACGACGTTCTCACAGCCGCCCGGGCCATTGCCATTCCTGCCTTCCGCGATCTCTTTCCGGACGAATTGTTAAGCCCCGGCCAGCTTGCACCCACTTCGTCCATCACCATCTTTTGGGTCAAAATTTCCGATGGCGACACGTTGATGGACCGCCTGGGTGAAGCTCGTGCCTTTCAACAAATCCAGGCCGCCTTCCGGGCGATCGAAGGACGAGTACGCTCAGAAGGCGGGGTCGTTGTGAAGGCCGTCGGCGAGGGCCTGGTCGCAGCGTTTGGGGAAGTGACAGGTGCCACGCGGGCAGCCCTTGGTCTGGCGGCGGTTATTGAAGCCGATCCGCTTTGCAAGGACTTGCGGCTCCAAGCCGGGCTACATCGTGGCCTCGCCCTGGTCGCAGCCGTCAACGACCGCCTCGACTACTTCGGCCAATCCGTGCGGCTCGCGACTCGCCTGGGGGATCTCGCCGAGCCGGGAGAATTACTCCTTACCCCGCAGATCGCGGGCGATCCGGAAGTTGCCGCCTTGCTACGCGGGCGTTCCATTCGCTTGGATGAACTGATCGACAAGGGATCGACGCGTTTGTTGGTGTATCGTGTCGTAACCTCATAATCCGGGTCATCTTAAGTAGGAACTCCGATCATTTCTGGTGGTTACAATGTAGCCTGGATGCTGGCAATCCACGTCGCACGCTTGCATTCGCATTGGGTTGAAATTCAAAAGAGGGACGGCACGGGTTCCTCCGAATAAAACGACTAACGCTGACACCCGGCATGGATGGCGGGGGTATTACCCTCGTCTTAGGCAACTTCAGGAGGAGCCAAATGCTCTGTCGATTTTTCAAACTTTCCGTTCTCGCCCTAATACTGTTTGCTCCAAGCAGCTGGGCCGACGAGCCAAAGAAATCCGAAGCACCCAAGAAGGAGGCCCCGGCCGCCGCGACTAGTGGTCCGGCAGTGCTCATTCGCGTTCAGTCCATAAACGACCTGCTCAAGACCGCTGATTACGTTCGCACCCTGGCTCCTGAAGAAGCCGGCGAGCAAATCAAACAAGGCATTGACGCTATCAAGGCGTTTATCGACGACAAGAAAGGCCTCGAAGGGATCGACGTGACCAAGCCCATCGGGGCCTACATCACGTTCAAGGAAGATTTTGGCGAAACCCCGCCCATCGTGATCCTCATTCCCGTGGCCGACAAGGACACGGTTCTGAAAGCGCTCGAAGAACGGCTCGGCCTCAAGGTCGAGAAGGAGAAAGACGGCGTCTTCAAGACTCAGGCCGACCAAATTCCCTTCCCGATTTACTTCCGCTTCGCCAACGACTACGCTTACGTCACGATCAACGACTCGGCCAACATCGACGCGAAGAGTTTGCCGAAGCCGGCCGACATCTTGGTTGGTAAGCCGGAACACATCATCTCGGCCTCGGTTCGCATAGACCGCCTGCCGGAAGCTCTGAAAAAAATGGCGATTGCTGCGGTCGAGAATAAACTCGCTGAGGCCAAAGAGGCTCCTCTGCCAAATGCGCCCAAGTCGCTCATCGAGTTCAAGGATAAGGCGATCGATGAACTCGTAATGAATCTAAAAAACATTCTGGAAGGTGGCGAAGAAGCCTCGCTTCTCCTGAACGTCGATCCCAAGAAAGACGAAGTTGCAATCGAACTCGAGATGAAAGGAACCAAGAGTTCCCAGCTTGCAAAGGACATCAAAAGCATTCGCGATAACAAGAGCGTGGTGGGCGGTGCTCTCGCGTTTCCGGATACGGCTCTGAGTCTGAACGTCAGCGTGTCACTCGCAGCCTCGCTGAAGAAGATGCTGCCGAAGGTCGTGGACGATGCACTGGAGGAGGCCAAAAAGCAGGGCCTGATCCCGGGCGATATCTTCGATAAGGCCGAGCCGCTTATCAAAGCGCTTCTGCCAACTGTGAAAGCCGGCAATCTTGATCTCGGCATCGCCATGATCGGCCCGGACAAGAGCGATAAGTTCACCCTCCTCGCCGGTGTGAAGGTCGTAGATGGCAAGAAGATCGAAGAGGCCGTCAAGGAAACCGTGAAGAAGGAGCTGCCTCCCGAGATCGCAGACTTGTTCAAATTGGATGCCGAAAAACTGAGCGATGGCTCGATGATGCACACCGTGAAACTTGCGGACTTTATCGATGAAAAGACCGAGAAGATTGTCGGCAAGAGCGATCTGCACATTGTGTTCCGAGATGATCTCATGCTGGTGGCCATCGGCCCGAACGCCAAGGAAGTTTTGACGAAGGCCGTGACCAGCAAGCCTGCCGATGTTGGCGTGTTGCAGTTGAAGGTCTCGCTGGCTCGCATTGTGCCGATCATGGGCGACAATGCCGCAGAGCTTTCGAACGCGAAAAAGGTAGCCGAGAAAGTGTTCGGCAAGGGCGGCTCCAAGGCCGACGAGATTCGCCTCTCGGTCGATGGAGGCGACAGCCTGAAGATTAAATTGCTGGCCAAGGGCAAGGCGATTCAGTTCCTGGTGGAATTGGGTTTGTCGCAAAAAGATAACTAAAACAATTTTGACGAATGATGACGGCCTCGGCTGGTTCCCGCGAACCCGTCGGGGCCGTATTGTTTCCGTATCCACATGAACAAACACGGCCTCCTCGTTCTTGACAAGCCTTCGGGCATCACCTCTCGCGACGCGGTCGATCGGGCCGCCAAGTGGTTCCCTCGCAAGACCCGGATCGGTCATGCAGGCACTCTGGATCCGCTGGCCACGGGAGTGCTCGTGCTCGGGATTGGTCAGGCGACTCGGCTGATCGAATATGTGCAGGCGATGCCGAAGGTCTACCAGACGCGCATCGTGCTGGGGGCCACAAGCGACACGGATGATGCCGATGGAACGATCGGCGTAAATGAGGCCGCGAGTCCGGTCGATGAAGGCAAGTTGCGGGAAGCAATCGCCAACTTCGTGGGTGAAATCGAGCAGACGCCCCCGGCATATTCCGCGGCACATGTGGCAGGCCGGCGTGCCCATCAACTCGCTCGAAAAGGGTTAGACGTGGTTCTGGCCCCTCGACTGGTTCGAATCGATCACATCGAAATTCGCCAATTCGTCTGGCCGACTTTGGACCTCGAAGTGCATTGCGGCAAAGGGACGTACATTCGCTCGATTGCCCGCGATTTGGGGGTGTTGTTGAGCGTCGGCGGTTACGTGGCCGAGCTGCGGCGAACTCGCATCGGCACGTTTCGAGTGGAAGATGCCGTGACGTTCGAAACCGGGCCGGGAGTTCTCTTGCCGATGAATGCAGCATTGAGCGCACTGCCATCGATCACCGTGGGGGACGAGGCGACCAAGAAATTGCGGTTCGGCAAAACTATCGAAGTTGAGGGAGCGGGAGAAGTTGCCGTACTCGATGAACTTGGCGAACTCGTCGCAATCGGTCGAATCCAGGACGGCGTCCTGAAATCGGAGAAAGTCATTCCGTTGGCCGGGCCAATATTGCAGGGAATTTGACGGCGGTAGTGTAAAGGCATTTCAGAAGGCGGCATACAAACAAGCCCAATCTTTGAGGATATCATGCCCACGAAACCCAAGACTTTCGAAGAGTGCCTCACGACCATGAGCGAGGACAAGCGTGCCACGCTTGAAAAACTTCGCAAGACGATTCGGTCCATTGTGCCGAATGCCGAGGAAGGGGTGAGTTACGGACTCGCCGCGTTTATTCTGAACGGTAAGCCGATCGCGGGCCTCGCCGCGGGAGCGAACCACTGTGCCTACTACCCTATGAGCGGGTCGGTTGTGGAATCGCTCAAGGCTGAACTGAAGAATTACGAGACCAGCAAGGGCACCATCCGCTTCCCGGTGGACAAACCCTTGCCTGCAACTCTCGTGAGGAAACTTATCAAGGCTCGGATGGCGGAAATCGAAGGCCCGGCGAAAATGGCCGACAGTTCGCAGACGGACCCAGCCGTTGTCGAATTCCTGAGGGAACTAGATCATCCATTGAAGAAGGAGCTAGAGGCGTTGCGGAAGCTTATCCTCGGCGTCAGCCCCGATATCCACGAAGGGTTCAAATGGAACTCGCCGAGCTTCCGGACAACCGATTACTTCGCGACCATCAACGTTCACGGCGAGGATAGTTTGCGTCTCATCCTGCATACTGGTGCCAAGTCAAAGGCGAGTGCGAAGACTGGATTGAAGATCGCGGACCCGACGAGTTTATTGAAGTGGCTGGCCCCGGATCGAGCGCTGGTGACGTTTGGCGGTGGGAAGGATATTCAGGGGAAGCGAGCGGCACTGCAAGCCGTCGTGTGGGAGTGGATTGGACAGTTGTGATTTTTTATTCGAGCTGGCGGAAAACCGTGTCGATTCAGAAAAATGAGCGAAGTGCCAAGTCGTATAATTTAATTCCACAGCGCTACATGACTGAAAAACCACTTGTTATCGAAGGACTTACGGCGACAGTAGTTCAGATGCCAGTTTGCGTGAACAAATGTATTAACTCCCTCAATACTTGATCAATCCCAAGCACTTACGGCTTGTGTACAAATGTAACTAGCGCTGTAGTATTAAGAGGAGTTCGCGCAGCCGGAGTTTGACATGCACATTGTTAGGAGACTGCAAAATGGCCATTCTCAAGAAAATCGAAATCAAGGGCTACCGCTCCATAAAGCATGCGACAGTCGAACTACGCAAACTCAATGTTCTGATCGGTGCCAACGGAGCCGGAAAAAGCAACTTTGTGTCGTTCTTCAAGCTGCTCAACGAGATGATGGCAGGCCGCTTGCAGGAGTACATTGGCAGGACAGGGCGAGGGCAAGGCATCCTCCACTTTGGATCCAAAGTTACCCCACAGCTTGAAGCCGCGCTTGAGTTTGAGGATGGGGATGTCCTTGACACATATTCCATCCGGCTTTTTCATGCTGCGAACGACATTCTCCTCTTTGCCGATGAGACCTTGGATTACAAGCAAGAAGGTTGGGGCGGGCCACATAAGCCGCCCATGTCTCTTGGAGCCGGACACGCCGAAACCCGGATTGGCGAGTTTGTCGCTCAGGGGAATAAAACCGCCAAATCTTTTCGCCACATCCTGAATGATTGCCGAGTCTATCATTTTCACGACACGTCGCCAGAAGCCCGACTTCGGCAGTTTTGCTACATCAACGACAATCGATGGTTAATGCCTGATGCCGGGAACCTTCCTGCCTTGCTATATGCCTACCACCAGCGATTCCCGATGGTTTATGACCGTATCGTTTCGACAATGAAAAAGGTACTACCCGAGTTCGGTGATTTTGACCTGGGGCCTAGTCGCCTCAATCCGAATGACATCATCCTGGACTGGCGTAAGCAAGGATTCTCGTACCCGTTCGGTCCCCACCAGATTTCGGATGGGACGATACGGGCAATGGCACTCTGTACCCTGTTTCTTCAGCCGGAAGCTGATCTTCCCGATGTCATTATTCTCGACGAACCTGAACTGGGGCTACACCCACATGCACTAGAGATCGTGGCGGGATTGATGCGTGCGGTGTCGGAAAGGTCTCAAGTCATCGTAGCTACTCAATCCCAGACTTTTCTGAATTTCTTTGAACCGGAAGAGATCATTACCGTGGAGTGTGAGAAAGGACAGTCCAGATTCGAACGCCTCGACCCTGAAAAGCTCAAGGACTGGCTCGAAGACTATTCGATTGGCGAATTGTGGCAGCGCAATGTCGTCGGCGGAGGGCCGTTACCATGAAGCAGTTGAACATTTTCTGTGAAGGACCAACCGAGCAAGGTTTTTGTACGCAGGTGTTGCAGCCGCAATTATTTCCGCATGGAGATGGACTAATCCACACACTAGCCGTTGGTGAAAAGAACCACCACCATCTGTATGGCATTGGCAGACGAACGAAATACGGTCGTGTTCGCAAGTTTATCCGCAATACGATCAAAGATCGGGAGGCCAAGAACGTCTATTTCACCACGCTCTTCGATCTCTACGCATTACCGACCGATTTCCCTGGCAAAGATGCGAATGAGAGGAACCCGGCCAATCCAACCCCCTACGTTCTCGCGTTGGAAGAGGCGTTTCGCCAGGATATTAACTATCACCGTTTCATCCCTTATCTTCAACTTCACGAATACGAAACGATGCTGTTTGCTGATCCCGAAGCCTTTGGGAAATCGTTCGAAAACATCAAAGATGAGATTCAACAGCTAAAGGCGATTGCTGCCTCAGAACCGAGCATCGAGCACATCAATGACGGGAAAACAACTGCCCCATCAAAACGCATTATCGAAGTGATACCCGAATACCATGGTCGCAAAGCTTCGGCAGGGCCTGACATTGCTGCATTCATTGGGCTTGCCACCATCCGGGCGAAATGTCCCCACGTGAATTCCTGGCTGATCCAACTCGAAAGCCTTGAGTGGGGATGAATAGTCATTCCTGCTCTCGCTAGACTTGCGTGACATCTAATCTGCTTCGGCGAATCAAGAAGGGGCAGCAAGCCATGCTCGAAACCATCAAGTCCCTTCTCATCAGTCAATACCAGGCGAGTCTTTGCACCCTCGGCCATTGCGTCGCACGGTGCCCGGACAATTTGTGGAACGCTCCGGTCGCAAAGTTTCCGTTCTGTCAGAGTGCGTTTCACACGCTGTTTTTCGCCGACTACTAACTGTGTGACGATCCGGAATCCATACGGCAGCAGCCATATCATTTGGCCAATCCTCAGTTGTTCGGAGACTACGAGCAGCTCTTGGATCGCGATCCGGTAACACTCCATGACCGGACTCAGATCGAGGAGTACCTGAACTTCTGTCGCTTCAAGGCCATGCTGGCCGTGAAAGCCGAGACGGAGGAAAGCCTTGCTGCTCCCTCGAAGGTCAAGCGGCGAAACTGCTCGCGGGCGGAAGTACACGTTTACAACATCCGGCACATTCAACATCATGCCGCCCAGTTAATTCTGCGTTTGCGGCTCGACACCAATATTAACATCCCGTGGATCGGTTCGGGCTGGCTCGACCCCTACTGACCCCGTGCAGAGAGCTTCCATGCCCACGAAGAAGAGCGTGCCGGCGAGTTCGATTCCGGTTTCCGATCGGGTGAAAGCCTCCCTCAAGTGGTTGGAGGAGAACGGCACCCAGCGTGACCGCGACAACCTGACGCGCTTCGCGATCAGCACGGACAAATTTTTTGGCGTTTCGATGACCAGCATGAAAGTGCTGGTCAAGCAACTGGGCAGAGATCACGAACTCGCTGATGGCCTGTGGAAAACGGGTTGGTACGAAGCCCGTATGTTGGCGACCATGATCGACGAACCGGCAAAGGTCACTCCGGCCCAGATGGATCGCTGGTGCCGAGATTTCGACAACTGGGCCATCTGCGATACCGCGTGCTTTCATCTTTTCGATCGCACGCCGCACGTGTGGAAGAAGATTCAGCAATGGGCCAAACGGAAACCGGAGTTTGAGAAACGGGCGGCCGCCCTGCTGGCCAGCGTCGCCTTGCACGACAGGAAGGCGGAGGACGAGCCGTTCGTTGAATGCCTGCCGCTCATCGAGCCGGCGGCGACCGACGGCAGAAATTTCGTCAAGAAAGGAGTGGTCTGGGCTCTACGCGGGATCGGTGGCCGCAATTCGTTTCTTCGAGATATGGTACTGGATGTGGCCCAGCGACTTGCAAATTCAACGGATGCCAACTCGCGTTGGATCGGAAAAACCACGCTTCGGGAACTGAAGAGCCCTGCGGCGATTCGACGACTCGCGGCTCAACGATGAGGAATCCTCATAGCGACTTCGCCAGCGACGGCGAGTTACCTAAAGCGGTGATACATATCCTCGATTCAGATTAAACCTCGCAAACACTTCAAACATTACAATTGCCCCAATTTAACATGTTGCTATAAACATCTTTGCTGCATTCTCTTGCAGCGATTAGAGCTAACCCTTCCCCGTTATCGAGGTGACTCATGACACTCTCATGGCGATCAGTCTTCGCGGCGAGCCTGGCCCTCCTACTTGGAGTAGCGATTTCCAGCGCCCAAGAGCCCAAGAAAGAGGCTGAGCCGAAAAAGAAAGCAGCCGCTAAGAAAGAGCCGGCAAAAAAGGAAGTTGAAAAAAAGGATATCGAGATACGGATCGTCCGTGTGCAGTCCGTCTCCATTCCCGGCTACATGCCTGGCATTGCCTACGGCTGGAATTACTACTGGCCTGGCCCGGTGCTTCCAGGCATGTGGGGCAATGCTTGGGGCGGCCTGTGGCCATATAGCTGGTGGATGGGCGGCCCCTGGACTTACGGCGTTGGTAACGGATGGGGCTTCCATGGCGGCGTCTATCCCGTGATCCTTCCGCCGGTGTTTGGCCCGGTGTTTTATCCGGCCGTCTCGCCGTTCTGGACGCCTTACGTCGCTCCTTACTGGTCCGTTCCCGCGCCAGCCTGGCCAGTAATTGTCGGCACCGACGACCGCCCGAGTCGAAAGACCCCGGAATTCCGAGCGGTTCCTGCATCGGCAACCGCTGACAAGCTATTTGCGGATGCCCTTTGGCTTTTCTCGGACGACAACTTCACGTCGGCCCGAGATCATTTGTCGGCAGCTCTCAAACAATCGCCTCGCGATGCCCGCCTCTGGTACTTCAAGGCTCTCACCGAACGAGCGATGAAGGACGAAAAGGCGGCCACGAACTCGGCAGAGAACGGTGCGGCACTTGAAATCATGGGCCTGACCGACAGGCGATCGATCCTGGTTTCTCTCGAACGGATCCAAGGTGCCGATCGCGTGTTCTTGACCGACAAGGTTTCCGGCTCCAAGGCTTTGACGCTGGCTGCAGCGGCCGACCGAGTTGCCAAGCTGAATTCCCCGGAAGTGACGACAGTGGCGTCCACTGGTCGATAGATTCGCATCGATCCGACTCAAGGGGCAAGTGGAAGTGAATCCGCTTGCCCCTTCTCGTTGACCTGACCTGGACCAGGATTACGAGTCAGCTTGGTCATCGGGCTGCTTACGAGTCGAACTCCCGGGCCGCATCTCGCAGGGCCTGCAAGAACTCCAAGGCACCTTCCGCGAGATCGAGGTCGGTCCGTTCCTGCTTTCTTGCGGCAGAGCACACGAACCGTGGAGGGCGGAGATAGCTTTGGCGGGAGTGGCTTGACCGACAAACCGCTCTGACCCATTGTTGCCGAGCGAGGGACGATACCGGCTCCGACGCCATCTCGAACATAGGCCAGGGCACTCGTAAAGGGCCCGACTTCAACCACGACGTTCAGCCGATCGATCACGCCCGCTTCGCGACAGCAGCGATCAAAGTCGCGACGAAGTCCCGAATTCGCTTCGGGGAGAACCAGCGGGAATCGCGCCAGGGATTTGGGCGTGACCCCCTTCTCCGTGATCGCCTGAAAGTCCTCGAAGCCTTCCACGTTTGGAACGGCGATCAGGACCAGAGGGTCGTTGTAAAGTTCTTCAACGAATAGCGGTCGGTGGGCGAGATCGAGCACCTCGTGTGCCTCCAACCGAACGCAGGCCAGATCGAGGGAACCGTTGGCCACTCCTTCCACGCGGGCAATGGCCGGTAGCGTCGAGATTCGGAAAGTTCCCTTGGAGCGCCGGGAACGATATAGCCGGATCGCCTCGCGGACGAAACCTGCCGCACCACTAGCGCCGGTGCCGAACACAACATCCGGTCGAGACTCTTCGATGGATTCAGTTAGAAGCCGATAACGGTGAACCAATTCCTCGACGGCCGGCAGCACGCGGCGACCCTCCGGTGTGAGTCGCCACGATTTACCGACGCGCTCCAGCCACGGCTTGCGCAAGATCCGCCCAGCGTGCTGCAAGAAGGCCAGTCGCTTGGACATTGAGGGCTGGTTAATTTGCAGGATCTCGGCCGCCCGCACGGCGTCTCCTTCCGTCCGGATCACGGTCACAAAGGTCATCATCAAATCCGGCGAAATGGAAGGAGGGCGTGGCATGGCAACCCCGATGGGTTCGGACGGTGAGTAAGAGGGGCGAGGATCACGTCGCGCAGCCGGGTCTGTGCTGGCCACGATGACGCGGTATACTGCGAAGAAGAAGACAATCCTACTCATACGATACGTTCAGACGTTCGTGAAGGTCTCGCAGGATTCCGGGTTCGGAAATACTTTCTTCCATGTGAACATGATCGCCAAGCCCTTACTCGATCCGGATTTCCTCGCTCGCCTTCAGCGATTGGAGATCGTCTCCAAGAAGATTTTCGCCGGAAAAACCAAGGGAGAACGCCTGAGCAAGCGCAAGGGGCAAAGCGTCGAATTCGCGGACTTTCGGCCCTATTCCGTCGGCGACGATCTTCGCTTCCTCGACTGGAACCTGTTCGCCCGCCTGGACAAGCTGTTTCTACGGCTGTTCCTGGAGGAAGAAGATTTGCACGTCTACTTGCTGATCGACAACAGTCTATCGATGAAGTTTGGTGAACCCACGAAGTTGCATTTCGCGAAGCAGGTTGTGGCCGCATTGGGCTTTATCGGCCTGAACAACATGGATCGCGTCGTGGTCGAGGCATTCAACAATCGCATCTCACAATCCACGCCCGCACTCCGCGGCAGACGCAGCCTGTGGCGACTGACGAGCTTCCTGGAAAGTGTGGAGCCAGCCGGGCCAAGCGACCTGACGCGCTCCTTGAAGGCATTCAGCCTGAAGGCCAAGGGCAAAGGCGTGGTCGTGATCCTGAGCGACTTCATGGACAAGGGGGGCTATGCCGATGGTCTTCGTTATCTCATCGCCCGCAACATGGACGTGTATGTCATTCAAGTGTTGAGCCAGGAAGAAATCGAACC